>Ga0209318_1000689_pt1 | contig 29817 bp, 33 predicted proteins | sample RifGroE1_FD_183999 | JGI IMG/M metagenome (GOLD analysis project Ga0209318, IMG submission 183999) | Groundwater microbial communities from Rifle, Colorado, USA - Groundwater E1 (SPAdes) (version 2) | ecosystem: Environmental > Aquatic > Deep subsurface > Groundwater | place: Rifle, Colorado... | reverse complement strand
CCTCTTGGCAGTTTGATACAAACTACACTAATACAGCGAGTCAAGCTCTAACTTTGAATGATTCCTTGGTATCCCAGCCTGTTTCTTCAGATTACCAGATGGGTGTTATACTTTTTACCGTACTAATTTTGTTGCTATCTGGGGGTGCTATTTGGGGAACTGTAAAGCTGACAAAGGTGATGATGCGTAGAACAAAGAAGTGGCTTACCCCACCAACTTAATTCTTCAAGAAATAACAGATATCTACTCCTAATGCTTCAGATATCTTAAATAGGTTTGAAATTGGAGGATATACCGTACCTTTTTCATACATACTAATAGATTTGTCAGATAGTCCGACTCTCATTCCCAATTGTTTCTGGGAGTATCCCTTAGCTTCTCTTGCGATCTTTAATTTTTTTGAAAACATCTTTACATCCATATTAGTTAGAAAGAGATTTCAAGAATTTATATAGTTTGTCTAAAAAGCTTTCTTGCGATCTTTAATTTTTTTGAAAACATCTTTACATCCATATTAGTTAGAAAGAGATTTCAAGAATTTATATAGTTTGTCTAAAAAGCTTTCTTTCTTTACAGGGTTATTCACTGTACTTATTCCTTCATTGGAGTTGTAATATGTATTATATTTATCAGTTGGTAATTCTCCATTAATATATGGCGCTACTTTCTCTTCTCTTAGTCCTACAATTATCTTGTTTTTTTCGTTTAGAATATTTTTTAATTCGTCATGCTCCTCTTTCATATCGTCAATTCCATGCTTAAGTTTGAGGATATTGCTCATTGCTAATCTTTCTCTTTCTTCTAATTCAGGATAGGTTCTTCCTTTTTCAACAATTTCCTTGTGCTCGTCTGAATTAAGAAGTTTTTTTGTTATTTCCTCCCTCTTCAAGACACTATACTTGTACAAAGAAAGCTCTCTACTAGAGGGTTTTCTGCCAAGTACTTTTTCATATACTTCTTCAACCATTGGTATTTTATCTGAAAGAGATTCAAAATCAGAAAACATAGATCCACCTCCTTTAGAGTATGAATCTGTACTATCACCTTTGTCCCACATTGGAACATCAACGTTTTTCATAACATGATTATATTACAAATTGTGGATAATTTGTAGTGAGACCTTAATCTAAGTCCTTCAAATCAAGGGAAACAAGCCCACCCTTACCATCAAACACTCCAACTCCTGAGAATTTCTTCTCGCTGTTTAATATGCTATCCATATATATCTTCAAATCTTTGTAAACATTGTATTTCTCCAAATCCTCAATTTTTACCCATTTAAGTTTACCCTCTTCTGAATCTACAAAATCTTTTTTGTCCGTAAAACTTTTTGTAACAACTACAACAACATTATTCCCGAAGAAATTTGTAACATGTACAATCCCAGCTAATTCATTCTTATCCGGAGTAAATCCTGCCTCTTCAACAACCTCTCTTATGGCACCATCAAAGAGATTCTCTCCTCTCTCAATATGCCCGCCAAGAGCATTAAACATACCTCCGTCAAACATATCCCCAGCTCGTTCTAGGAGTAATACTTCGTTCTGTTCATTGAAAATGAAGCTTAGGGTTCTTAGATTTACGCTATATTCTTTTTCTACTATTGATTCTTCTGACATCGTAAGATTTCTTATATGGAGCAGGAGACGGGGCTCGAACCCGCAACCCTCTGTTTGGAAAACAGACATTCTAACCAATTGAACTACTCCTGCTTTACAATACTAATATACAGTTACTCGGCTTTTTCTTCAACAACTTCTTCCTTAACTTCTTCTACTGGCTCTTCTACAACCTCTTCTTTAACTTCTTCTACCTCATCTGTTTCGTACATATCCTGTATCTTGTTAATCTTTAATGCTCTCTTTCCAACTCTCTCTCTTAAGTAATAAAGCTTAGACTTGGTTACAGAACCTCTCTTTACAACCTCAATCTTAGATAGGATTGGTGAATGTAACTGTACAATCTTTTCTACCCCAATTCCGTAAGATATCTTTCTTACTGTTAAAGATTTGTTTAAACCTTGTCCCTTAATAGCTATAACTGTTCCTTCGAAGATCTGGACTCTCTCCTTGTTTCCTTCTTTAACTTTAATATGCAACTTAACAGTATCTCCAACCCTTACGTCAGGTCTTTTCTTCAACTGTTCTTCTTCAATCTTTTTAAATATATTGTTATCCATAGTTCTATCTTTAAATATAATATTGGGGTTTCCAGTGGCAATTATAGAATAAAATTCAAAAATATGCCACAATGTATATACAAACTGCTTATGAATGTCAAACAAAAAGTCCTCTTAATAGTCCTAGATGGCCTTGGTGCAGCACCAGCGAGCGAAGGAAACGCCGTTGTAATGGCCAATCCTGAGAAACTTTCAGCCCTTTGGAACATGTACCCACACACATATTTACTTGCCTCTGGAGAAGCTGTCGGACTTCCAAAAAACGTAAGAGGTAACAGTGAGGTTGGACACCTCAACCTTGGCGCTGGCAATACTGTTATGCAAACACTTCCAAGAATTAACAAGGCCATTGAAAAAGGTCTGTTAGACAGTAACAATACCCTTACTGAGGCTGTAATTCATGCAAGAAGATATGGAAGTAAGATTCACCTCATTGGGCTTCTAAGTGATGGCGCTGTTCATTCACATATTGATCATTTCAAGGCAGTAATTAACTTTCTTTCTAAAACAAATCTTGAAAATGAAGTATTTATCCATGCAATGACAGACGGAAGAGATTCATCACCACAAGCTGCCCTGACATATCTGCTTGATCTTGATAAACACTGCATAGAAAGAGGCATTGGAAAGATCGGGACATTAATTGGCAGATATTACGGTATGGACAGGAACAACAAATGGGATAGAACACAGGAGGCATATTTTCTTCTTCAAAATAATACTGGAGAAAGATTCAAAACATACCAAGAAGCCATATCCACATACTACCAGCAAAAGCTCACAGATGAATTCCTCCCGGCTACAGTAATTAATGACAGCAAGATTGAAAAAAGTGATGTTGTAATATTCCTGAACTTCAGACCAGACAGATCGTTGCAACTTTCAAGAGCAATTGCAGATGAAAAGTTTGTTAATTTTCAAAGAAGCAAAATTGAAAACTTGTTCTTTGCTAGTATGGTGGAGTATGCCAGGGGATTTCCAAACAAAGTACTCTTTCCTAAGCAGTACCTTAATTTACCGTTGGGAAAAGTCATAGATTCATTTGGCCTTAGACAGCTTAGAATAGCGGAATCTGAGAAGTTCCCACATGTCACATATTTTTTTGATGGTGGAACATCGACGATATATAATAATGAAGATAGAATCATGATCCCATCTCCAAATGTAGCGACATACGACCTTAAACCAGAGATGAGCGCTCCTGAATTAACAGACATACTCATTAAAAGAGTTTCTGCGAAAATGTATGACTTCATACTTGTAAACTATGCAAACCCAGACATGGTTGGACATACTGGAAATCTTGCAGCTGGAATAAAGGCTGTAAGCACAGTAAATTCTCTTGTACATGAATTAGTACAGAATTTCATCTCAACTGGAGGAGCTGTAATCATTACAGCAGACCACGGGAATGCAGAAGAGATGATTAATCTAGAAACAAAAACCATGGATACAGAACATTCACTAAATCCAGTCCCATGTATAATTGCCGGAGCAGATATTACTCAAAAGAGTCTTCCATATGGAGCATTAAAGGATATTGCGCCAACAGTTCTAGATCTAATGGGTATAACCAAACCCGCAGAGATGAATGGACAATCATTAGTTAGAAAGATTTAATTCTTCTTTACAATCTTGTATATCCCCCTTGTAATGTATGCAACAACAAGAACTCCAAGGACTACATATATGACATTCTCATATTTACTAACATAACCTTCGACAACTTCCCAGTTCTCTCCAAGAAAAAAACCTGCGAAAGCAAGTATAGAAGACCAAAGAAGAGATCCTAACAATGTATACAAAGAAAACACTCCAAAATTCATTTTCGACACTCCTGCTGGAAAAGAAATGACTGTTCTTACAATTGGAATTAATCTTCCAAAGAAGACAATTCCGTTACCATACCTGTCGAATGCTTTGTATCCTTTATCCAGGTCTGAAGCTGGAATAAACATGTACTTACCAAACCTTCTCAAGAATTTATCTACTCCTTCCTTACCCCATCTTCCGATGAAGTAAAATGGAAGAGTCCCAAGATATGCTGCCAGTGACGCTACAATTATGGTTATATATATATTCATCCCATCTCTTGCACAAACAAACCCAGAGAAAGGCAAAATTATCTCACTTGGGATAGGAGCAAAGAAACTCTCAAGGAACATAGCAATTGCAACTCCAGGATAACCCAATGTCGAGATAGCATTAACAAGCCAGTCAATAATAGTAGAGATCATTGTTGTTTACTTTAAATTTACTAATACACTGTTTCCAATCTTAACATCATTTGTAGAACAAAATCCAGAATTTACCTCTAGTACATAACGATAGGTAGTACCGGAAAAGACTGAAGGACATGAGCTTGCACAGGGTTGTAGACCTTCTTTAATATCCACAATGAAGCCACCTTCATCTACAAAAATGATATCCAATGGAATTAACATATCCTTCATCCAGAATGAAGAATTAGTGTTCTGTTCAAAAACAAAATACATACCTTCATAATCTCCAAGGAAAGTTCTGTGACTTAAACCAAGCTCTCTCTCTGCTTGCGTATCTGCGATTTCGACTCTAAGGTTCACAATTTTGCCATCTCCAATCGATATTTCCATATCTTTAAGTACACTCCCCGTATCTTCAGCTTTTTCATTTCCTTTGAATATATCGCTGATTTTCGTTTCATCTACGAAAGATATATCAAAGAGGTCGAACTTGTTTTGGAGGAAATAGAAGATACCCGCAATAAAAATAATGTATAAAAGAAGCTTCAGCTGATTACTCATACTTCAATATATCAAAAACGAACAATCAATCAAACATTTTCAAACAAAATAATATATAATTACCCTTGTTATGCAAACATTCAAAAATCACCTTAATCCTCTCTACAAACAATTAGAACAGGTCGGTTCCTTTAGTGACTTAGGAGAATTAACAGAGTTAGAAAAGCAGGAGTACCCTACTCTACAAGAAATTACAAAAAGAAAGATTGTAGAAATACAAAACTTCCTTCCAAGACTTGACCGTTTAGAGGAGGAGCTTGAACACCAGATTCTTCTCATTGAGCACGAGAGTGATATCGATGCGAGGAAAGATGCAAAAGGTGTCTACAACCAGATACTCCAACAAATTGAGTCTTTGGTTAACAGAATAAACAATGAATTAATTGCCCTAGATTCTCCATACTTTGGTAAGATAGTTTTTCTTCCTGACGATTCCAAAAGTGGCAAGCCCTTAATTCTGTACATTGGGAAATTTGCTCTCATAGACGAGAAAACACACATACCACTAATAACCGACTGGAGATCCCCAATTGCAAACATATACTACGAAAATTCTGGACCAGCAAAGAGCGTCAGTTTCCACGCACCAGTTGGAAAGAGAACGGGAGAATTGCAACAGAAAAGACAATTTCAAATATCTAGAGCCCGTATAAAAGGCATCTACGATGCAAAGAGTGGTAATGTAGCAGCAGATGAATTTCTTCTGTCACAGTTAACCGAAAGGTTGGGACAGAAGCTTCAAGACATTGTATCTACAATCCAAGCACAACAGAATGCAATCATAAGGGAAGATATTAATCACCCTAGTGTAATACAAGGAGTAGCAGGTAGTGGAAAAACTACCATACTTCTACACAGATTGGCATATCTTTTCTACACACACAAGGATACAATCACTTCTGAAAACTCTATCATAATTGCTCCTAACCAGATGTTCATAGATTACGTCTCAGATGTTCTTCCAGATTTAGGGATATCCAAAGTAGATACTCAGACATATCTTTTCTGGGCAAGAAATTATCTCATGTGGGATAATGATTACAGACTTTCCAATCTACCAGAAGATATGGAGATAAAAGAATTCAAAGGTTCTTTGGAATTTTTAGATGTATTAGACAAATACTTTGAGAAGTTTGAAAAGGTTCTTCTTGAAGACATGCCCTACTCTAGAAGGGATATTGTTTCAAATAGGTACTACCTACTTAAAAAAAATTTTCCAGATATTGAAATGGCAGAGAGATTAGAATTGGCATTAGAATACTCTTTTGCACAAAAACATTTTAGAAAATCTCTTGATGGATATATCGGGGATATGGGAGAAAACGATTTTGAGATTAAGAAGAAGGTTTTAACATACCTGAGAAATAATACAAATATTTACCGTTTGTACAAAGATATTTTTAAAGAAGATTTCTTACCGAACAATATCTCGGAGTATTCCTTAAAAGCATTAATCAGCGAGAACCACAATAACTTCTTTAGGATGGAAGATCTTGCTCCAATGGTATATCTCTCACAAAAGATTAACGGTACTAAACATGTTACAAGAGATACTGTAATGGTAGATGAGGCACAGGACATTAGTTTCGTTCAGCTTGCTACATTAATTAAGGTTGCAAAGAATGGGAATATTACCTTAGCTGGAGATCTTGCTCAATCCATAATTCCTCCTTTCTACATTAGATCATGGGAGAAGGTTTTGGAATTACTTAAGAGATATACAGACAGGGAGGTATCTTTCCACCAGTTACAGAGGTGTTACAGAACTACTGTAGAGATAATTGACTATGCCAATGGTTTGTTTAGAGACAAATTTCCTAAGTCATACCAACTTCCAGAGGCAGTTCTAAGACATGGCGATGATGTCGTTGTTTTGAATATTGGTAATACATTAGACAAGTGCAGTGAAAAAGATCTGAAGGTTGTAATTGAGAAGATAAAAGAACAGTTTGTTAAGGGTGCTGTAACATGCGCTATTCTTTGTAAAGATAAAAATCATTCTACGAATATATATAACAAGCTTAAGGGTTATGATGAGTATCTAGACAGAGAGGTTATTAATTATACGGAGAACGATTACAAGCAGGGTTTGTTAGTAATGCCAATTGAGAATGCTAAGGGTTTAGAATTTGACAGTGTGTTTATTGCAGATATGGATTCATATCCAGATGATGAATTGTCTTGGAGGTTGTTGTATGTTGGTATTACAAGAGCACTTCACAGGTTGTTTATAATTAACAAATAAATAACCTTAGAGGATATTGACAATCCTTCTTCTAAGGTCTGAGCTTTGGTATTATTGACAACATCCCCCAGCTTTGCTACGCTATAAGACATACAGAGGGCAATGATATTTAGTCCATATGTGGTCGCTGGGATTAAGTTGAGCCAATAGCGAAACCGATCTGCACAGAGAGGTTTTGCTTGTACTAGTAGAATTTCTCACTATAAATTTACAAACAGATTAATGAAAAAATCCTCTGTTTTTTTTGCAAGACTGTTTACTACCCTTTTCCTTTTCCTTTATATATTTGCTCAACCTATACTGGCTGTTGTAATTAATCCACCACTTTCAGCAAATGTATCTGAGGATTTTACTGGACCAGTAGTCTTTTTGACTTCTCCAGTTGATAATTACTTCACAAATCAGACAAGTGTTTTACAAACTTGGGATACTACCGACACTGATATTCTTAGGTATGAGTATCGAAGCTGTAGTAACAACCCAACAGCAGATGGAACTTGTGATTTAATATATTCAACAACATTAACAACAAAATCAAGAACCGTTAATAACAACAACATTGCATTCTGGTGGCAAGTTAGAGGCATTGATTCTTCATTAAATATAGGAGAATGGGCAACAGCACGAAAAATAACGATAGATACAACAGAACCAACAGTACCACAAAACTTAAGATTCTCTAATCCAGAATTATCTTGTGGCTCGTATACAAATATCGGAATGGTAACTGTAGATTGGAATGATTCTACAGATAACTTTGAATTAGCAGGTTACGATTACAGTATTGACTATCCACTTACTTCTGGAGGAAGAGGATTATGGAATTCGTTCTTCACTGCCTCTCAATATAGAGGCTCTCTAAATGAAGGATTACATCAGATAAAGGTAAGAGCAAAAGACAAGGCTGGAAACGTATCCGCTTGGACTCCACTATGTGATCTTACATACGACAGTATTGCACCAGAGGTACCTTCCGGCATATATTTTAGAGATACAGATAATGATAAGGATATTCTTTGTAATCAATATGTAAATACCAGACATCTAGATGTTTACTGGAATGCCATACTTGGTGATCCAAGCTTTAGTCATTTTGAATACTCTTCATTTAATGCTCCAAATGGAAGTGCAGGATTAGTGCAAAGGTTATTCTATACAAACTTCTTTAATAGTTCCTACTGGACAATACCAATTGAAGGAACATATGGCGTACAATTAAGGTCTGTTGACCTTGCTGGTAATACATCTGCTTGGTATGGAGGAGCTGTAGGAATAAATAACAGCTGTAAGTTTACAGCCGATTGGACAGCACCAGATGTAGAAATTAATAACCCCGCAGAGGGATATGTCCATGGGATTGTTGATATCAAAGGAACAGTAACAGATGCAAATCCTCACCATTACTGGTTAAAGATATATTCTGGGAGTATACCAGTTGCTGGTCCAGGAACTGTTAACAGAACTACTTCATTTACTAATGAATCTCTAATGTCTTGGGATACAACATCGCTACCAGATGGAGAATATATAATCAAATTAGAGGCAAGAGATGCAGCTAACAACAAAGACTCTGGTTCTGTAGATTGGCATACTGTGATAGTAGATAATGAAGCTCCAGTAGCACCTGAAATTGTATTTCCAAATGCTGAGCAGTACTTTAATACCCAGCCAATATTGAATGATTGGTCAGAAGTAAGTGATGATTCCGGAATAGCATATTACAGAATTGAATATATCTATGATGATCTACACCTATTTTCAAATGCACCATACAGGACAACAACAGCTACACAGAGAAATCATACACCAGGGACATCGGAACAGGGTGGTGTTAAATTCAGAGTACAGGCATTTGACAATGCAGGAAATGAAGGAGATTGGAGTGAATGGCGACACTATTACTATGATGCTACGAATCCATCAGTTCCATCTGGACTCGTTTTTGAGACACTAGAGGGAGAAGATTTGGCTTGTGATGGCTACACCAATCTTTACAATATTATCACCAAATGGGAGGCTTCTTCCGATATTTCTGGAATCAGTGGATATGAATATCACTCCTTCAATCCCCCAACTGGTTGGATGTACAACGGGGGGAATCTTGGTAATGTGCTATACAGACATGGAGCATTTACGGTTGGTGAGGGTACATACGGATTTGCAGTAAGAGCTAAGGACCTTGCTGGTAATTATTCAGATTGGTCAGCCATAGATTTAGCAGGTAGCTGTAAGATTACATATGACATAACACTTCCAACAGTAGAAATAACAGCTCCTAGCGGTTTAATTAATGGTACAGTAGACGTAAAAGCGACATTTTATGACTTAAATCCGCGTGAATACACCTACTACATAACCAATACAACTACACATAGCCAATTTGCCTTTGACACAGTATCTTCTGGCGAATTTACTGACAGCACAATATACACTTGGGATACCACAGCTTCAGATGATGGAGAATATGAAATACTTGTTAGGGGTAGAGATAACGCAGGAAACATAAAAGAAGATGTCGAGCTCGTTGTTGTTGACAATACAAAACCAACCGCATCTACACTTGGTGCACTCACATTTACAGTTGGTTCAACAACTCCAAGAATAATAACTGTAACGGATAACCATGAATTAGAAGAGATTTGTTACAGCTTTGGATCATCATACTCATGTTCACCAATCTCTGGAGTCTTACATAGTTGGGATGTCTCAAACTTGATAAACACTTTAGGAGTTGGAAGCGCGGTATTCTCCTACTATGTAAAAGATGAAGCGGGTAATCAAAGTGATGCTGAACTGTTAACAGAAGGTGATTTACCATACTCTTCAGCAATTACAGTAGAAGTAGCATCACCACTACAACAAGTCTTAGGAACAAATGACACAAATAATAACAGACTCTTTGCAAGGACAATTGTAACAGAGGAAGAACCAACAGAAGATACAACAGAGGAACCATTGCTCACAGAGCCATTATTGACTGATGAAAATGATCCAGAGGTTCTTGCAGCTACAGATCAACAAGAGAATGATGAAAAAACATTCCCATGGTGGGGATATTTATTAATAGCTACCCTCCTGTTATTTATAATCTTTATTCTTTGGAGAAGAAGGCAAGAGGAAAAAGAACAGGGGTATTATTAGAAACTTAGATTGTAATTTTTCAATCTAACATATTTAATTTTTTATTTAATGTCAATGAAAAAAACATTAATAGTATGCCTATTGTCAGGGATATTTATATTCCTTTTAGGCATTGTTTCTCCTTTAACATTTAAGGCAGAGGCAAAAAATAATGAATGCACAACAATTCAAAGTGGAGAGTTAATAAGTAGTGCTGGAGATGTAATAACAACCGGTTACGATGAATGGGGATACAATTACCAAGCACATTTGTTCAATGGAACATATTGCGATGCATACAGGAATGCAGATTGGTGCCAAGCCTGGGCAGAAGATAACCTAACTATGAAATGGAATGATGCATGGTTAAGCAATAAAGATTGTGATGATGACGAGTTGCTAGACAGACATGATGGATTTGACTCTTACATTGGTTCTGGTGCATGGTTAACAAACCACATGAGCGGAACATACGTTGATAATAATGGAGTACAACAAAAATGGACATATTTTGTAAAAATAATAGCGGCTCCCTCTGATGCTAAATTAGTTGATGGAGAGTGGTTTACTGCAGATGAAGATTTAATTGGTTACGAAATATGGGGAGAATTTGCAGTAGTTTTAGAAATTTCTAATGATACTGGCACAGGAGATCACGGGATACTGAACAAAGGAGAAGCTCCTTTAGGGTTTGGTTTTTACAGGCCTTAGTAGAAACAAGTGAAGCCCTCTTTTGAAAGAACTGAGGGCTTCTGCTACAATAAACAATGCCTAAAAAGAAACTAGCCCGAATAATATCAGAGGTATTTAATGGATTCTTCACTATGTTGCTTACCCCAACACTGGTATTTCTCATCTCTGATATACAGCTCATATACAAAATAATCTTCATCACACTCTACATCTCACTTCCATTATTACTTTTCTTTTACTTAAGAAAAATTGGTAAAGTTTCGGATTACGAATTTACTAAAAGAGAAGAAAGACCCCTTTACTTTGCTCTACACGCAACAATCTTCCTTCTACTAAGTATAGCCGCCATCCTGCTCTTCAAAAACCCAGAAATTACAACAGTAACCACTACAGCCTTCGTAGTCTCCACAGCACTTACCATCGTTACCCTGTTCTGGAAGATTAGTGGCCACATGATATTCTCCACACTCCTCTTCTTTACACTTGTTTTCCTCTTTCCTAACCTTTCCTTCCTTTGGCTCTTCTTTGTTTTCACACCTGCAATAGCATGGTCTAGAGTAGAGCTTGGTAAACACACATGGATGCAAACAGTCGCGGGTGTAGCTGTTTCAACAGTAATCGCTGTTACCTTTTTCTTTGTTCTTTGATACAATACCTGTATTAATGGAAAATCTCAGTATTACACAACTAAGAGAAAAATTACTTAAGAAAGAAATTTCCGCAACTGAAGCTGTAAACTACTACCTAGACAGGATTGCTAGATTAGAAAAAGACCTTAATACATACATTACCATTAACAAAGAAGACTCCCTTAAAAAAGCGAAAGAATTCGACAACAATTTTGAAACTCTCAAAGAAAAGAAGTTAGCGGGTATACCAATTGCAGTTAAAGATGTCTTCTCTACCAAAGATATACCAACTACATGCGCTTCACACATACTAGATGGTTACAAACCCGTTTACAACGCTACTGTAGTACAAAGAATACTAGATGAACAAGCCATAATACTTGGGAAAACAAACCTAGACCAATTCTGTCATGGAAGTGGTACAGTAACATCCTACTACGGACCCTCTAGGAACCCTTGGGACAAAGATACTCTTCCAGGAGGATCAAGTGGTGGTTCTAGTGCAGCAGTTGCTGCAGATATGTGTACAGCCTCTCTAGGAACTGAAACAGCAGGCTCTATAAGGTTACCTGCATCATGGTGTGGAATTGTAGGTCTTAAACCAACATATTCCAGAGTATCTAGATACGGTGTACTTGCAATGGGCTCTTCCCTGGACAGTCCAGGACCAATTGTTAAAACAGTAGAAGATGCAGCATATTTGCTAGGTATAATTGCTGGATATGACAAGAATGACTTCACATCCTCCAAAGAACCGGTAAATGACTACCAAAAATTACTAGATCCATCCAAGATTAAGGGTATGAGATTAGCATTACCGAAGGAATATCTAGAACTAGATATACAGGACGGAGTAAGAAAGAACTTTGAAAACAGTATAGCCATATTAAAAGACTTAGGAGCCATTATCGAGGAAGTCTCTGTCATGGATCCTAAATTCGCCATGGCGGTATATACCATAACATGCAGAAGTGAAGTGTCTTCGAACTTAGCAAGATACGATGGTACAAGATATGGATTAGAAGGTAGTAAGAACGGTAATGTAAAAGAATATTACGAATCTACAAGAGGTGAAGGACTTGGAGAAGAACCAAAACGAAGAGTCATGACAGGCACATTCTCTCTCTCCGCAGGATATGCAGATGAATATTTCAAGAAATCTGAACAGGTTAGACAATTAATTAAAGATGACCTAGATGGAGTATTAAAGAAATATGATGCAATAGTGTCCCCTACTACCCCATCAGTTGCGCTAAAAGACAAAGACGCAGACAATCCTCTCTTTGGAGAAATAGCTGATGTACTTGCAGAAGGAAGTTCAGAAGCAGGATTACCAGGTATCTCCATACCATCTGGATTATCTAACAGAATGCCAACAGGTATCCAGTTTATTGGAAGATACTTTGACGAACAGACAATACTAAATGCAGCTTATGCATTAGAAAAAGAAATTGGACCATTGAAATTAAGGTTGTAGGATCGCTTCGCTTTCTCCGTTTATAGAGATAATCACCTTGCTAACAGTTGAGAACTGTTTCAATGTTTGTGTAATTTCCGCTCTAATTCTGTCAACTAGACATGAACCTCCGATTCCCTCTCCAAGTTTTTCATTGAAATCTACATATGCAATACCCTTAGATATCTTCAGGGAATTGATTGTTACACCAGAAGGAATAGAAGAAATATATCCCTTGTCTTCCTCAGCACTTGTAGTCCCCTTTAGAAGTTCAAGCAGTGCAGCTCTACCAACAGCCTCTGTTTTTACAACTTTTCTGCTTACTGCATATACTTTAGTACAGTTCTCTGCGTTTGGATCTTTAACAGTATTACCAAAATACACTAGGAGATTCATTGTGCTATCTATTTCACAAAGGGTCTTGAAGAATATTGGGATTTCAAAACTGTCATCATTTGCTGCTTCTCCAGATGGATTATCTTTAGAGAATATTAGCTTGGCATTTCCATCGCACTTCTCAGTACAATCTATACTGGCTGTAAATTTAACAAAATCATCTGTATTAGCATCTCCCACAGCTTTAGCTTGTGCAGTAAGTATTTCTGCACCAGTACCACTCACTAACTTAATTGGGAATACTCCTTCGAAGAACCATCCACCTGGTATTTCACCCTCAATATCAAAAGAACAATCTACTTCTGCGTTTGGAAGAGGTGTAACCATTTTGTACTCCACACCCTTTGCTGATCTTGTTACAACCTTTTTATCCTCATCTTGAGTATTATTCTGCTTGTCGAAAATGGGAATAAATTCTAATATTTGATCTCTGAAAATGTAAACAAGAGGGATAGAGATGAGAAGAAGAATTGCGATAACAAATAGAATAATGTATTTCCTTTTCATATATCTATATGTATACAGAATATATTTAAGAATGTAAATGACTTGAAGACTATGAGGCGCCTGGGACTCGGACCCAGCACCTACTGCTTAAAAGGCAGTTGCTCTAACCGGATGAGCTAGCGCCCCTCATAATTACGACAGAATTATATCCTTTGAGAAATATATTTACAAGATATACCTAATCTGTATATCTTTCTCTTTTACGCGCATGTTCGAATATTAATTGACCCTCTTCTTTACCTTTCACAAAACAAGAAAAAGCTTCTAACGTCTGAGATATTAGAAGTAAAGCCATTGTGTCACTCTCTTCCAGATGATGACTTTTTGGCTCATATATACAATTTCCAAGATTAGAATTTACCAACATGTCCCAATTATCATTCCATGTCACTCCAAAATAACTCCTCGCTACATCTGATATATGTCCAGGGATACCAATCATTGCCTGTTTAGAAGGTCTTCTATCTGCTAAATACAAATGAAAAACATTTCTGCTAAATACAAATGAAAAACATTTCTTTCTTCTTCCTTTTCGTGTGCAAAGACTATACTTAAATTCTCACTCTTTAAACTTTGACCACCTGGAATAAAATATGCCAACCGAAGTGCACCTGTGATGGCGTGTGTAGCATCCTCTCCTCTGTCTCCATAATCTTTGAAATCTAAAGTAACGACACTCTCTTCTGGCAAACATTCAGCGATTCTAGCAAGACCATTCTGTAAAACAGATGGGACACTGTCTGTTGATTCAAAATTTTCTGATAGTGACATAGACAAAAAAATAACATATTAATACTAAAAGATATCCTAGCCCATAACTTTAGTCAAGAGGACATTACCCTTTGTATATTAATTTGTCTATTGGTTTGAAACTTCTTCTATGTATTATGCAAGGGCCATGCTTTTTCAATACATCCATATGGTATTTAGTACCATATCCCACATGCTTTTCGAAACCATATATTGGGTATTTCTTGGCATAATCATGCATAATTCTGTCTCTTACAACTTTCGCAATAACTGAGCCAGCAGATATTGAGTAGTGAAGTAAATCTCCCTGTGTAATCTTCTCCATTTTGTAGTTTGGAATAGTGGAGATATTCTTCCCATCCGCAATTATGTAATCAACTCTCTTACCGATCTTCTCCTCTACAACCTCTAGCGCTATCTTCATGGCTTCAAGCACAGCCTTCTGTATTCCCAATCTGTCAATATCTGAAGCACTAACAATACCGTAACCAAAAGCAAATGAATTCTCAGTTATTAACTTGAAAGCCTCTTCTCTTTTTTTCTCAGTCATCTTTTTACTGTCTCTTACAAAAGGTACCACCTGTTGTGCAGAAGTAATGACTACACAACCAGCAACTACAGGGCCAGCAAGAGGACCTGCCTCTGCCAGCTTCATCAAGACCAGCTACAAGGGTATATCCCTGTGACCAAAGTTTTTCTTCTAATTTTGTATCTGGATATATAACCATGTTCTATGATACCATTTAGGTATGGATGAAGTTACTACTACACAACAAGCAACCCTCTCTGAGCAGTTACAGGAACAACCTGTAACCTCATCTGTATCCCTGGGTTCTGTACTAGTTGCATCCCTTTCCATATTTCTGTTTCTTGTTATCGGATATTTACTTATCAAGTGGTTTAAGTTTTAATAGTATATAAATTAAGTATTTATAAATATGGAAGAAGATAAAACATTTTCATTTTTAAAGGGTATATTAGTTGGTGCCATAGCTGGTGCTGTAGCTGGTGTTCTTCTAGCACCTAAATCTGGTGCAGAAACAAGGGAAGATCTAAAGAAGCTTGCTGTAGATTTCGGAGAGAAAGCAAATGAGCTTTACCAGAAAGCTGCAGTCATACTTAAAGAGAAGTTAGATTTGCTTAGAAAAGCTGGTAAGAAGATAGATCAGGAGAAATATCTCGAATTGGTATCACAGGTAGTAAATGAGATAAAGAAGGATGGTTTGGTTACTGCAGATGTAGCACATAAGATATCTACACAGTTAAAAAGTGACTGGGTAATCGTAAAAGAGGAATTAGCAAAATAATTTTATCTATATTTCTATGTACGCCATAGATGAAGGATAGATAAGAGGGACTAGAAATAGTCCCTTTTTCTTTGTAGAATAGCAATATCTTGCGAGAGTAGTTCAGTTGGCTAGAATGTCTCCTTCCCAAGGAGAAGGTCGCGGGTTCGAATCCCGTCTCTCGCTCCATTGTAAAGTATCAATCGTGGAAATTTTCACAAATACAGTTCTACAACAGATTTCTACCTTCTTGACATTCGTGCCTACTACGTAGTACTATATACCGGTAATAAGTACTACTGAATATTAAATTTAAAAGAGGAAATATAACGGAAAACTTAACAGAAATGCTAAAAGGTGTACTTGAGGGATGTGTTCTTGAAATCATAGACCGTGGAGAAACTTATGGCTATGAAATCACTAGCAAACTCAACAAGTTGGGTTTCTCAGATGTTGTAGAAGGTACGGTGTATACCATCTTGCTTAGGTTAGAGAAGAATAACCTCGTAGAGATCACACGGAAACAATCCGACATAGGACCATCACGAAAATTCTATACACTCAACAATGCAGGACGCACAGAATTACAATTATTCTGGGCTAAATGGAGCTTTGTTGCGTCAAAAATAAATAAATTAAATAAGAAAAAATAATCATGAAAGACTTACTGAAGAAGATAATCGGAGATAAAAAAGAATGGAAAAAATTAGAAGGACGTGCAAAAGCACTACCTAATGACTATCAAATTGTTTATAACGAAATAAAAGACTATATGTGGAATCTATGGAGGTTTGAAGCTGGTAATGATATGGGCGATTTTAGTATTTTAGAAGATCTTCTTGGACTATTTGAGGATGGCGCAAAAAACAACAAAAGTGTATTAGAAGTTACGGGTAAGGATATTGCTGCATTCTGTGACGAGCTTTTTCATGCTACTGAGACTTGGAGAAACAAGTTAAACAACAATATTATGAAAAAATTAGGAAAGTAGATTTAAGAAAAAACGACCCACTGGTTTATGTAAAAATGCTAACCAATAGGTCGTTTTGTTCTTTAAGTTGATTCTGTAGATCCAAATGCACGCTGAAGAGCATCTCTGAATTCTGTGCACATAGAAACAATATTCAAATCAGGATTGTTTAAGATTTCAAGATGCTCTTTTCTGTTTCCTTTTTCTGGCATATATGTGGCAACATGAACATTTATATAATCCTCCCTATCATAAAGCGCAATCGAATTTTCTGGGATTACGATAAAAGCAAGGCTCTTGCCAAAGTCTGGGAATTTACATCCGGCAGCATATCCTGTCCCTTTACTTGTAATCTCATACGGTTCAAGAAAGTAGTATTTATGATAAATTCTACTAATAACTTCTTGAATCTTAATTCCCTTCTTTGGCCCACCCAACCACAAATCAAGCATTATTCTTTGCATTTTCTACTCCTCCTTTTAAAGAACAATTTGAAAAGCCAGATTGCTTTCCTGTGTGTATTATACCAAACTTATTTATCCTGTAGTATATTTCTTTGTGAAAGAAAAAACGACCTCTTGGTTTATGTATTACATATTTAACCAATTGGTCGTTTTGTTCTTCAAGAGGCATCAATGCTTTTAATTAGTTTCTTGAATTCGTTTACGATCTGAGAAATATTATCATCTCCATTCAAGAAGTAATTATTTATATCGCGTTCAGAGCAATGCAGAAATAGTCTAATCTCGGGATATTGGGCATCAGGAACAAGTGCTCCCTTTTGTGCATTGAAAACATGCAAAAGAATGATCGGTTTTGGAAAAGGAAATATTGCACCTGGTATTATCAAACCATTTTCTGATTTTCCCTCCTGGTAATTCAAACCATATCTTACAGCCAATTCTTTCACAACACCGATGATTTCGATTCCACTAAGACGATATCTCAGTATAACTGTCATCTCTAAGGCAGAAATAGCCATTGGATTCTCCTTTTAAAGAACAATATGAAAACCAAATTGTTTTCTTGTATGTATTATACCAAACATTTTAACCCTGTAGTATAATATCCCCGTATGTATCTTTAAGATATTACAGATCTTTTAAAGTGGGAGACAGGAGATTAAATGTCCAAAAAAGAAGTAAGAGACCTTTCATTGGCCGAGCTACTGTATCTTTGTACCAACACAAACCAAAAGATACAACTAGCATCACTAAGGCTTGTTGTTCTAAAGTATGAAGCTGAAGGTCTAGAAATCTTTTTCCTGGTTCGCAAATACGATTTTAATAATCCTGCACATGTAATAAATGTCGTCCAAGAATTGCTTGGAAAAAATTTGGCCCAAGAAAAATACCAGGCGAAAAGAACAGTGCAAGAATTACAGACAGAACTCCTTGAATGCAGAGAGAATTTACCAGAAGATATAGATCTTCTCAAAAAAATCTCCGAGCTTCTTTCCGAGGAAAAATAATCTGTACCGAAGAGGGGTTTAACCCACTTTACCCCTCTTCATTTCCACAACCATTCCTGTTACAATACTGTTACATATGCTGATGTAGCTCAGCTGGTAGAGCACTCCCTTCGTAAGGGATAGGTCGGTGGATCGAAGCCACCCATCAGCTTTTTTTAACAATGAAAACACCTACATACACAATTACAAACCTCATACTCTCTTACATAGTTAAGTATGAACTCGCAATTAAAGACATTGCACAAAACCCACTACCAGAGAAATACCTACAACCACTACAAGAGAAATACGGTGCAGAAGACTTAAACAACTTGGGTGAATTAGTTGGAAACTCACTGGGATACAACAAGGCCCTACAGGTACAAAGAGGACAAGAAATCTCTTCACAGAGAAAGAATCTCCAATTGTTCATAAATATCCGCAATGCAAAAGACTACATAACCTCCTACACTACAAACAGCTCTCTTAAACCATCCATAGACCTTTCATCACACTTAAATAAGCTCGCCATGAAGGGCATTGTTGACGATTGGGATTTAGCGAAATTAAAAACATTCTCAGAAAAACCAAACGAGATATATGACACATGGTTTAAAATGAGAGACTACTACCCACATGTAGATCCTGCAACACACTTTAACGAAATATTCGAATGGATAAAAGATGGAAAAGACTCTAACCATAAATTAATAAAATTTGCCGTATTAGTATATGAATACATAGATAAAGCCCCATACTTCGTTGGCAACCAAATAACAGCAATACTAACCCTGGAGATACTAGCAAAACAGTACGGATACAATCCAGAGAATCTCTTGCCTTTCTTTAAATCCCTCAACAATATATCCGAAGATTTACTTGGAGCATTTAAAATATCTAAGAGTAAAAGGGACCTCACAACATTCATTGAAGCCTTCCTCTATGCCATATCCCTTACTGCCATAGAAGTCTCCAAAGAACTGAAAGATACACATACAAAGAAAGTAAAAAAGCAGGGAGCATTGGAGTTCGAATTAAATCAAAGACAGATTAAAGTCATAGATTACATAACCCTAAACCACAAAATTACTAGAAGTAAATATACCAAGATGATGGGTATCTCCTTTATGACCTCATACAGAGACCTACAAGAAATGGTAGAAAAGGGATACATCAAACAAAAAGGACAAGGCAGAGGTACTTTCTATGTCCTCACAAAGGAACATGTGGATATGGCTTTGGAAATTGAATAATACTCAGAAACTTGTTAACATTACTAACTATGGAATACGATACAATCGTTGGTTTAGAAATTCATGTACAGACTAAAACAGAATCTAAGATGTTCTGTTCTTGTCCTACGGGATATTTTCAGAAAGAACCAAATACCCATGTGTGTCCAGTATGCCTAGGACTCCCAGGAGCTCTACCAGTACCAAACAGAAGAGCCATAGAGCTTTGCATATTAATGGGATTAGCAACTAATTGTACGATTAACAAGAATATTCTCTTTGACAGAAAACATTACTTCTATCCAGACCTACCAAAGGGATACCAGATTAGTCAGTACAAAGACCCAATCTGTTCAAACGGAAAGGTTACCCTACCCTCTGGAGTAGAAATTGAAATTGAGAGAATCCACCAGGAAGAAGATGTCGCTAAGTCTACACATCATAAAGAAGCATCTACAAATAAAGAATACTCCCTCATAGATTACAATAAATCTGGTATACCACTCATAGAGATTGTTACTAAACCATGCATCAGGAGTGCCAAAGATGCAAAAGATTTTGCCACTGAAATACAACAAATCTGTAGAGATAACAAGATCTCAGATGCAGATATGGAGAAAGGGCAGATGAGATGTGAGCCAAATATCTCCATACAGGAGAAAGGTAAATGGAAATATGAAGATGGAAAGATATTACCAATTGGAGATTACAAATTAAATAACAAAGTAGAGGTCAAAAATATTGGCTCAATAACTGCAGTAGAAAAAGCCATCGAGTATGAAGTGAAAAGATTAACTGAGGAAATAGCTAATGGTAAAGAGATAATACAGCAGACAAGAGGATGGAATGCAGACAAAGGAATTACAGAATTCCAAAGAAGCAAAGAAACCGCAGATGATTACAGATATATGCCAGAACCAGATATCCCTGTTATTGAAATATCTAAAGAAGATATTGAAAGAATATCAAAAGAATTAGTTGAATCTCCAGCACAAAGACGTTTATCTTTTAAAGAAAAGAGCCTATTAGAAAAAAGAGTCACAGAATTAGGATATGACCCAGAAGGAACTGCATGGGTAAGAGAAAATACAAAATTTTCCTTAGAAAAAGCTGGTCCAACTGGCCCAAGCGAACCAGATTACGCAGACTTTTATTTTGGTCCAATAAAATCACATATGAATGCAACTGGAATGGGATGGGATGAAATATCAAAAACCGATCCAAATACACCTAACGATTATTATCGTTTATCAGACGCAAAGAAACAGGGATTAATTACACGCAACAAATTGGATGAGATATATAAAGAGAGTCTAACGACAGGTGCATCTGGAGCTTCTATTTTAGAAAAAACACTTCAGGAATCTAAAAGAAGTGCATCTAATCTAGAAGATATTGTTAAAGAAATAATTAGAAATAATCCAAAGGCAGTAGCAGATTACAAAGGTGGTAAAACATCTACAATGGGATTTCTTGTAGGACAGGTTATGCAATCTACAAAAGGTAGTGCAAATCCGAATGAGGCTAAAAATATATTAGAGAAGTTACTTAAATGAAAATAGATGTAAAACATATAGCAGATTTATCTAGAATAGCTCTTACACAGGAAGAGTTAGATAAATTTACACCACAGATGGAAACAATATTACAATCTGCATCTGTTTTAAAGAATGTAGATACTGAGGGTGTAGCTCCAATGAAAAAGCATATACCTTTCTCAGAGATGAGAGATGATACCCCTATTCCACCATTATCACAGGAAGAAGTTCTTAAAAATGCCAAACATACTGAAAAGGGTTTTGTAAAAGTATATGGCAAGATATTTGGTGACATTGAAGAAAGTTAGTATCTCTAGTAAAATACTCCCTATATACGCCGAGGTGGTGAAATTGGCAGACACGCTTGCCTTAGGAGCAAGTGGGAGTAATATCCCTTGCAGGTTCAAGTCCTGTCCTCGGCACCATATATTTTTAGTTAAAACAAATGTTTAAGAAAATCATAAAACCATTTCAAGAAGTACTACTCGAGAGAAATTTGTGCGTTGGATGTACAGGACAATTAGAAAATTGCAAAAGATTGGGAAACCTCTCAGACAACAGATTCATGGTACAGTGCAAATGTAAAAGAAGATATGTATTTGACAAAGAAATGAACAAATACCAAAGAGCTACATTCGCAGAAGAACAACAAATCCTCAAACAGATAAGGAAAGATAACGAAGAGTAATCTTCACAAAGTATTCCAATTATAGTAGAATCTCAAAGGTTACGCCGCTATCGTCTAGTGGCCCAGGACAACAGGTTTTCATCCTGTAAACCGGAGTTCGATTCTCCGTAGCGGTACCAATTTATTTTATCTGCCCATCATAATGTACGAAACAGAAACAAACGTAAAGACTCCCACAGAGAAAATCGCATCAGCCTTTTCCTCAGTTGGACAATTCCTACTGTCATTTTTGGAAACTGTAGTTGTAGCATTAGTCATATCTATCGTTCTGTATCTGTTCATCATGACCCCTCACGAAGTCATAGGCAACTCTATGCACCCTACATACCAGAATGGTGAATATCTAATGGCAAACAAACTCCTTTACAAATTCAAAGAACCACAAAGAGGAGATGTAATAATCTTTAAATACTCTGACACACAAGACTTCATAAAAAGAGTCATTGGTCTTCCTGGAGACAAAGTAATGCTGAAAGACGGCCATATATATATAAATGACAAACTAGTGGATGAATCCAGTTACTTAAGCAATTCAATATACACAAACGGGGGAGAATTCCTTCACGAAGGAGAAACCATAACTGTACCAGAAGGTCAGTACTTTGTATGTGGAGATAACAGACCCCACAGCTCAGATTCAAGAACATTTGGCCCAATTACAAAAGAGAATATAAAAGGTAAAGCATGGCTTGTATATTACCCCTTCTCTCAGTTCAGAATAGCTCAACACGAAACATATAAGAATCTCTAGACCTCGTCTGTGAAACGTGGTAAATTGTAGACATACATATGCAAACATTCGTAATAGCAAATCAAAAAGGTGGAGTTGGTAAAACAACAACAGCAATAAATCTTGGAGCAAGTTTAGCCCTCAAGAAGAAGAAAGTTCTCCTAATAGATCTAGACCCACAGTCAAATCTTTCCTCTGGTATTGGATTTACACAGCAATTTGACAAACAAAACTGGAGTTCAACAGATGAACCACCATACAAAAGTATTTACGATGTACTTGTACAAGACGACCTCATCTCCTCTGTATTTGTTACTACCTCTACTCCAAACCTTTACCTAGTACCATCACATCTTTCATTGGCAGGAGCAGAAATTGAAATGGTAAATATGCTCTCAAGAGAAACTCTCCTTAAAAAAGCCCTTTCCAAATTCACAGAAGATTTTGACTATGCCATTATAGATTGTCCTCCATCACTTGGATTACTCACAATTAATGCATTAATAGCTGCAGAGAAGCTCCTAATACCAATCCAGTGTGAATATTTCGCTTTAGAGGGGCTAGGACAGCTATTAGAGACTACAAAGTTAATTAAAGGTATAAATCCGTCATTAACAATTGGAGGCGTAATACTGACCATGTACGACAGTAGAACAAGACTCTCAGGAAGTGTTGTAGCAGATGTTCAATCCTTCTTTGGAGATGTAGCATTCAAATCCATTGTACCAAGAAATGTAAGACTCTCAGAGGCTCCATCATATGGTAAAACAATATTCCAATATGACAAGAAATCCACGGGAGCTCTAGCATACAAGAATCTAGCTACTGAGTTCATAGCCCGTTTTGACGATTAATTTTTACATTACATAATATGCAAAACAACCAAAGACTGGGAAAAGGATTAGCAGCATTAATTAGTACGAACGAAATGGAGAATACTAACAGTGCATACAATCCAAACTTCGACATTAACAAAATAGAGGCAAACCCATACCAGCCTAGAATGCATATTGATCCTGAGGAATTAATCGACATTGCAGACTCCATAAGAGAGCACGGAGTAATACAACCATTAATCATTACAAAGAATAAAGATTCTGAGAAATACTTCCTCATAGCTGGAGAGAGAAGACTAAGAGCTTCACAACTAGCAGGTCTTAAGACTGTACCAGTAGTAATACAGGAATCCTCACCTCAAGATATGCTTGAATTAGCCATTATTGAAAATATCCAAAGAAAAGACCTAAACCCACTTGAAGAAGCATACGCATTTAAAAAGATGCAGGATGAGTTTGGTATAGCACAGGGAGATATTGCAAGGAAAGTTGGTTTAAGTAGAGTTGCCATTACAAACAAGATTAGATTACTCCTAATACCTAATGAAGTTAAAGAAGATATTCTTAATGAGAAATTAAGTGAAGGCCATGCAAGAGCTTTACTTGGTATTAAAGACAAAGTATCTCTAATTGCAGCAGCTGACCTAGTAGTAAAGCGCGGGATGAGTGTAAGAGAAACAGAGGCTTTGGTAAGAAAGATTAACTTCGGAAAAGGTTCAACAACAAGAAATTGGAAAAGAAGTGATGAGGAAACAGATAATTACTCAAGATTACTAAGTAAAAAGCTTGGATATACAGCACACATATCTAAGATGACAAAAGGTGGGAAGGTAGTTATTAGATACAATACACACAAAGAATTGAAAGAGTTAATGGAGAAACTGATCTAAGCCTTAACTTCCTGTCTTAATTTCTCGTACATTATTACGGCTGCACTTGCACTTACATTTAGTGAACCAATACCCTCTCTCATTGGGATTGAAATCTTCTTATCTACTCTCTCAAGTAAACCAGCTGTGATTCCTACATCCTCAGCACCCATTATGAAAGCAGCTGCACCTGTTAAATCAGTATCGAAATACATATCACCACCCATATGTACAGCAAATATCTTAATATCATTCTTTGTTAAAAGTTTTAATGCATTGAAAAGATTTGTCTCTACAAGAGGTATTCGCTCAGCTGCACCCATAGATATTCTAATTGTCTCATTGGTTATGAGGTTCTTTTCTTGAGGATTAACGATAATACCGTTTACCCCTGCAGCAAATGCAGTTCTCATTATAGCTGCAATATTCTGGGTATATTTAAGATCATCTAAAACTAAAAAGAATGGTTGCTTTCCCTCGTCAGACAGCTTGTCTAAAAGCTCTTCCAAATCCCAGTTATTCTGAGAATACATATATCCCAAAATACTCTCACTCTTTGAATTTCTTAATCTTCTAGTGATAATCTTTCTTGAAACCTTCAATACGGGGATATTCTTCTTTCCTGCTATCTCAACAATCTCTTGTACCTTCTCATCTTTAAAAGAGTTTGCTGCGATATATAATTTGTCAAAATCTCTACCCTCTTTTAAAAGCTCAAGGATAGCGTTCTTACTTTCGACCTGTATGAATCTTGTTTTTGACATAATTGGTATCTTCCTAGACAGATTCTACCACATCTACAAAGTACTGACCTCTCTTAAATCCAGTCATTCTTCTAAACTGTACTACACCCTCTTTGTGAGCGTGTATGGAAAAATCTTTGGACATGTATGTATTCTTTCCAGAATGATATACAGATCCTCTCTGCTTAACTATTATATTTCCATCTTTAACAACTTCTCCAGCAAATTTCTTAACTCCAAGTCTTTTTCCTGCTACATGTCCATTGTTTGATGTACTTGCTGCACCTACTACGTGTGACATTGCTCTGTAAACAAAACTTAATTAATCGCAGTTATCTTCTGCGTAAAACAAAAATGTTCCTTGTGATAATACTATTTTTTCGTTTCCACATCAAGTCCCTACCCTTACATAATTCACCGTTAACAACATCCCATTGCTTGCCAAAAACATCTCTAACACTGAATGTTTTCCAGCCTGTATGTGTTTTGTATGATGGAATAATGATGACTACAACAAATCCTGTATGAGCTATTCTGCCTAAAATATCTAGAAGTCCAACATACAAAGCCTTTACTCTTTCAAGATACACATCAGCTCTGTTTGGGAACATAACTCTTCTTTGTGGAGGTCCCATATATGGCTCACATACCACACATTTTATCTCTGTTTTTTTCAAATCACTAACAACTTTTCCGGGAGCATCTGTTACATCCATTTGGAAAACTTTGTATTTAACATCACCAATATCTCCTTTTGCTGAAAGCCATTCGATATTTTTCTCAGTAAAATCTACTGCCTTTTCATCTATGTCTGAACCTAAAAGATCAAATCCTAGCATACCTGCTTCCATGAGTATTGTTCCAGAACCACAGAATGGATCCCATACAATACCGTCTTTTCTACCAGTTAAATTCATCATTATTCTAGCTAACTTAGGAGGAAGTGTACCCATTTCTAAGTCCGTATGTGGTTTTTCAATATCTCTTTTGGCAAAGCCATCTACATCTTGAACAGATATTGTACTACCATATATTTCTTCATTTTCTCCACGGATAATACAAAGTTCAAAACCTTTTTCTAATATATCGTTTCCTACTATCTGTGCAGCATTAAGAGCACTGCTTCTTGAGAGTGGATTAACAAATCTAGATGGTTTTCCCTCTTCTTTTAGACCAATCTTTATCTGCTTTCCTAATCTTCTAAGAAATTTAGAATCTGTTGAAATTGGTTCTCCTAGTATACTCAAGCCGAAAATGACCTTATCTTCCTTCTTTGAGAAATCTCCTAAAAATGTATCTAAGTCGTCGATGATATATCCAAATCTTATGAATCCACCAAGCCTACTAAAAACCTTCTTAAGAACATCTGGGGATATATCACTGCTTTTAATGAGAAGAATACTGTCAGAATATCTGTGTATTGTATCTTTGTTTAATGTGTATTGTATCTTTGTTTAATCCAAAGGTGTTGAAAACAGAAACTAGTTCTGCAAAAGACAGATCTTGAAAATTTCCAGACTCAAAATAGTATTGTTTGGACATTATGCTATCTTCTTAACAAGAACTTTTGTTATGAATGGTCTTGAACCGAAGTGCTTTCTGTATCTGGATTTAGCCTTATATTTAAGACCATTTATTTTTACTCCTCTTTTTTGAGAAGAGATTTCCAAAGAAACTTTTGAACCCTCAATGTATGGGGTTCCCATTTTTATATCTTCTCCGTCTGCAATCAAAAGAACTTCAGTTATTTCTAACTTATCTCCTTTGTCTCCAGTAAGTTTGTTAACTTCATACTCTTTACCCTCGTATACTTTAAGCTGTACTCCAGAAATTGCAATTACTGCAAATTTATCCTTTGAAACAACTGCAGTTTCTTCCTTTACTGTTTTTACAACTTTCTTAGTTGTTTTTACAACTTTCTTAGGAACTTTTTTGGTTACTTTCTTAGCTGTTTTTTTAATTTCTTTCTTTATTTCTGCCATAGGAAAGGATTTTAAGTTAATATTGCGAAAAAGTCAATAAATCTAGGACATTTCATACACATCAAGGATATCTTCACTTTTGTTTTTTGTTTTTCCTAAATACTTCTTGTATATGTTCTGAACAATACCCATTGAAAACAGGGTCATAATCGTCACCGTTCCTCCAGAACTCATCAGGGGAAGTGGAATACCAGTAGCTGGTATAGCTCCAAGATTTGTTCCAACATTAATAAACACTCCCAGAAGAATCTGCAGACCAATGCCAATACATATCAGGGAGAGCATTTTTTCTTCAACAAGATTCATTCCAGTTATGAAGCAAAGTAGAACTACTACCGCATACAGACCTAAGAGAAAGAGGCTCCCTACCAGTCCAAATTCTTCTGCATAGGAAGCAAAGATAAAGTCTGTTTCATGCTCCGGTATAAAATCTCTTTTACTTTGGGTACCATTTCCAAATCCTTTACCAAATATCTGTCCTGAGCCAATGGCAATTCTAGATTGGTTAACATTAAATCCAATGTTACTTTCTGTTTCTGCTGGATTGAAGAATGCCTCTATCCTACCTTTTTGGTAATCTCGCAAGACACTGTCCCACACAACTGAGAGAAAGACACCCATGAGCAATGCAATGGATAGTGAAATAGCAACTAGAATTTTAGACATTCCTCTTGAATATACAGAGAAGATTGCAATTACTACTCCAAGAAAGACCAGTAGATACCAATACCAATTACCAGTTACAGCTGCAACAAGGAAACCCCCAGATATACTTGCAATTATTGCTACTAGCACACTGTTTCTAAACGGATTACTTAAACCAAGGAAGGCAACGACAAACCACAGACTAAGAATTAACAGGGACATACTTCCACCTGGTTCAAGATATACAAGAAGGAAGATAACTAATGTTGCAACTAAGGTAATGAGGAAAAGTATCCATTCATTGAATTTTTCCCTCATGGATATAATGCTTGCAGTCATAACTATGACAGAGAGTTTTGCAATTTCCGAAGGTTGTATCTGGAATCCCCCAATGACTAGCCATCTTCTTACTCCATTGATAACAGGAGCAAAAAAGAGAGTAACTAGAAGAAGTATTACTGTGGCAGCATATATTAGGGCTAGTACTTGCCAATATTTAAGATAGGAAAGATCAAGTTTGGAGAACAGTATAAAGCCAGCCCAACCAATTACAAGTGCAGTTACCTGCTTCCAAACAATATCTAAATCTCCAAAGGAGCCATCTGGAAGAACTCGTGTGGAAAGAAGTGTTACTATTCCTAATCCAGAAAGAAGTATTAAGGGTAGGACAAATGCAAGATTTGAACCAAAGAATACTCTCTTCTTAGAAATAGTTGTTGTTTGAACCAAAGAATACTCTCTTCTTAGAAATAGTTGTTGACATAGAAAGATTTTAGCACCTATTCCTTGCCCTGTCTTCTCATAAAGGCAGGAACATCTAGAGGATCTTCTCCATCATCCTGAGGGATATTCATAGTAGCTTCAGGTTTTTTCACTGAATCATCGTCATGTTCTTCTTTGTCCTCTTCTTCTCTTTCAAATGTCTCTAGTACTTCATCTTTCCCTTCTAATATATCCTCTTCGTCATCTTCAATGTCTTTCTTCTCTTCTTTAAATCCAAATGTTCTTAGAGGTTGGCCTGTTGTCTTCTGTAATTTTGTATATACCTGCTTGTTTTCATCAAAACCTGTGGCTACAATCGTTATGGTTATTTCATCTCCTGCATCAGGATCTATTTGTGCTCCAAATTTGATATTTGCAGAAGGATCTACTGCTTCTTTAATTAATTCAGAAACCTGGCTAATTTCACTAAGGGTTAAATCTGCACCAACGACATTGTAAAGGACACCGGTTGCACCCTCGATTGACATATCAAGAAGAGGACTTGTAGTAGCTTTTCTTGCAGCTTCTGCAGCTCTGTCTTCACCACTAGCTCGTCCAATACCCATAAGTGCAGTACCCGCATTTTGCATAACTGATTTTGCATCATTAAAGTCAGCGTTAATATATCCAGTTTCACTAATTAGATTAGAGATACTTCTTACACCCTCTGCAAGTACTGAATCTACTTTCTTCATAGCATCTATGAAGGAAAGTCTTTCACTCTCTTCAACAATCTCTAGCAATCTTTGGTTAGGAACAACAATTAGGGTATCTACTTTGTCTCTTAATGCAGCTATCCCTTCCTCAGCTATTTCTCTTCTTTTGTTTCCTTCAAAATCAAAGGGTTTGGTTACTACAGCTACTGTTAAAGCTCCCATATTTTTTGCAACTCCAGCAATTATTGGTGCAGCTCCTGTACCTGTTCCACCACCCATACCAGCTGTAATGAATACCATGTTTGCTCCTTCAAGTAATTCTTGTATTTGATCTAAACTTTCTTCTGCTGATTGTGCACCCATTTCATGATTACCACCAACTCCCAGTCCATGTGTTAAGTCTTCTCCGAGTTGCAATGTGACTGGTGCAGCAGACATTTTCAATGCCTGAGCATCTGTATTAAAGGCCATAAATTCAACTCCAGAAATATCGTAGTCGTTCATCATTGTATTGATGGCATTACATCCACCACCACCGACTCCTACTACCTTAATTTTTGCTACTGGATCTACATTGGTTGTAACTAACATAACACTTTACTCGTTAATTTTAATTAAGGCAGTAAAGACTTAAACCATTCTCCGACTTTGCCGAAGAATCCGTTTACATTG
>Ga0209318_1000688_pt1 | contig 29873 bp, 39 predicted proteins | sample RifGroE1_FD_183999 | JGI IMG/M metagenome (GOLD analysis project Ga0209318, IMG submission 183999) | Groundwater microbial communities from Rifle, Colorado, USA - Groundwater E1 (SPAdes) (version 2) | ecosystem: Environmental > Aquatic > Deep subsurface > Groundwater | place: Rifle, Colorado... | reverse complement strand
CCGGAAACTATTGATGAACCGGAAACTATTGATGAACCGGAAACTATTGATGAACCGGAAACTATTGATGAACCGGAAACTATTGATGAACCGGAAACTATTGATGAACCGGAAACTATTGATGAAGATCTTGAAGAAATTGAAGAATATGATGATTCGTGTGATATTTCTGATTTTAATGAAGAATCGGTTGAACAAAGTATTCCTGATATATCGATTGAGTTAAATTTTAAAGAAGAATTGTATAATTTTGAAACTGAAGAAGATTATCAGCAGGATATTGAAATATTAGAACAGGCAGAAACTTTAGAGCCGATTGAAGATACAGAATTAACAGTTATTGAACGGGATGAAGAGGGTGAAATTGATTTACTTGAAAAAATTGAGAATCTTGAAGATATAACAGATATTAAGTTTAACTCAAAAACTGAAGATTCTGAAGAAGAAGTTGATAAATATAATGATTTTATTTCAGACTATAAATTTGAACGATTAGCTGATGGTTTAGATCTGTATATAATAGGAGAAGAACCGGAAATACAAAAAGAATCAGAAATACAAGGTGATGACATGTTTCAAAAAGAACAGGGTGCTGTTTCACTGGAAGATTTTCCTCAAATTAACTTTGATTCATTTGAAGATGCTGTTTTACCATCCGAAGTGAATAATGAGGAAAGTACTCCGGAAAATTTTGAGGAGATTTTCGAAGAAAATCTTAAAGATTTTAATGCAATTGATTTTCTTGAAGATGATTTAGAGGAACTGGGTGATTTAGATGATTTAGAAGAGTTAGATAATACCTATGATGATATTCCTGTTGTCCCTGATGATTTTTATGATAATATTGAGTCGAAATCTGACGATTTATCTAAAGCGATAGATGAAATTGAAGAAAAAAAATCAGAATTTCAACTTTTAATTGATTCTGTTTATAAAGAGATTCAATGTAGTAAACTTTCGCTCATGATTAGAGTTGCAAATAATGAAGGTTTTATTCAGACATATCAAATTGGTTTTGATACAGATAAAGTTGAGCAATTTTTATTAAGTAAAGATAATGCAATTGTTGATCATATGTATAAAACTGAAAGAATCGTTTATGTTTCGCAGATTAACAAAATAAAATCAATGTTTGAAGAGCGGGATTTTGAAGAAGAGTTTGCCGGTGTTAAATCCCTTATTATATATCCTGTCAAAATATTGGGAAAAGTACGAGCTTTGTTGTTTTTCGGATACAATGAGGATTCTACAGATAAATTGGAGACTGTTATAAATGTATTAACTTTAAAAAAAGAAAGTATAAATAAAGGTATATTAAAGCTAATGTAAAGCCTCTTACAAAAATACTTTTTTATCTCAATTTTTTGCATGAGCCTAAAAAGCTTTTCAATCTGGAGGATTTATGAAAGAAAAATTCAATAATAAGGAGATCGACTTGAACATATTACCGGATGAATATAAAAAAGAAGTGATTGATTATTATTATTTTGTATTAGAAAAATATAAAAAAGAAAAAAGAGAAAATGGTATTTCTTCAATAATAGATTTTGAAGATGAATTATTACCCAAAAAAGTTAAACAGTTTATACCGTTGGATTCGGAACAGATTTATGAGTGATAAATACTTCATTGATACGAATGTATGGTTATATGGTTTTATGAAAGATGACGAGAGACATAAAACTGCTTCACTATTGATTGCCGGTGACAATGTTGTTTTATCAACACAAGTTCTTAATGAAATCTCATTTAATCTGATAAAAAAAGCCGGATATGAAGAAATCGACATTTCTAAACTTATAAAAAATATTTATAGAAAATTTGATGTTTTAAAACCGAATGAAGAAACTATTTTATCCGCATCATTAATTAGAAGAAAATATAACATTCAATTTTGGGACAGTATAAAAATCGCAATTGCTTTACATAATAAATGCAGAGTTTTATTCACCGATAAATTCAATAATGGCTTTCTCATAGAAGATAAGATCAAGTTAATAAACCCGTTTGAAGGATAGTTAATTGATAGATGAATCAATGTCATATAATGAAATAATTGAATCTGTTCAATTTGATGATCCGGTTCATTTATTGAATGTTGAATCGGGTATTTATGTTAATGGCTATGTAAGAGATTATTTTGCTTCCGAACCTGATGAAAATGGGGCAATTGATTTTTATATCTCTCTGTATAGTTTTAGCACACGAATAGAAACAATTTATATTCTTGATGAAAAATGTGTTTTAAAGCCGGTCAAATTCTCGCAGGAAACTATTATATCAGAAGTTCTGGATGATGTTAGTTCTGAACAACCTGAGAGTCCGGTAAAAAAAAATACGATAACTCATCTTATAACGAAAATCATTTTATTAATACTTATTTTTTCAATGATAACCGGAGGAATTGATTTTTCTCAATTTTTTATTAATAATAATCTTACCTATAGTCGATTTCTTACCAAAAAATATTCAATAACCCAATTATCTTCAGTTGTGCGAAATAGGGTAAAGTATGTTAAAGATTATCAGGAAGTCTGGCATAAACCTGATTTTGCCTGGAAAAACAAATTCGGGGATTGTGAAGAGTATGCGGCGATAATAACTGATTATCTGGTAAAAAACAATATTGAAGCATACATTGTTACTATTAATTTAAAAAGTGGGGGGGGACATGCTTTCTCTGTTGCAATATATGATAATTCATGGTGGATTATTGATCCGTTACAGTCAGCCGAGAAAATGGGTGTACGGAATTTTTCTAAAAAAATGTCAATAAACGATATATTTTTATTATATTCAAACTCATCAGGTATTTTTTATAGAGTACCGCAATGGAACGGTGATAAAACCACCCTGGTCTATCCTAATAATTAAATTCAAGAATTACAGGATTGTGATCACTTGCTTTTTTCACGAGTGTACTATCATCAAAATAAATTTTTTTCGTTTTCATTTTTGAAAATAATTCATTATTCACTATGATATAATCTAAATCCTGTTTTTTTCCTTTGTATATATATGTATAGAAATTTTTGGGGTTTACAAGGTAATTCATAATGTGAAGCCCCGCTTTTTCAAGTGTATTTATCGGTGGAGAGTGTCTGTTTGAGTTGAAATCACCATTAATGAGAATGAAAGGCGGTTTTTTCTCAGTTGAATAAATTTGTGAAATAATATCAAGAATCCCGTTAACCTGGGCAATTTGTTTAACTTCAGAGTTGCCATCATCATTATATTTTGATTTCAGATGCGTAGTTATAATATAGAATGTATTACCTTCACTGTCAATAAATGAACCTTCCGTACAATCACGACTGAATCTGTATTTCGGATTCCCGGGGTAGGGTGTTATCATCGTTTTATTGCTATTATAGCTAAGTTGAAAAACGGATAATACTGCAACATCAATGCCTCTCGGGTCGTTACCTTCTATTAAATAGTAATATTGATAACCGCATCGAGTGGCTATATCTTTTAGGATGTCAATATTTTCAACCTCACATAAACCAACAATATCGGGATTGTGTTTTTTGATTACACCTGAAATAATCGTTAATTTATCCTGGTATTCTTCATTGGAAACAACGGTATCGTTAATTTTTTTTGTGTCAATTGTATCAAAGAAATTTTCAACATTCCATGTCATAAATTTCATAGTGCCCGAATAGACCTGGAGTGATAATACAAATATAAATACTATAACAGGTAATTTTTTCATTGAGAAACCTCTGTTTTATGTTGTAATATATAATCTTTGGCTAACATTATTGACAGTAAAGTTATTGAGTTTTCTATTAAGTCATTATTTCTTGAGTCAAATATATAGTGTAAATCATATTTCAGGATGTCGATTTCCTCGGTGTCATCTAATGAAATTTCTTTTGTTTTCTTACAGTTTGTGGCAAGAAAAAAATAACATCGATTTGTTTGTATAGCAGGATTTACCAGAATTGATTTTAACAGGACTATTTCTCCCGGACTGTATCCTGTTTCTTCTTCAAGTTCCCTTATAGCTGCAGTTTTTGGGTCTTCATTATAATCTAAGGTACCCGCGGGTACTTCAATAGTGATTAAATCAGCACCGAGTCTATGCTGTTTTACCATTATGACTTGATTATCTGTATCAATTGCAAAAACATTAGCCCAATCATGGAGCTCCATTGAAATAAAGTTATTATGAATATCCTTTGATGGAAGATAACAATCCATTTTGTTAATGGTTGCTATTTTACATTGATAATCAATTGATTTGTTGAGAATCTGCCAGGTTTTATTTTTTTCCATTTTTACCTCTATATTGTTGTTTTTTGAAATATATGTATTATACTTAAACAGTTTAGCTTTTAAGTATTTATTGTATGAGAAACATAATGAGCAATATACTATATACTAATTATTATGAATTATAAAATTAATATTCAGGAATTTTAATTTTATAAACAAGTTAGCCGATAGGTATAAAATAGGATAGGGTTGGATATGATAAACAAAGATCAGTTTTATACATTTATGAAAGCAATTCCCAAAGCTGAGATACATCTTCATAGTGAAGGTGTTATTAGTAAAGATACTGTTTTCAAATTATTACAGAAGGCTCATCCGGAAAATACCTGTGATTTGACGTGTGTTGACGGATATTTTAATTTCAGTAATTTAAGTGAATTTGTAGAAATGTTTCTTGCAATCCAAAAAGCATTTATCAATCCTTCTGATTTTGATATTTTATTTGAAGATATGCGTAATTATTTAATTGATAACGGGATTGTTTATTCAGAAGTATTTATTTCCCCGACAAGCTTTATACGAAATGGTTTGGATTTTGAAAAAATAATTGAAAGAGTTATAAAAAGTATTCGTAAAATAAAAAAGAATGATCATATTACAATTAAATTGATTATTGATATGTCGAGAACTTTTGGTGCAGAAAATGCAATGAACAATTTGAATATAGCTCTTGAGTTGAAAAGTAGATATAGTGAAATTATTGGTGTTGGTTTAGGCGGTGATGAGGCTAAAGGTCCGGCATCAAAATTTGTCAGTGTATTTGAAAAAGCACGCTCAGAAGGTTTGAAGGTAGTCGCTCATGCCGGTGAATCAATTGGTCCTGAATCAGTCTGGGATACAATTTCTTTATTAAAAGTTGATAGAATCGGACATGGAATATCAAGTGTTTTTGATAAAAATCTTATTCAAACCCTTATTACGAAGAAAATTCCCCTTGAAGTATGTCCGACAAGTAATATTTTTACAAAACATTATTTTAGTGCATTAGAAAATCATCCCATTAGAGAGTTTTTTGATAGTGGGGTTGCCATTACGTTAAATACCGATGACCCGACTTTCTTTGGAATCGGACTCATTGATGAATACTATAATTTATATACAAAACTGCATTTTTCCATGGATGAAATTAAACAAATCGTTTTGAACAGTTTTAAATATAGTTTTCTTCCCGCCAAACAAAAAGAAATAATGATGAAATCAGTTGAAGATGCCTGGTCTGCGCATAGTGGCTTATTGCAGTAGTTTTTTGCAGTATATGACTGGAAATTGTAATACAACAAAACGAACAATAATCAAAAGAAGACAGATTAAGAGTTTTCAGTGTATTCGAGAGACGGGTGGTTTAAACCGGAGCAGGATGGCGTAAATTGGTATGTGTATTGCGGGAATAATCCGCTGAATGCGGTGGATCCTAGTGGTCTTAGTTGGTTGGGAGTTGGTCTTGGTGTTCTAGGAATGACTGTTGGTATTGCTACTGCACCATTATCTACAACTGTTGGAGTTTGTGTTGCTGTCATTGGAGGTATTGTAGGTATTAGTGAAGGGGTTTATGATACAATTAAAACAGCTAATGAAGCTAAAACGCTAAAAATAGAAAATACTGAGTTAAAAAAATCAGATTTAGAGAAAGATAAAAGGATTCAAGAGCTTGAAGCAAAGTTGGCAAAAGTAGATCATTTAACCGGAAATAATTTAGATTTAATGGGAACATATACTAAAACCGATCTTAATGAATATAAAGAAAAGCAGACGCATGTTGCTGCACTTGAAAATATACATAAAAAGTATAATCCAGATGATAATGCAACATTCTCTGATATATCGGAAAATGGTAAAGTAACTCGTTCTGAGCCTGCAAATACAGATACTATTGAAACTTCGTCAGGTGAATCTAAACAAAAATAATAATTGTGGAATAGTGAGAAGGATAGATGTTGAAAAAAATAAAAGAAAGTATCTTAAAATTAAAGTATTTGAGTATTGCTGTGGTCGTGTTTAGTTTTATTGTGGTTTTAATAGGTATTGTAGTAGACTGTTTATATATAAATAATTTTAGATTTTATTGCTATGGTATTGTTGGAGTTGTAGTATTATTTTATATTCCTTTTGGAATCTATCTTCAGCAAAAAATAGTATGCCCTGTATGTAATGCAAAGCTTAAACTTAAACTTCCTAAAAATTGTCCTAATTGTGGCGAGAAATTAGATAATTAAATTTGAAAATGCCACCTAACCCGATCTCCGTCTTCCTAACGTCGATTCGGGTCGCATACCTCACAATTAGCTGAAATTGATCTTCCGTGATCAACTTCAGCTAATTGAGAAAGTATGTGGGGCTGGGTTGGTTAGGAACTAATCATTTGTATTTAATCAATCAGTTGTATTGGCATATATTCCGCACCAAGTTTTTCCGGTCTGGTCGCTGAGTACAGCTGATCGTTCATGCAACCTGAATAATTTGAAAGTAGTATTACTAACATATGGTTTTGTAACGCCGGTGTTAACTGTTGTCGCATGGAAGCTGATTGCAGTTAACGATAGGCTTTGCGAAAGTGAAGTGCCAAGGAAGGCAACGGAACGATCTCTTTTTGTTCTATAGTCCTAATGCCATTCGTAAGCAGTTATCTACCTCTCTCATTATTTCAGAATGGATTTCTCCAAGTTCTTTAACAACTAATGATTTATCGAGTAATGCCAGTTTATGAGTTCTTAGAACTGATGTTATTTTTAATCCGGTAGCCGGAAAGTGTAGATTATCTGTATCAATGATAAAATCGGTATCGAGGGCCTCGTCTCGCATAACTGATGATACAAAAAGACAGAGACATCATCTATTTGATGTAAGTATTTATCAGGAGTAATAATAATTGCAGGTCTTACTTTTGTACCTGTTAAATCCGTAAAAGGATATTTAATTAAAACAACTGATCCTCTTTTTACCATTGAACTTGTTCTCCATCGTTATATGTGTAAATATCTTCAGATGTATTTGAAAGCCATTCAAAAGAGTTTGAATTATCAATAAGTTCAGTTAATTCACCGGTAGTAATATCATCAAGTGAAATGTGATGTTTTTCTATATTTCGTTTTAACAATAAATAATTAACAAATATTTCTACTTCTTTTTGCTCGTCCAAAGATATTTTATTAATGAGAGAAGCTAATCTTTTATTCATATATAATTTTTCTATCCAACAAGATGTTTTATTTTTAATCATAAATGCGTTAATCAACTCTTTAATAACATTTTTATCACGGTATCGGTAGAAGGTATCTGTTAACCGTTTACATTTAAAATATATCTTAAATTATTGATAAAATCAAATAAAAAAATAATATAAAATAATTTGAAAGTGGTGATATTACTCAACATTCCCATATAATGACCCAGATAATCTGCCGGCGAAAATAGCGGGTTCTTTGTGTTTTATTGAAAAGATAATCAGTGTATGAATATTCTGCCGGTCTGGTTCATCTCTGTCATTATATATGTGGAGTAGAGAGGATTTATTGGTCTGGTACTTTACTCATTCTTTATTCGATACACAGGTATCGTGGCTTTGCGAAAGTGGAATGCCAAGTAAGATTTTTCGGTAACCCGAAAATAACGAGGTAACGGAACGACCTTCCTTTTGGCGATATGGAAATATCAGTTTATGTTTGTTTTAAAATAATTCAGAATGACTACCTGTTCTTTCAAATATAATTATGTCCCCTTGAATCATGTAAATTAAAAGCCAGTCAGGTTCAATATGGCATTCTCGACGACCGATGTAATTACCGATAAGTTGATGATCTTTTTTTAATCCTTTGAAAATTGTTTTGTATAATCCGGTTTAAGCATCATATACCCAATTTTGAAAACATTTCACTTGTATCTTTGCAATGAATAAGATTTATCCCATTATCAGTATCTTTAAAAGTTTGTTCTGTAATTGCATTTGGTATTTTAATATTTTCCATAATTTCATCTTTATATTTGATAAAAAGAACATAATTTAAAATAGCCTCTTTAGCATCATCTGACAAACTTTTAATTTCATCAAATAGTCTATCATTTACTATAGTTGACATAAAAACCCCTTTTAGACAAAGTATATCTAAGTAAGAAAAAAATCAAGTGGTAAGTATATTTTTCATTCAAATTATTTTGAATTCTACTGTTTTTCCGACCATAAATATTTAGTTGAAACTGGTCGTAATGAGTACCCGATTATTTGGAGTAAACCTGTGGCTTTTGCATGAGCCTCTATCATCATTTAATTTTTCACAGATTCCAGATGAAATGGTTTACCAACACTTTGTATTGAATCATTTTCAGTAATCATATTCAATGCTTTAATTTCTTCTGAATCAAACGCTGCTGCGATATCATTAACAATTGCACATGATACTTTATATTTTTTTAGTGTATCAATAATAGTTTCGGTTTCATACAGCATGATTAAATCATTTAATATAGAGACACTTGCAAAAGTAAGTGCCAAAGAAACCCGGTAACAGCATCATTTGAAAAATTATTCTTGAGAGGCTCTTGCAAAAATCATGAGTACTTTATTTTTGCTTCCGCCATATGCGATATAATCGCATTATTAGGTAGCTTCCTGCAAAAATTCGAGATAAAAGTAGTATTTTTGCAAGAAGCGCTTGACTTTATTATTTTATTTATAGTATATGACTACATGGTCATGTTTATCTTTTTATTTTTTAATAATTAAATATCCGGTTGACTAATGAGAGCTATTTAAGTTAAACTCTTTAAGGAGCTGTTATTGCCTACGAAGACCTTTTTATCTTTACCAATTGAAAAAAGAAGAGCAATTTTTAATGCAGCATTGGAAGAATTTGCTGATAACGGGTATTCAGTAGCTTCAACAAATAAAATTTGTAAAATTGCCGGTATTTCAAAAGGTTCCATGTTTCAGTATTTTGAAAATAAAGAGGATCTTTTTTTATTTGTAGTGCAGAAAGCGCTTCGTGATATTATTGATATGTACAGGGCTGAAAATATAATATATAATGATTTGATGGATCTTAAACAAATTTTTATAAGTTCTTCAATGCAGATGATCCGATTTTATGAAAAACTGCCAAAGCATTATAGGCTTTATTTACGGATTAACTATGAGATAGATTTTCCTGATTTAAAGAAAATCAGACGATATCTCAATAGACATGTAACAGCCGTTACTCAAAAATTTGTTCAGATAGGAAAAATGCGTGGTGTTTTAAGTCGTGAATTACGAAGTGACCTTGTGATGTTTTTAATAAACAGTATGTTATTCCGGCTTGTAGAACTTTTTTTTATACCCGGTGTCGATCCTGTTTTAAATATCAGCAGTGATCCTGATGAACGGTTTACTATACTGGAAAATGTCTACGATATACTTGTCAATGGAATGGGAGCTAAATCAGTTTAATAATTTGTTAATAAAACAAATTTTATTATAGTAGTATGTTTTTTTAATTTTTAGGAGGAACAATGAAAGATATCAACATTACTGAGTTATTAGAGTCAATGAAGAAGAACGACATAAGTGAAGTAATTATAAAAGAAGGAAATAAGGCTTATGAATTTAGAAGAGGCGGTTTTAAAAACCCTGCACCTGTTGCAACATCAGCTGTTGCTGCTCCTGTAGCCGGTTTGGCTCCAGTAATTTCTTCGTCCCCGGTTTCGGCTTCTGCACCGGCAGCTTCAACAGATGCATCACCTGTAGCAGCTAATAATTACTATGAAGTAAAATCACCGCTTGTTGGTAGTTTTTATTCTTCTCCTAAACCCGGTTCTCCTGCATTTGTTGAAGTTGGCCAAAAAGTGACGAAAGGACAAAAATTATGTCTTGTCGAAGCAATGAAAAACTTTAATGAAATTGACAGTGAGGTTGACGGTGTAATTAAAGAGATCCTTTGTAAAGACGGAGATCTTGTTGAGTTTGGAAAAGTAATATTCAAAATCGAACAAAAATAATTAAAGGTGTGGCTATGATAAAAAAGGTCTTAATTGCAAATAGAGGTGAAATTGCCGTTCGAATTATTCGGGCAGCAAAAGAACTCGGTATACGAACTGTTGCTGTGTATTCAGAAGCAGATAAAGACGCATTACATGTTAAACTTGCAGATCAGTCAGTTTGCATTGGTCCTGCACCAAGTGCAAAGAGTTATTTAGTATATCAGAACCTTCTTGGTGCTGCAGAGGCGACAAAAGCTGATGCAATTCATCCCGGATATGGTTTTCTTGCAGAAAATGCTGATTTTGCCGATGCGTGTGCAGCTCTTGGTATTAAATTTATTGGTCCTGACAGTAATGCGATACGAACATTAGGTGATAAAGCGACTGCAAGAAAAACCATGATTGAAGCTGGTGTTCCTGTTACTCCGGGTAGTAAAGATATTATTAAAACAGAAGAAGATGCTTTAAAAAATGCAAGAGAAATCGGTTATCCGGTCATTATCAAGGCAAGCGCCGGCGGTGGTGGAAAGGGTATGAGAATTGCACGAAAAGAAGAAGATTTAATAAATAGTTTTCACATGGCTTCAAACGAAGCATTAGCATCATTTAAAAATGCAGATGTGTATATGGAACGTTATATTGAAAACCCGCGACATGTTGAAGTTCAAATTATCGGTGACGAACATGGGAATGTTGCTCATTTATTTGAAAGAGATTGTTCATTACAAAGAAAACATCAGAAACTTTTAGAAGAAGCACCTGCTACAAGTCTTGATGCTGCTACCCGTAAACAAATGGGTGAAACTGCTGTAAAGGCTGCAAAAGCTGCTAATTATTATAATGCAGGTACAATCGAGTTTATTGTTACACCGAAAGGTGAGTTTTTCTTTATGGAAATGAATACAAGAATCCAGGTTGAACATCCTGTAACTGAAATGATTACCGGTCAGGATCTAATTAAAGAACAATTTAGAATCGCTTCAGGCGAGAAATTATCATTTACTCAGGAAGATTTAAAGGTTAACGGTCATTCAATAGAGTGTCGAATCAATGCAGAAGATTCTGAGCGAAACTTTGCTCCATGTCCGGGTAAAGTAACTAAATATATTGTTCCCGGTGGAAATGGGGTGAGAATAGATTCTGCTGTTTATCAGGATTATACAATATTACCATTTTATGACAGTATGGTTGCTAAGTTAATTGTTCATGGAAGAGATAGAACTGAGGCAATTCAAAGAATGAAGAGAGCTTTGAATGAATTTGTAATTGAAGGTGTTAAAACAACAATTCCTTTCCATTTAAGAGTTCTTGAGGATAAAGATTTCCTTGAAGGAAATATTGACACTCATTTTATTGAAAAAAAATATGGTGAGAAAAAATAACTAATGAAGAGCTCTTCCTTTTTGGTAAGAGCTCTATATCATAGGGGAGTGATAGTATATGTCAAATTTATTTATAAAATGCCCAAGTTGTGGAACAACACACTTTTCCAACATATTGGCAAAATCTCTTTTTGTTTGTCCTGAGTGCGCGTTTCATCATAAGTTAGATGCTCCATCAAGGTTAAAATATACCATTGATAAGGGGACTTTTGAAGAGTTCGATAAAAAGATGAGATCATTAGATCCTTTAAGTTTCCCTGAATATGAAGAAAAATTAAAAATTGCTCATAAACAAACAGGTCAGAATTCTGCTGTTGTATCAGGAAAGGCTAAAATTGGCGGTCTTGATACTGTTATTGTTGTAATGGATACTCGATTTATTATGGCAAGTATGGGGTCTGTTGTCGGTGAAAAAATTACACGGGCGTTTGAATATGCAACTGCTCATAAATTACCGATTGTTATTTTTACTGCATCAGGCGGTGCGAGAATGCAGGAAGGTATTTATTCATTAATGCAGATGGCTAAAACATCAGCAGCAGCTAAAAGACATGCAAATGCAGGCTTATTGTATATAAGTGTATTAACTCATCCTACTACAGGCGGGGTTACAGCATCATTTGCTTATCTTGCTGATATTATTCTTGCTGAACCGAAAGCTTTGATCGGGTTTGCCGGTCCGAGAGTTATTGAACAGACAATTAATCAAAAACTTCCTGAAGGTTTTCAAAAAGCAGAGTTTCTACTTGAACACGGTATGCTTGACAAAATCGTATCGAGAGATTTAATGAAAGACACTTTAATTAATCTAATTAAGCTCCATAGTACAAGTTTCGGATTAAGTGACAAAAAATACAGAATTGAGCAGTACGGTTTAAAGTAGGGGGAATAATGGAAAAGAAAGATCTTGAGGATGAATTAAAAATATTACAATCGAAATTAAGTGAAATAAAAGGTCAGTTAAAAAGTGGACAGGGTGATACACTCATGCCATTAATTCAAAGATTGGAAGATAATGCGATGAGCCTTAATTCCGAATTATACAGAAAAGTTACACCGCTTGAAAGAGTTCAATTAGCACGACATCCTAATAGACCTACAACATTGGATTATATCAAACATCTGATTACTGATTTTGTTCAATTACACGGGGATAGACGATTTAAAGAAGATGCAGCGATTATTGCCGGTGTCGGTTTTTTTGAAGGAATTCCGGTTACTGTAATCGGGCATCAAAAAGGTAGAGATACAAAAGATAATATATTAAGACATTTTGGTATGCCGCATCCTGAGGGGTATAGAAAAGCATTGCGATTAATGCAACAGGCTGAAAAGTTTAAAAGACCAATTATTTGTTTTATTGATACTCCGGGAGCTTATCCCGGTCTTGGTGCTGAGGAAAGAGGTCAAGGCGAAGCTATTGCCGTTTCTTTGTATGAGATGTCGGCATTGAAAACACCGATTCTTTCAATTATCACCGGTGAAGGTGGTTCAGGTGGCGCATTGGCACTTGGTGTCGGGGATAAGGTTTTTATGATGGCCAATACAATTTATTCGGTTATTTCACCGGAAGGTTGTGCTTCAATATTATGGAAAGATTCGAGTCGAGCAATGGAAGCTGCCGAAGCATTAAAAATTGATCCTAATAATCTATTGAGAATGGGTATTATTGACGATATTATTGAAGAACCGGAAGGCGGGGCTCATCAGGATCACGCGCAAGCAGCAGCGTATATCAGGGAGAAATTAAGAGAATCACTTGAAGAGTTAACTCAATTTACAACTGATTATCTTATTGATTTACGATACTCTAAGTTTAGAAAAATGGGTGTCTTTAAAGAGAATTAAAATTTTGGAGTTTTAAATGAAAACAGCAGTTTTATTTGCAGGTCAGGGGTCACAGTTTATTGGTATGGGTAAAGATCTTTATGATGCTTTTCCACTTGCAAAAGAGATTTTTGATACGACTAATGATATACTTGGTATTGATATAAAGAAAATTTGCTTTGAAGGACCGGAAGAAGAACTAACGAAAACAGAAAATACTCAGCCCGCAATTTTGATGATGTCATATATTTGCTATAAACTTCTTGAACAAGAAGGAATAAAAGCTGATGTTTTTGGTGGTTTCAGTCTCGGTGAATATTCAGCGTTAACAGCAGCCGGTTATATTTCTTATGCTGATGGTGTTAAACTTGTAAGAGATCGCGGACTTATTATGGAAAATGCTGTAAAAGGAATGTCAGGTGCTATGGCTGCAATTCTTGGTCTTGAAGATAATCAGGTTGAAGAAGTATGTGCCAAAGCCGGAGGCATTGTTGTTCCTGCTAATTATAATTGTCCCGGACAACTTGTAATCAGTGGTGAGTTATCAGCTGTAGAAAAGGCATGCGAACTGGCTAAAGAAGCAGGTGCTAAAAGAGCTTTGATGCTTAAAGTTTCAGGTCCTTTTCATTCTCCATTATTAAAAGATGCTGGAGTTGAACTTGCAAAAACATTAGATCAGGTTACTTTTAACAAATCAAACAGTAAAGTATTGTCAAATGTAACTGCTTTAATTCACAACCCGGAGATGATAAAAAATCTTCTTGTTGAGCAAATGTATTCACCGGTAAAATGGCGAAAAAGCATGGAAAATCTTCTTTCTGAAGGGTATGATACTTTTATTGAAGTTGGTCCAGGTGCTACGCTTACCGGTTTCATGAAAAAAATAAATAAAGAAGTTAAATCAGTTTCTATAGGTTCTGTTGAAACATTTAACAATGCGATTTCTTCTTTAAAATCATAAAAGTACAGGGTAGATCAAGAAATGCCCTGTATTTATAAATAAATTGGATTGGTTCAGGCTGATCTTTTTATGAAAGGGATTTAAATGAACAAATTGTTTATGATAAACAAGTTAGATTTTTTATTTCTGTTTACTCAATTTTATTCTACTAAGCAAATAAAGAATAGTATTTTATATATACTATTCTTTATAATCTTTTTTAGCGCTACTGCAAAAACAGCACCTGAAGGTGTTCATAAAACGGGTGTTGATATTCTACGCTCCGGTGATTTAAAAAAAACAATCGATTATCATATAAAACAGTTAAATATATATCCAGACGATGAAGTGATGATGTTGAATTTGGCATTCGCTTATATTTATCTTGGTAAAACAAGTGAAGCAGAAAAAACTTTTGTGAAAATTCTTTCGATTAATCCAACAAATAAGGATGCACGATCAGGTTTATTTAATCTTTATAATTCAATAATAAATAAATCTGTTGCAAATAATGATTTTAATAAAGCTTTTGATTTTGTGAATAAAGGTTTTTATTATTTACCGGAAAACAGTATTTTCTATTCAATTAATGCAGAACTCTATTCAAATATAAAGAACTTTTTCAAGGCTGGTGAGAATTATAAAAAATCATGGGAAATGGATTATACCCGTACCGAAAATATTATAAATGTATGGAAATTAAAAAAAGCCGGTGAAGCGTATTACAGGCTGGGAAATGAATATACCAGACAATGGCGGGAGTTTGCCGAGACTATTTTAAAAAAAAATCCTGATAATAGAGAGCTTCTTAATCTGACAGCCGAGGCGTACTTTTTTAATAATGAAAACCCTCAGAAACGGAATCGACTGAGAAATCGTGCGATGGAATTGTACAGAAAAGAAAATCAGAACAGGCCGGGTATTGAACTTCAATTTCCATTGTATGGCAGATATCAAATTGCAAGTGGCTATTTTGAATGGGAACTTGATACACATAATGGATATGACGGGTATTGTCTTGACCTGGTTGCTATTGATGAAAATGGAGGGAAAGTAAGAAGCGGTACGGGGCTTGACGTTGCATTATCTTTTGGAACTCCAATCTATGCAGCGTATGATGGCATCGTTGATAGTGTTGTTTCTTCAAATGCTGATAACCCAATAGGTGTTCAGAGTTACTTTACTCCCAATTTTATTAAAATTAAACACAAGGAAAATGGTGTTACATATTATTCACGATATTATCACATAAAGAAAAATTCCGCATTGGTATCGTCAGGACAACAGGTTAAGAAAGGTGATCAAATAGCAGAAATTGGTAATTCAGGGTATTCATTTGCCCCTCATTTACATTTTGGTTTGTATGATGCAAATGGTATATCACTTCCTCTTAACTTTGAAACATTGATAATTAAAGGCAGAGATTATAAGCGTAATACTCAATTTAAACATGGTCAGATAGTTGAACATTTTCAAAGTGTACCATTAGAAGTCATAGGTGAACTTCATGATTAAACCGGGGTTGCTGTTGATAAATTGACTGATTTCTTTTCGGCTCATCTTGTATAATTGTATCGAACCTTCATTTCTGAAAGAGTATTCTAACGGTTTATTTTTATATACATCATATAATGTTCCGATAAAATCACCACGAGTAAGTGTTGCAATATCAGCACTATTTTGTGAAACAATAACAGTTCCTTCGTTAATAATATAAATATTTTCTATTAAGTCGCCTTCTGAAATGATATAAGTATTTTTCTCAATACTCAATGGAATAAAAATTGATTCAAGCCATGTTTTCTGGTATGAGGAACAATATTTGAAGAATTTGCTTGATGATAATAAATTCCATGTATCACTATTTCTTGTTTTTGAAAGTCTTATTAATGTTTTTTCGAATTCAGTTCCTGAAATAAAATAGAGAAATTCATCACGACTGATTGAATAGGCAATTACATCAGTTTCAGCGTGAATATCAGCCATTCTTTTTTTGTTAAAAAGGAGTGCTGATTCACCAAAATATTCATACGATGAATATATTTTTTTATGTTCAAGTCCTTCGTGTGAAACTGAAACATTGCCAAGATATATAATATAAAATTTATCGCCGTATGTTCCTTTTTCAATTATGTGATCACCCTTTTTAAAAGTGACTTTTTTTACTATAGTAATGAATTCCTGAATTTTTTCAATAGTTAAATCATTAAAGAAATCAAGATGCTTTAGAATATTCAGGATTAAGTAGGTGTTATCGTAATATGGGGTTTCTGTTGGAAATGTTAACGTATTTTCCATACCAAACGTTGCAAGAGTGAGTGAGGTGTCTTCGGGAACATCCTTTTTTGCTATATGGTACACAACTGTTTTCTTTTTTATTTCTTCATCAAGAGAATTGAGGTAGGCAATAGGTGTATGTAAAGGCGGAACCCCGGCTTCATGATAAATAACTCTTGAATCCCATGGAAAATTTTTGAGTTCATCAAATCGTTCCTGAGATATTACTTTTGTATCTAAAAGTTTTTGATGTATTGAAGGGTCATTGTTGTGATCTGATGAATATACAAAAGTTTGATCCTGAAAAGACATTTTAAAACCGAAAGTGGGTATCGAATGAAGTGTATAGAATGTATTAAATTTCGCTCCGTGAATATAGAGAGGTTTATTAATTTTTATGGGATGAAATTTAAACAGTTTCATTAAAAATTCTACGGGTTCACCGGATAGTGCAGAATATTTTCTTAGAAAACTCATTATTACTGTTTCGGTTGAGTAAATTGTTATTTTGCCTTCTTCAAGTATTTTTTGAAAAGTACCGGCATCGTGATCTGCATGACAATGAGTAAGAATAATACTGTCAATCAGTTTGGGATTAACATTTGAACTTTCAAGCCATTCAGTTGAATTGACCGGCGGATCTATCATGATTCCATGATGATTAAGCCATATAATGTAACCTGATGTATTTTGATCGGGATCAAAGCCGTGACTGGGACCTAAACAGGTAATACTGAATAAGGGCGGACTATATGGTTCAGGTAATCTTTTACCTATTTGATATTTTGGTGTATAACTGAAAATACCGGGAATATTTGAGAGTAATATAGTATTGTCATAGACTGAGAAGTTGCTGTCTTTATCTTTTTCGATAACAATATCATTGAATTCAAATTTATTATTTTGAAACACACCAATATTTACTAAATCTGAAAGTTTTAAATCATTTCTAAAGTAATCAAGTTCACTTTTCAGATTTGGATACGTTTCATCATCATTCATTAAATCATAATCAACTGAAATATCAAGAGCTGCCGGTCCGAAAAGTGACTCCTGCAACACTTTTTTTATTTTTTCTAATTGTTCTTCACTACAAACAATGAGTGTTTTTCTTTTTTTTATAAAAAAATTAAAATAAATCGGAAATTCGATTTCTGCCAGGCTTATTCCCCGTTTCCAATCAAACATTTTGTCCATTAAAACAAAAATTTGCGGGACGCCTTTCGGGTATTTCATAGTATCTTTTATAGTCTCCGGGGGGGTGCCGAATTGAACATAACCAACTTTTGTATCTATTAAGAAACCGCCCCGTGGAAGGGATTCGTAGTTTGCCTTCATTTTTTTCATAAAAATCCTTCTCAAATTGTAACTATTTTATAACGTCTTTATTTCAATTCTTAATTTTTTCTGCTTTATTCCGAAAGCTACCCCGCCACCTATTGTAACGCCCGTTCCTGCTGCCATTAATCCCCCGCCAACTCCGGTTAATACATAGTATGTTGTCAATGATGTTTCAGGTGTATCAACATTTGGTTTTACGATATTTAGAATACCTGCAAGAAACAAAGGAAACCCTGCTGCAAGAACAATGACCCCCGATGCAATAATTATTTTTTCAATTCTTAAATCTTCTTTCAACCAGTCTTTATCAATGTTTCTAAATGGATTTTCTGTTTTTAATAGATTTGATTTATCTGATAGTGAAAAATCAATGTTCTGATATTCAAGTGAAAAAGATTTAAATGATAATAGAAACAATAGTAAAAAAAATATTTTTTGCATATAAAAATAATACGATTTTTTTACTGATAAATCAATATATTAAATTTAATTAGATTATTTACTAAACAATTTAAATGATATATGATATAAATTATAAAAAATATCGGAGAGCAACATGAGTAATATTATTAAAGCTATAATTAAAACATCAAAAGGTGATATTAATCTTGAATTATATGCAGATCAGACACCGTTAACTACTGCAAATTTTATTAATTTAGCAGTGAGAGGTTATTATGATAATTTAAAATTTCATAGAGTAATACCTGATTTTATGATTCAAGGCGGATGTCCTTATGGTACAGGAACAGGCGGTCCGGGATATAAATTTAAAGATGAGTTTAACGCAACTTTAAAACATAAAGGAAGCGGTGTTTTATCAATGGCAAATGCAGGTCCGGGAACAAATGGCAGTCAGTTTTTTATTACTCACATTGAAACATCATGGTTAGATGGAAAACATACTGTATTCGGTAAAGTTTTATCTGATGATGATCAGGCTGTTGTTAATGCAATAAAGCAAGGTGATATAATTAATACTATAGAAATAACCGGTGATTATCAATCACTTTTAGATACCCAATCAAAGCAGATTAATGAGTGGAATGTGATTCTTGATGAAACTTTTAAAAATTTAAAGAAGGTATAGTTGATTAAGAAAGGAATTATACGCATACTTGAATTTATCCCGCTGTCAACATTTTTAATACTTCAAAGAGTATGTGATGATAGATGGCGGGAAATATTTCTGATATGTGCTTTTTTAGCAGTTGCTGTTTTAGTATATTTTCATATTATTCATCGCATTTTAAACAGGCTTAATCTGGGTATTAATTATTATTTAATTGTTGCTTGTCTTGTAAATTTATCGGGGTTTAAGCCACTTAATGATTTTATACAAAATATTCGCGGTATGGGGCTTATTATATCAATCATTATTACAGGCATTATTACTTTTTTCTTTTCTAAATACCGTTTTATTCCTTTAGACACGAGTGATGATACAATTGTTATTAAGCGCTCTCTATATCTGTTACTTGCTACAATACTATGTGGAGTTTTTATGCTGGCAGGGAATTATATATTCCATTTTCATATTGTATTTATTGAAATTATACCATTTGTTGTTTTGTTTACTTTTCAGGGAATTTTGATGAAGAAACCGCGATAAAATTTTTAAAAGCCTCAGGAGGTGTACATTGAATAGTATTACTAATAAACTTGCCGTTTTTTTATACACGCAGTGGTTTGATCAAAAAGTATATACCGGGTATCACTTACCTGAGAAATGTCCTACTGTGGAAAATAATAATAATGATGATGAAAATGCAAATAAAGATTTGATTCACTGTAGTAAATGCTGTTCTGAATTATGCGGATTTGAGAAGCTCGATACAAGTATGAGGGATGAATATATTGCAAAAGCCCTTGTTATGGAAAAAAAATTATCCGAATCAGGACTTATTATTTCAGAGAAATAAGTATTTTTGATTTTCGGGGAATGAAGTTGTATTTGCAATTTTTTTATTCAACTCATAATGAGTTTCATAAAACGGGAATGAATAAAGTGGTTTTTTATACTTTATAAACCGGTTTACCGCATGGCAGGAGCCACCGGTTAGTGTGCTTTGTGAAAGTATTAATACATTTGATATGTCTGCAAGTAATGAGTTACGTAATACAGCACTGTATTTTTGAATGGTAAAATCAGGCGGGAACAATGACAGTAATAACCCGCGTTCTGCAATCATATCTGCAAGTTTCATGTTTTCATACGGATAAATTGATAAAATCCCTGATGGTAGTACTGCGATTGTTGATCCTTTTTCAGCAAGTCCGCCTCTATGTGCTGCCGTATCAGAACCGGTTGCAAGGCCACTTACAATCGGGATGTTTAATGACGATATTTCTTCAGCCACAAGCATAGTCAAATCAGCAATATAATCAAATGGTTTTCTTGTTCCGACAATCCCGACTTTAGTTTTTGCATTTAAAAGTGAAATGTTACCTTTTGCATATACAATCGGGTAATTAATCATGGTTGTAATGATTTTGATATTATTACTAATTGATGTAGTAAGGATTTTCTCTGCTGATGAGGTAGCTGAACTTACAGATTCTCTTGAGTAGTTTTTGAAGCGATTCTGTGAGTCATTATCCATTTTCTGGAAAATTTCATACAGTGATAAATCAGAGTTTTCATTCAAAAGTTGTCTGACTTGATTGAGTCTTTTCAATCCGACATCCTGATGAAGTGATGCTGATAAAAGTAATAGTTTATTCATACGACTATAGTATACAATCACTGAATATTTTACAAATATTTTTTTAAATCATGCAATAAAAATCAGATATTTTCGTTTACAATATAAAGAGAAAAAGGTGACTTTGATGAAAGAAACAATAATAGATTTTTTTAAATACGAGAAAAATAAACTTATTCATTATATACGAAAAAATCTCAATTATTTAGCAACAGTAGAACCTGAAGATATTATTCAGGATGTGATGATTAGAGTGTTAGAAAAAATCAATGATGGTGTAATAATTGAAAATGTATCAGGTTTCATTTATAAATCGGTAAAAAATAAAATGATTGATCAATACAGAACAAGAAAAATTTCTGTATCGTTGAATAAAAATGATGAAACAGATGAAAAATCATTAGAAAGCATGTTGTCTGATGCCCGGTTTGATATTTTTTCTGAGGTGCAACATGAAGAATTACGCCGGATTTTATTTGCTACTGTTGATGAGTTGCCATGTGAACAGAAATCTATCTGGGTTGCAACAGAGTTGGAAGGAAAAAGTTTTGCAGAATTATCTGCAGCGTGGGGTGTTTCAATGAATACTCTTTTATCAAGAAAGCATCGTGCAAACAAGGTTTTAAAAACAAAACTATCAGGTTTGATGGTTTAAAATATACAAAAGGAGATTAGTATGGAACAAAAAGAAACGAAAAAAAGAGTTATGACATTTTTTAAAATTTTTGGAGCAGTAGTTGGAGGAATTGCATTAGTTATTCTTCTTGCATTTGGTTTTGGTTATCTTGTAAAAGTGTTATGGAATTGGTTAATGCCTTCACTATTTGGGTTGAAAACAATAACGTACTGGCAGGGTGTCGGTTTGATTATCCTTGCAAAACTCTTTTTTGGAATGAATATGAATGGTCATTCCGGTAAATCATCGAAAAAGAAACATTGGAAAGGTTGCGAAGGTGATTTTGATGATAAAAAAAGCTGGGGCAAATGGAAGTATTATAATGAATACTGGAAAGCAGAAGGAAAAGATGCTTTTGAAAAGTTTATTGACGGGAAAAACATGAATAATGAAGAGAAGTCGTAAATTTTTAGAGACTTTTTGCATAAGAACGGAGAATTTGGAATGATTTGTCACTCTGTCTGCGTGTGTACTTTTGCACAGGCAGGCAGAGTTTTATTTTGTTTAGAAAAATGGGAGTGATAGAGCTTCTTGCAAAAATACTCTTTTTATCTCGAATTTTTGCAAGAAGCTACCTTAAATGCAATTTTATTGCGTAACGGCGGACGCAAAAATCAAGTACTCTTGATTTTTGCAAGAGCCTCTACCAAATATTCTTTTGAATACAAAATCTACTTTCGGGCTCATTAGTGATACTTTTTTAGTGTCTTCGCTATTTTTAATCATAATATCCTCCGCTATAATTAAAGGGAGAAAAGTTATTTTTTCATTGTTTATTATATAAAAAACTTGACAAATTAATTAACTCCTTGTATATTCTAATATAAGAATATACAAGGAGTTCGAAATGTTTAAATTTTTAAAATTAGTACAGGAAAATCTGATTATTGCAATACCGGCAGTAATGGTAATTGGTCTTTTCTACGGATATTTTTTTGATGTGTCAAATCTTACTTCGTTTATTGTACCGTTAACATTTATTATGGTTTATCCAATGATGGTAACGCTTCAGATGAATTCATTACTTCATTTTGAGGATTATAAACTTCAGATTACAACACAAATTATCAATTTTATGGTAATTCCTTTTATTGGTTTTGGTGTCGGATATATTTTTTTTCCGGGTAATATACTTATGATTACAGGAATTGTTTTAACGAGTTTACTACCGACAAGCGGTATGACAATTTCGTGGACAGGATTTGCGAAGGGGAATGTGAGTTCTGCTATCAAAATGACGATTATCGGATTGATTTCAGGTTCACTTGCAGTACCGTTGTATCTGAAATTTTTAATTGGTAAATCAGTAACTATAGACCCGATAAAAACTTTTATCCAGATTGGGGTTATCGTTTTTATACCTCTTATTGCTGGATGGATAACTCATATAACGCTTTCACATATATTTGGAAAGGAAAAATTTCATAAGCAAATAAAACCATTTTTTCCGCCATTATCCACTATCGGGGTACTTGGTGTCGTATTTGTTGCAATTGCATTGAAATCTAAATCGCTTATAGAACACCCGTTTACAATTGCATATATGATTCTTCCTGTTATAACTCTGTATATTCTTAATTTTATTATCTCAACAGTTGTTGCTAAACTTTTTTTTAAACGAGCTGATGCTTTGGCGCTTGTTTTCGGAACGGTGTTGCGTAATCTTTCCATTGCTCTTGCGCTGGCAATAAATGTATTTGGTAAGGAAGGTGCAGATATTGCCATTATAATTGCGCTCGCATATATCATACAGGTGCAGGCTGCAAGTTACTATGTCAGATTTGCTGATATAATATTCAAAAAAGAACCCATTCAAGAAGTGTGCTGAAATGTAAGGCTTTTTGTATTTTCAATGCCTTTGTGGTTAGAATTTCAATGGATTTTGATAAGTTAACCACAAAATGTGCATTTTCGGCGTTTGGGAGGGTAGGGTAAGCTTTACACCACGGTAATCTGCCCCATTGATGAGCAGTCATATCCGCCAAGCGCTTCGATTTCATTTCTGAAAGCCGGTGATTGAAGTTCTGCAATAAGACTTCTAAAAACAGGATCTTCAAGATCATCATACCGTATTACCATATCATATTGTTCTTTTTGAATGGGTATAAAATCAATACCATTAACCTTTTGACTGGTTTTTTCATTCCCGATGCCGACATCCGCTCCGCCCCTACTGACTGTTCCGGCGACAACAAGATGTGATGTGCTTTCCCGGTTGTATCCGTTTATTTCGTTACCGGAACGCTTTAACTGTTTTATTGATTCATCGAGTAAAACACGGATACTGCTGCCTTTTTCACGATTAATCATAGTTACATCCGGCGAGAATAAATCTTTAAATGATTGTATGTTTTTGGGATTACCTTTTTGAACATAAAAACCGACTGTTCGGACTGCAATATGTATAACAACTGCCGGAATACCGGGTAATAACTTTTTTATATAAGAAAAATTATATTCATTGGTTTCCGCATCCCATAAATGTGCGGTTGCTGCTTGCACCTCATTAAAGTAGAGCCCCATAAGTGCGTTATAACTTCCACTGTATGAACGGACAAATTTAATTTCCGGTAGCCGTTTCTGAAGATTGCCTGCAAGAATATCAAGAATCATATCCTGACCGGCTATAACAAATGTCCGGTTGTTCAGATTATTTTTGCCTGAAGGTGTAACAGGATGAGAAAACAGCAAGTCATCAGAATGTGTCATCACTTTTTCAGGCGCAGAAATACCACGGTTTAAATATTCATTAACATCTTTTTTGTTTATCCGTAATTTTTTACCTGCTTTAAAACCTTTGAGTTCATTTCGCTTAATTAATTCATATACAGTATTTTTTGTAATTTTTAATATTTCAGCAACTTCCTGTGGAGTATATGTTTCATTAGCATCATCAATCATTTTTCACCTCATTTCTTAAAAAATAACATTTTTTTATTGACATTGCAACTATTATATTTTAACATAACATAACATAACGTGTTATAACATAACAAAAGATGATTGTGTTGGATGAAATATTACAATAGTGGAGGGGTGTATGATTGATTTAGAACCGGTTTTATTATCAATGAAGTTATCAGCATACACAACAGGGATTTTACTGATAATCTGTATTGTTCCTGCATGGTATCTTGCGACGGGAAAATCATCATGTAATGTTATTGTCGAATCAGTTTTAACACTTCCACTGGTACTTCCGCCAACTGTAATCGGGTTTTATATACTTTTACTGTTATCACCGAGAAATACACCGGGAATGATTTTTGAGTCGCTATTTGATTACCGTCTTGTATTTTCGTTTCCCGGAATAGTTATCGCATCAGTAATTCACTCACTGCCGTATATGATAAAACCTCTCAAAACAGGGTTTGAAAGTATCCCCCGTTCATTAATTGAGGTTTCCTATACGCTTGGTAAATCCGAAGCTGAAACATTCATAAAAGTCATTATTCCTTTGATGAAAAAACCGCTTATCACCGGGCTTGTAATGACGTTTGCTCATACAATGGGAGAATTCGGTGTAATTCTCATGGTCGGGGGGAATATTGCCGGCAAAACAAAGACTGCAAGCGTTGCAATTTTTGAATATGTGGAAACAATGGAATACGCAACAGCACATATGTACTCGCTAATTTTAATTGGAATCAGTTTATCAATTTTTATTGTATTGAATATTATAAATTCCGGCGATAAAAAGGAGGTAATTGAATGATACACATCAATATTTCTAAAAAAATACATACACACCAGGGAATTATCGATTTTAATGTAGACAAATCATTTAATAAAGGTGAATTCATAACAATTTCCGGTAAATCAGGAACCGGCAAAACAACATTACTCCGTATGATCGCCGGTCTGACTGAACCTGACAGCGGCACAATTAATGTACATGATGAAATATGGTTTGACTCGGCAACCCGTAAAAACCGTACCATTCAAAAAAGAAAATGCGGTTTTGTCTTTCAGGAAACAACCCTTTTTCCACACATGACGGTGCTCCAGAATATTCTATATGCTCATAATGATAAAAAATTAGCGTATGAACTGCTTGAACTTCTTGAAATAACAGCACTTGCTGAGAGATTGCCGGTTAAACTTTCGGGTGGTCAGAAACAACGTGTTGCAATTGCACGGGCACTTGCAATAAAACCTGAGATACTTCTTCTTGATGAACCGTTTTCTTCACTTGATATGAATCTCAAATCAATTGTACAGGATGAATTAAAACGGGTACACGAACGCTTTGGGACATTGATGATGCTTGTTACTCATGATTATACCGATATTTTTAAACTTTCAACCCGTACATTATACCTGACACCTGGAGTAATTGAGCGTGACGGCTCTGCGTATGAAGTATATCTCAATCAGTTGACTACTCACAAATTCTCATTTACCGGGAAAATACTTGATATTCAAAAAAATGATCTTGTGTACAACGCACTTATTGGTTCAACTCACGGGATAATAGAAACTATAGTAACAGAGGATGATATAAAAGGGCTTACAATCGGTGATATGGTACTTGTCGGCTCAAAAGTATTTAACCCAGTGTTGCATAAATTAGGAGTTAATCTGCTCGAACCTGACGCAGAATAATATATATAAAAGGAGCACATCATGACAAAACGAATTGTTACAGCATTTTTTTTCTGCATTATACCAATTATAATGCACTCTCAAACCAGTCTTTCTGTTGCAGCAGCAGCAAATCTTAAAATACCAATGACTGAACTTGAGTCTGCGTTTAATTCAGAACATCCTGATATTAAACTTACCATTAATTATGGTTCAAGCGGTAAGTTAACTGCTCAGATTCTTGAAGGAGCGCCGTTTGATATTTTTCTTGCTGCAGACACTTTATTTCCGCAGAAAATTTTTGACGCTCAAGCGGGAGTGGGGGAGCCGGTTATTTATGCATCGGGTAAAGTTGTTTTGTTTACTGTTATAAAAAACAGCATTTCAAAAGGGCTTGTGGCTCTTAAAGATAAAAAAATAAAGACAATTTCAATCGCCAACCCTGATACAGCACCGTATGGCCGGGCAGCGCTTAATGTGATTAAAAAGTACGGGATATACGAAGATGTTGAAAAAAAACTTGTATTTGCAGAAAGTATATCGCAGGTTGTTCAACAGGCAGTCACAGCAAGTGACGTCGGGTTTATTGCAAAATCATCATTGTTCGCCGTGGATTTACAGAAATACAATGTAGAAAAAACATACTGGATTGACATTGACACTTCATTATATGAACCGATAGATCAGGCGATGATTATAATTAAAAATGCAAAAGAACCGGAGGCAGCCGGAGTTTTTTATGATTTCATTTTATCGGTGAAGGCAGCAGAAATATTTAGAAAATACGGGTACGATGTGAAATAGTAACGAAGGTGCTACCTGAAAAAAATCCAGGTGAAATTAAATTGACATTTACAAGTCTTCGTCAGACACAAATCTTTATTAGCTTTTCTGCCCTTTTTTGTGTTGCCTTCTTACTATTCTCTCTATATTCATTCGCAATTTGAACCATTACTTCTTTTTCAGTTTTTGTTAGATTTGGAGCAATTCTTATAAAAGCTTCTAATATCCAATCTTGTTCATTATAAATAGTATTGTCTGATGATTCTACTAGTAAAGGAAAAACCTCTGCTGCATTTTTTTCTGATAGTTCACCATACCGCCCTAAGAATAGGTCTATCGCCCCTAACAGGCACAGTTGACCGTCTTTCTTTTGGTTAATGTACATTTTTGCATAAACAAGAGCCGGTTTTACATTATTTTCATTTTCTTTAGCACAATAGCCTAAAGCCATAAATATCATCCACTTTGTTTGTGGTTCTTCCATTTCTAAAGCTTTAATCAATTGAGAAATATATGGTGAAATCAGATCAGGCTGTTTTTCAGCTACACACTCTACTACTTTTGCCGCACCAGCTCTAATATTTTTATCTGGTTTATTATGTGGATTATATGTGACTAAAGGAATAATTACTTCTATTAATTGAAATTTTCCCTGCAATATTTCTGTTGCTATTTCTTTTCCCAAAGCACTGGAGACTGTTCCTTTATTGTTTTTTAGCGCATCTAAAATATTCATATCCTTATCCTTTTTTACGTGCCAAAGTCAGCCCTGTCTATGTGAAATCCTTATCTATCCCATTCTGTGCATTCACCACCTGAAATATGATGTTTTTCGTAAATGATACTTTGAAATCCTGCTTTTTGAGCATAAATTCCTGCAGATAATCCTGAAATACCACCACCAATAATAATTACTTTTTTCATGTAGCATTTTCCATGTATTTCTAATAATTTACTTAATAAATCCATTTCAGCAATTTGTGTGACAAAAAGCCTGAGTCTGTGTTAAATCGGTTGTTCTACATTTTTTAAGAAATATAACAGAAATTACTATTTATTATTACTATCATCCTGTAATCTTTTTCCGATAGTTCTAAAAATTTCTTCTTTTTCTCGTTTTCCAATTCCCCATATTTCTAAGACTTCTATTTTTTCAGGAGTAATCATTCTATAAACTATTCTAAATTTTTTGCCGTGAGCATATATTTTATAAAAACCAGTAAGGTCAATATTAAATTTAATTTTCTTCTAACCTTAAATCAAATGCCTTTTTACTCTCTCCATCAAAACCTAATTTTTCATAAAATGTATGTGCGCTTTCTCTTTTCATTCCACTTTGTAATATTACTTTGTAGCAGTTTTCATTTCTTGATAATTCTATAGCTTTTCTAATTATATTTTTTCCAATTCCTTTTCCTCTGTAATTTTCATCTGTTATGACATTTTCAATAAAACCTATTGACCTGCAATTGTTAGTAATATTTGGTATTATAACTAAATAACATGAGGCAATTATTTTTCCATTATCCTCTGCAACAAGATATTTTATCATTTCTGTTTTCATGCTTTTTTCTATTATTTTTTTTGCATTATTTATATCGATATTTATATTATTTGAATCAAGTTGTTTGTACAAATCAATCAATTGAGTTAAATCATCTGGTATTAATTCTCTAATAATTATCATATTTTTCCTTCATCTTTTTTAATTTTTGCACGAAGTGTCCGTAGAACATTTGCTTAACTTATGAGCGCAGCGAATCAAGTTGAAGCAGTTGTTAGGTGCATAATTTTCCTTAAAATAAACTTATTGTATGATTAATTAATTCAATATCGCCCCACTGACCATGATGTGGGATTACTATTTTACTACTCTGATACTTATCTCTTATATTTTTTACTGCTATTGGCCAATTCTGAAGATTTGCATCTCCTGTAAAACCAAGATTTTTACTTTCTTTTGCTTTTATAATACAACTTCCAAATAGTAAATTGTAACTACTTATGTATGCAGTGATATTATCTTTAGCATGAGATTCACCAGGATAAAATAGTTCAATTGTAATATTATCAAGTTTATATAAATATGTATCTTTCACTTGTATTTCTTTTGTTACTTCTACTAATTCTGCATTTGAATAATAATCATAATATTTTTTTTGTGTTATTTCATTTAACCAACCCATTAATGTTAAAATTGTTTTTTTTCCATCACTTCTAATTAATTGATTAGTCAGATCACTTCCAATCACTTGTATACCTTTACTTTTAAGAAACTGAAGCCCTCCAATATTATCAATATGATATCCTGTTATGATTGTCTCAATAATTTCTGGGCGATACTTTCCAATTACCCAAGTATATACTTTTTCCATAGCATCGTTTGTATATGGTGTATCAATAAATACAATATTATTTTTATTCGTAATAATAATTAATGAATTTGATTCCCATGGATAATTATGAGTCACAACAATTACATTATCATTTATCCAACTCAACCTGATGTCTTCAAAGAGTTGAATTGACTCGGCGAAAACAATTGATGACAGAAAGATAAAAATATAAAAACATAAATTTTTTTTCAATTTATTTATTCTCCTTGCTCCGCGAAGCGGAGTCCACCTAACGAGGCTGTAGAAAAACCTCTTTTTTGACACCTGAGATTTACTTATAATGCTATTTCATAGTACAAAAACAGGGTTGTCGAACGCCCGATTAACCCGTGAGGCGTAATTGGCGCATAAATTGCTATTTCAGCCCAGTTCGTTGTGATTAACAAGAAATATACCAGTTTAACACAAAATTGTAATGTTTAAAAACCATTTCAGCAATTTATGTGACAATAGCCGAGTCGGTGTTAAATCGGTTGTTATGCTCTTAAATTTATTTTATTCAAAATTAATACATTATCATCAAAATCTATTATATAACAAAAACCTTTTTCAATTATCTTTTATCTATTAAACTATTTTTTTTGCAACAGAAAATCGCTATTAACCCGAAATTCGATTTACTATGTAACTCCAATAAAAATCTGCTCATTGTTAATATGTCTAAAAAAATATGCAATAACTGAATAAAAAAAATGTCTAAACATACCCGTTATTGATCTTGCTAATGTA
>Ga0209318_1000687_pt1 | contig 29981 bp, 45 predicted proteins | sample RifGroE1_FD_183999 | JGI IMG/M metagenome (GOLD analysis project Ga0209318, IMG submission 183999) | Groundwater microbial communities from Rifle, Colorado, USA - Groundwater E1 (SPAdes) (version 2) | ecosystem: Environmental > Aquatic > Deep subsurface > Groundwater | place: Rifle, Colorado... | reverse complement strand
GCGCGAATCTACCCGCGAACCGTCCGACCCGGCAGGACCCGTCCGCTTTTCCGGAATTTCCGTTTTCCCGAACTGCCCCTTCGGTTTCACGGTCCAGCCATTGATACCCATTATCATCTCGCGGTTGAAAGAGCTCGGGCCAATGCCTTGTCAAACTCAGACCGAAACACCCGAGCAGCCTCATCCTTTGCCACCTGCTCAAACGGAAGGCGCTTCTCATATCGAGCCGATGATTCATAAGCGACCATCAACCTCAACCCTTTGCCCTTCATCCGCTGCCATATACCACCAACCTGTGACCTACCGGCCTTACCGCTGAATGTGTTGGTCTTGCCTATCAACCCCCTAACCGCACCCTTGGTCATGTTGCCGTATTGGTTGAGCCGTTGGTTGACAGGTATGACAATAGCGGTCTTCTTAGGTGCTCTACTGCCACCTGATACGGCGTACTTGAGGTACTCAGCCTGTGTCTGCCTGGCCCTCACCGATGCAACCAGCCGTTGCTTGGTCGCCTTGACAACTTCATACCCTCGCTTGGTGAATGGTGTAGGCCTGTCGAGATGCTTCTCTAATGCCACCACCTCAGCATCTTTGACCTTGAATGCCGTGTTATTCAGGCCGATCATACAGGCATAGGGTATCTGCTTCTCGGCTACACCTCGGATGTATTTGAGTGCCGCCCTTGTGTCAACCTTGATTGAGATCATTGCTTAGCTCCGATATAAGGCCCAGAATAAGACAGCCACAGCAAAAACGAATGAAAGAATTGTAAGGGCATCTTCGAGTATCATATCATATCCCTAATACTTCGCATTGTGCCCATCTAGCCAGACAATCATAAGAACATACGTTAACATATTCGACATTGTCGTCCATCCACTTATGGGTAACACATACCTCAATTTCAGGATAGATCATCACATGCTCGCCCTTCTCGTTGATCTTCTCAATATCCTTGCCACAGACATCACAAAGCGATATCTCGATTTCCTCTTTCGTTTCTTTGAATATTCCAGTCTTCCTTGTCGCCATATCACCTCCCCATTTTACCCCAAGAAAACCACCAAACACCACCGCCACCATTCAATCACAGCCTCACGCGACATCTCGTATTCGCCGCCTTGAAAATTCAATACAGGGCATTCTGTGACTTTTCTACAAACACCATCTCGCAACCATCCTCAATCATCCGGGCCATATCGTCGAATGAAAACCAGAACAGTCCACCAAGGCCCCAATAAGGCCCATATTGCTGCTGGCACAACACCTTGCCCCGCGGCAAATTCACCCCTCTCGCAATGTAGGCATGTCCGCCGAGGCGTTTGCCCTTGTAATGCACCCTTCCGTCTCGATCAGGATATTCCATCCCATCCCGCCAGATCGTACCGAGCAATGCCGGTCCGCAGTAGCCAATACCTAAAATCAAGTCCTGCAAGGTCTCGGCGTTCTTCCAGCCTGTAATCTGGCCGCAACCTCTGGCTACCTTCAAAACCGCGCTCAACGTCGTTCCCTGCTCATTTCCACAGCACTCACAGCCCTCGAACTGGTCGGCGTGTTGGGCCATGTGGTACAGCTTGGTCGCAAATTCACCGGTGAGTTTATCCCGGTCACCAATACCCGGCTCTGCCCTCAATATCGCCGTAGTTGCGAATCCAGCGCATCCGCCAGTCTGGCCCTGGTCGAGGCAGTCAGGCACATACCAGACTTTGCTGATTGGTTCCTGGCTCGGCAAAATATCCTGTACCCGGAATGCCAGCCGCCTTCCGTCAAATTCCTGGATCAGGTCGAGGCGGCGGTCGGTTGTTGTGGTGTTGTCGCGTAGTTGGATCATTTGGCCCCTTTTTTAACCTTTACAGTGCTTTTCAAACCTGACTATCTGTCTCTTGGTCAACCCGTAAACATACAGCGCCCCGTTTCCATATCCGCCATGAGTACCAATCAATCCGCATCCATCTGCCCTTAGAACGTATTTCGCCGCTCCGTCAAATCGAGACACGCTGAAATCTATCCCAGATGGCACTCCTTCCCAGAACTGGTGATCTTGCCCGAATTTTATGGTGTTTCCTTCTTTGAATTTCATTTCCCCTCCATAAAAATCCGCAGCCGAGCCGCAGTGAATGGCGATACCTCGCCGGTTTTTTCTAGTTGATCGTGGATGTCGGATAGGATTGATTCGGCCTCGTCCAACCTGTTCAGCTTTTTGTTGATATCGGCCAGGATCGCGGAAAACTCCCGGCTTTCTACCTTGTGTGGTTTCGGCGGCCTTGGGTATTTTGGAATGTCTGGAAAACTCATACCACCACCTCTTCAAGTCGTGTCCACCCGCCCTTATATTCAAGCATTCCTTCACCCCTGGCGCCGTGCCGATTCTTTTTGATCTGGTATTTCATCAGATAGTTTTCAGCCTTTTTGATCGTCAACATAATACCGACATCAGATACAGCGGCCCATTCGCCGGCACCCTTCAGTTCGAGTTGATCAGTATTTCCCCGTCCGACATCGTTCGACACCTGGGAGAGACAGATGATGGTTGCCTTAACATCCTTCGCCAGCTTCTGCACTCGCTTGGCAATCTCGCTCTGTTCCTGGTACTGACTTTTCGCTTCAGGATGCCGCACGTTCTGCACGTAATCGACAAACCCGATATTTACCCCGCCCTGTAGGTCTGCCTTGCGGAAAACCGTCTCCACCTCGTTCAGCGAATAGATATCGTCGTAAATCCGCATTTTTGAGGCTGCAAGAATAGATTTAGCGATATCTGCCTGGTTCTGCTCTTCGGCATCGTGAAGATCGCCAGTGAGAATGCGATAAGATGGAATCCCAGTCATATTGGCCACCATCCGGGAGATCATCTGCTCTTCGGTCATCTCTGTAGAAACAACCACGATTTTCGGGCAGGATTCCGACCGGATCATATTGACGATTTTCTGTACCATCACCGCCGTCTTGCCGGTAGAGGTCCATCCGCCAATTGTCCAAATATGGCCAGGGCAATACTCGACATGCAGGTTTTCCAGAAAATCAAACCCGGTCGAGAATCCCATGCTGCCTTTTTTACGATTGGCCTTGACTGAGTTTTCAAACCGCTGCAGGACGGCGCCGACATCCGGGTTTTTCTTGCCGGCCGACATTTCCTGCTGATAGATCTCGAGCACTGCCGCTAGGGTGACATCCGGCCCCTTGCCGCTGGCGAGGATGTTTTTCAGACCGTTCTCGATTCTCCTGGCCTTGCCGGCCTTAGCGATTGAGTGAGAGTATTCGACGGCTGCAGGCGAGAATGCCAGGGATGTAGAGGCCGACAGGTACGACAACATTGCCGGGTCGCTGTTGCCGACCGAGATGATGTCAATATTCCGCTTCTTCCGCCACATCTCGAAAATCATCGTGAATGCGGTCCGGCCGGCCTGGGTGGAGAAGTCCTCAGCCTTGACGATGTCGAAAACCTTGACGATGTTTTTCTGGGATAGAAGCAGGGAGCCAATAAGGGCCTGTTCTGTGGTTGTGATTATTTCCACGGATCGGCCTCAATCTTTGCGGACCAGAATGCTGCGAGCGACGGAAATTTGTGACTTTTCTTTAAGACTTCATCGACGATGGCAGGGAAATTCTCATTCGTAATCCCCCACTTGACGAGCACTTTGTGATACTCCAAAACCTTGGCATCTGAGGCCTGGTAGTCGTAAATCTCTTCAAGGGAGTGAACCGTCTTGTAAAAGTTTTGAAAGTCGAGCAAATCGTTGTTCGTCTGTTTCTCCGGCATTTTGATTTCCTCCCTTGTTGTTCTTTCGGTCCCATGCAAGGATGGTCGCGTAGTGTGAGGCGTATTTTTTCCCCTGGCTCGCCATGTATGAAGACAGGGCCTCTATTTTTTGATTGAGCGTCCCGTTATATTTCTCTTTGAGTTTTTCAAGCTCTTCTTCTGAGAGAAAAACATTTTCAAACTCACCGAGTGTTATTGTTTTTGGTTTTATTTCTTTCTTTCTTTCCTTCTTAACTTCTTTCTTTCTTAATAATGTCGTACCGTCGCCAGTACCGTCGCCAGTACCGTCGCCAGTACCGTCGCCAGTACCGTTTTCTTTTTCGTCACTCTGGTATTTCTCATAATTCAATATAGTTATAACAGCTTTCCGCCTGTCCTGTTTTGCGTGATTTTCCTTGGTTATCATAGCCTCGTCTCTCAGCTCTTGTAAGAAACGCCTAACTTTTCCCCTTGACCACTTCCAGCGAATTGCTAAGTTTTCCTCTGAAATAGCTAATTCTCCGCGCAAAACGTCAACCTTAATGCCTTGAATCCTGATAAATCCATCTTGATAATTCGCCAGACCTATAAGATCAATCCATGCTTGCGCGCGTGTAAATACTTCATTGGTCCACATTGAAGAACTAAACAAGCACCGATGAAGTTTTATCCACCCGTGGTTCATCGGCGCACCAGAATAAAAAAAGGCTGGAAAGAGTCCGCAGATGTGAACAGAAACGCGCTCAAGTACGTTTCATCACCTGTTGGCTTGGACTCTTTCCAGCCTTTCAAAATCTTGTGTTTTTGGATTGTCATATCTCTTGAGCCTTCCTCGCTGTTTGTCCGGGAGCCACCCGGAAGCCGATAACAAACAATGGCACATTCTTTAGTCTTTTGAAATAAAATTCCGCAAACACGGAAATATTTATTTGCATATGTGCTTCTAACGCGTTTTGGTGATGGTTTTTATGCCGCAACATCCTCAGCACTCGCAATCTCGCAATCAAAAAGCGTTGGCATCTGTACTGCCTTATCTGCTTGATTGAGATACGACAAACCGTCAGTGAAATAGTCAGGGCTCAACTCACAGCCTATTCCATATCGATGTTTCAAAACGGCCCGGTATGGCACCGTCATAAGCCCACCGAAAGGATCATAGACAACATCGCCCTCATTGCTAAATCTGGTGATTATCCTATCCACAATGTCAATCTGCAATGGGCAAATATGGTTGTTCAGGCCCTTCTGTTTTTGATTGCCGTTGAGCGTCCGCATTCGACACACATCATGCCATACATCGGGGTCATTTGACGGAGGATCGAGAAGCATAAATGTTGACGGCAAAGCCCCCTTTATATCCAGCTCTTCGCCTATTTTTACATGGGCTTCGTAGTCGTATACATTGTCCGCCAGGAACTTCTTGAACATCTTGCCAATGGTCTTTATCGGGTATTTTGTAATCTCATCCACCGATAACAGCCGGTCCCCGGAAGACCGCCAGAAAGCATGTGCATCTATCTGCCAACGGCTCCGGCTGTATGATTCTTTATCCTTGACCACCCTCTCATCTGCATAGGCGTTGCTCGTATCGGTCGCCAGTTTGCGAAACAGGAGGATGTATTCCGGGCAACCTACGCCCATTTTTGAGCCGTCCTTGCACTGCTCTGTCCATCCCAATCGATAAGTCTGGTTATTCTCCCTGACCACATCAGTGACAACGGTAATCATGCCCATATAGATAAAACCATGTTTGCGATAATGCTGAACACAATCGACATGGAATGGATCGACACACGACATGCCATAGCCGGTGACATTGCCGAACATGATGCGATCCTTGACGTGAATAGCGGCCACCCTTCCGGGTTTTAAAACCCTCAACAGTTCAGGCGTTAAAAAGTCCATCTGCTTAAAGAAAGTATCGTTGCTTTCATTGTGGCCAAAGTCGTTAAAGCTCGGGCTGTATTCGTAATGATTTGAGAATGGAATTGAGGTGTGGATAAGGCCCACACTATCGCTTTCCATTCGCCTTGTTTCCTCGATACAATCGTTATTGATTGCCCGGTAGTTCTTCCCTTCAACCTCAACCCTCGTACACCCTAAAGACCTCAACATTTCGTCAGTCATTTGCAGTGTAGAGAGTCCGTGTTTCCTGATTATCTCGCTCATTTTATCCACCATTATTTCATGCAATCGCCACTTCTCTTGCAGGATTTGCAACACTCTCTTTTCGGTGTCGGTATAGATGATATGGATATGGCATTCCTTATCTTGCAGGAAGCGGTATATCCGGTGAACAGATTGGATAAAATCGTTGAACTTGAAACCGATACCGAGATAGATAGCGTTATGACAATGCCGCTGGAAGTTGCAACCCGATCCCGATAAAATTGGCTTGGTGGCCAGATATTGAAACTTGCCATCCGAGAAGTCGATTATCCGCTGCTCGCGCTCATCGAGATCAAGTGAGCCGAACACCTCCTTGCATCCCGGTACCGTCTTTTTTATCGCGTGTCGCTCCACTTCTTGGTCATGCCAGATGATAAAATTCTCGCCCGGATTATCGCCCAATATCTCCGTCATTTTCTCGATACGGTCATCTAGGCTCCGGCGCTTCTCCCGGCTGGCGTCATGGAGTGAAAGGCCAGCATCGTTAAACATATTCATTTGGCCATTGCGCTCTTTCCGAAAGCTCATCTCCGTTTGCACCTCATGAAAATGAACATGGAGCTTCGGCAAAGTGTAGCCGGCGTCGGAATATCCCAGGTCGGACGGCCGCTGCAGGAAGATGGCCCAAGAGTTGACCCAGTACCAAAACTCTTGTTCCTTATGTGGATAGAGCGTCAGATTGTTGGCCTTGGTACTGTCTCGCTGGAAAAACCGCGTCAGGGCCTGGCCGGTGTCCATAATCCCGAGAAAGCCGGCGTAATGAATCAGCTCCTTATATCGGTTTGGTGATGGAGTGGCGGTTGCAACGAAACGGTATTTCACTGCCGTGAACATGGAGAGAAATTCCTGATATGTCTTAGAACCGTAAGACCGCAAGACGCTGGCCTCATCAAGCGTTACAGCAAGGAACTCATTCACATCCAATCGGCCGTCCCGGATGCTCTCGTAATTGGTGATATAGAAACCGTCGCCGTCAAGCTCATTTGTCCACCTTATAAAGCGTAGATCGATATCGAGTAAACCGGCATCACGCTTGAATTCCTGACGGACCCCGAGCGGTGCCACAATGAGCAGTTTGCCGCCCTCGCGCTTGCCGATATGCCTTAAGGTTTCAAGCTGCATAAGGGATTTTCCAAGCCCAAACGCGGCGAATATCGCCCGCCTGCCGCCCGCAACCGCCCACCTCACGATATCCCGCTGATGAGGGAAAAGAATCTGGTGAATATCGGCTGTGTCAATCTCAAAACCTGATCTGTTATTGAGAATGATTTTGCTCTTTAGAAATTCCTGATAATCCATATCATTTCACCCTCGGCCGGTCGCCATTCTCGGATTCAGCGCCCCACTCACGCCCCTTATTAATAGCCAACTTCGCCGCGATTAACGAAGTCAGCGATGGCTTGCCGAGTTTGGCCAGGCCGGCCATGTAGACTATGCATTTGTCGGCAAATTCAGCGGCTGCTTCGTCGCTGAAATAATTCAAGCCATTATGCAAAACAACATCAAAAAACTCACCAGACTCTTCGTCGAATTTATCGGAAATCGCCTCAACCGTAGCATTCGGAAACGTTTTGCGATGCCATGCCACGACCTCTTTTTCTACTCCCTCAAGGTTGCTCATTTTCCCTCCTATTGGCATCCTGATCCAAACATCATCGACTCCCCAAAATCAGTAATCAGAATATAGGTTCTGCCGGGACGAACGTAGCATTTTTCTCTCATCCAAGGACGGAGAAGTTCAACGACTTCAGCCCACGTCTCTGGCTCTTTCTGTCCTTCCTGAAAAAATGGTCCCATCGGCCATGGGTTAAACCAATCAACCATTTGCATCTGTACTGGCTTTCCGCCCCCGAAACAGAATCCTTCTGGATAATACAAAGGTAATTCAAACACTCTGCAGAAATTATTCTCAGTTGTTGGTTTCATTTCCCCTCCCTTGAGCGCATCTGAGCAAGCGATCTGGTCAATTCCATACTAGCCCGCCGCAGCGCACCAGCCTCCCTCGGCGTGTTCGCACTCACTGCCTTTACGTGGTATTTCGCCTCAACCTCGGCCTGCACCTTCTGGTATTCATCGGCTCGGCGGATGAAGATTTGCGCTTGGATTTTGGCTAGTTTGATTTTGTCTGGGCTCATGACCTATGCCCCCTGAAAGTCTTGCAGGATATCGCACACCACAGCCTTTGCCCTATTCGGTAGTTTCGATATACAGTTGCTCGGTAAATCTTCACGCCAGGTATGATACAGGTAATCTCCCAGGTCGTCGTGAACCTGCCCGGACATGTATCCATCCTTGAAAAAATCAGCGACGATAGCGTAGCAGTCGAGGCACATCTTTGAGTTGTAGATTGACTCAGGGGCGAGTGTCGTGAAGAACGTAAAGTCCTCACCCTTCTCAATTACCTTGCCGCATTCTGGGCAGATGTGCTGCTTGCCAGCCTTCAATTTTCTTTCACTGAGCCCTGTGATATCACCATCATCATAAGATGTGCCGGAATTACATGAACACTCCATAAGTCCCCCTATTTCTGGCAAGCGGTTGTCGGAATTCCCGTCAACGCCTGCACGGTTTTTATCATCAATTCTTCGTTGGCATTGCCGTCGCTGAGATGAAGTAAGTGAATCTCCCGCACCCCGCTTAAATCGTTCGCTTTCAGAAACTCACACAGGGTATTTAACCCCATGTGTGTGGCTACTATCCGCAGATATTGCGCCCATGTGAGGGCATGTTTTTGGACGTTCCAATCCATCGTCAGGATGTCGTAGTTGCACTCAACCGCGATCACGTTGAGGCCATTAAAACGAGGTGAAATATAGGCCGTATCGGTTGCGAATAAACACCGTTCCCTGGTAGCCTTCGAGTGCAATAAAAACCCCAAACAATCAATCTCGGGATCATGCACACCGGCAAATGGAAGGACAATCCACCCTCCAATATCAACCTGCCTTTCTGCCTTGATTGTGTGGCATTTTCGATGCAACAGGCAGCCAAGTTTTTCCGCTGTACCGATGCTCATGTGACACTCTATCCCTGCCTTTAAAAGCGCAGGGATTGCTTGCGAATGGTCCGCGTGAACATGGGTACACAGGCAGGCGTCAACTTGTTCGGAAAGGCGGAAATCGAGTGCTTTGTTGAGCCTTGCGATGGGTATTCCGGCCTCTAATAGCAGGGTTGAATTGCCATCTGATAGGAGATATGCATTACCATCTGAAGACGAGGCTATTGATTTAAATTGGATCATTTCATCATCGTCATCAAGATGCCATCGCCACCGTCAAAGCAAAAAGCGACTTGTTGCCTTTCTGCCCCATCAACCGGACCGAGCCGAACACCCGGCAGATCTTTGATCTTATCCAGCAGTTTTTTACCCAGTCGAACATCACCGATGTCAACATGGTCGTATTTATCGACATACGCTTGACCGGTGCCGTCGCAATTACTGCATTTTTCGGGGCCGCCAGGGGTTTCACCTTCACCTCTGCAGGTTTTACATTCGGCCGAATACTGGTTAAAATCGTTTTCCAATTCCACGTATCCGTCACCATCGCATTCCTGGCAGATCTGTGTTCTTCCTGACCCTCGGCACCAAGAGCATTTCTTCTTTTCAGTTTTGTATTTCGGAAATTCCGTCGTGTATTCTTCCCGGTTGAGGAAAACCAGATTTTCAAGCTGCAGATTGTCTGGTTTTTTCTCGGGAATGTCCGGCCGAAATGGCACCCTGATTATCATGTGACCATTTGAAGCGTAGGTATAATTCCCTTGGCTAAATGGTTCTTTCAGCGTCGGTAGATCGCGGATGCATGTACAAAATGTTGACAGGTCCATTTTATCCTCCAAATGATTGGAATGTGATCATAACCAACTCAAAAAGACAGTTGGTGAAGGTCTGCAGCATATCCATGCACAGCGTTTGCTGCTTGAATAAACTCAGACTCAGGATAGGCCATCGATTCACCAGCAAGATACCGCTCCATATTTGCAGCTTTCATCCCCTCAACCTCAATTGAGACTGCCATGATTTCGGCGTTTATCCTTAAAACCCTTGCTATCATTGTATGATCCATATCAAAACCTCGGCCGATCATCATCGTCAACCGTCAAGGATTCCTTGTCAGTTGCCGGATTATCCTGGGGCGTAATCTCCCCAGTCTGGATGTCGATGATATCCTGGTTGGCATGGGCGGACGTGTCGGCTTCGAGTTGCGCGGTCGGCGACAGGGATTGATCATCATCAGATTCCATGGCCGTCGCCATCTCAACCGACAACTGCCCGTATTTCCCGAGCAGCAACCGGAGCACGGTTTTCGTCGCCATCTGGTCAAAGTTCTTTTTCCAGGGACTCGATTCCTTGGCATACGATTTCGAGTATTTGGCCCCGTGTGCCGCAACATCGGCCTTGCTCATGTACAGGGTTTTCTTGAATCCGTTCGTTGTTTCGATGTGGGCAAAATAGCCGATGATCTCGCCGCTTTTCGCCTGGCCGTCGAGATTGACCTCGCCTGTCAGTTTGGATACTCCGATCAGTTCGCCGTCGAGGACGACATCGGCATTGATTATGCGGTAGATGCCGGAGCGCATGGCGAGCTGAATCAGGCCTCGGTAGCCGATTTGAAACTGGGGGATATCCTTGTATGGGACCACGTAGGCGAAACCGAGACTTTTGTTTATGGGGAGCTTGAGCGTGGCCGCTTTCAGGCACTCCATGACAACCAGTTTCGGGTCGCATTTCTGCAGATAGGTATCGCTGGCGAAAAGATCGATGATCGAGGCCACAAAGAGGCTCGAATTTTCGGCCAGGCAGTTTTTAAATTGCTGTTGTACGGACTCGGCGTTCATTACTGATTTCAGCCGGTCTACTGGTGTCAATGCTCGTTCTGTCGTTGCTGGTAATGTCATGATTTCACCCCTCGATGATAATTGTTCAACTTCTCGTTAATTTCCACATTGAAAAAGCCCTGTTTGCCCTTGACCGGCAACGGGTTTTCAAATGGCCTCACATTTTCAAGCCGCCAAGCGTACCTTCCAGGGCTAAAGTCACCGAAAGGCCTGTCTGTTCCTATTTGGGCCTGGGTTATATCGTCAGTTTTGATGCAATCCACCAAGTCAACGACACCAAGGGCCATTCCGAAGGGCAGGTTACCGATCTCGACGCCACTCCACGTTTTTGCCGACAGGTCCAGCGGTTTACCGACCAGTGGAGCAAGCCCGCCCTGAAAACTCCAGCAACACAGTTGGTGGATTAGCTCGGCTTTGGGCAAACCACCCTTCGCCGCACAGATCACCAGCGGCCCCCTGTAATTCGTTGCCCAGGATCGCGTCTCGTACGTTTTGCCCCTGGTCATGATCAAGCTCGCCCATGGCTGCCACAAACTGATTGCTTTCATTCCGCCACCTCCACCCGTAAAACCTTGTCGGCAGCCGAAACAAACATACCGATGACCTGACAGTCCATCGCCGGCAGTTTCGTGACGCTCTCGTTATTGTCGATCACCACAGGCAGAGACAGTCCCTGCATCTGCGAGATGGTTTTGATGATATCGAGGCCGGCCTGGATCCGGGCACCGTTGTTGAGGTTGGATTCAAAAGGCACACCATCAGACAGGACCTGGCAGCACGGCTGAACCTCGCCATTGATCGGCGACGTGAACATTTTAAAGCGGGCAATCTCGAACATGCTGTTTATCCGGCCCTCAAGGCTGGAGATTTTGGCAGCATCAAAACGCTTGATCATATCCAGCTCCCGGTTGCACCGTTCGACCTCAACCTGCAGCGCCTTTTCTTCTGCCTCAAGTTCTACCTTCCGGTCGGCCGCCTTCTGGCTGGCCTCGACAATGGCAATTTTCTTCTGTGATTCAGCGATGGCGGCGCGGACTTCTTCGGCCTTGGTTTCGGCCCGGGCAATCGCCTCATTGTCAACCTGGCCGGCCTCGACTTCGGACATCCTGGCTTTGATGGATTCGATGAGGCTGGCTGCCATTGAGATCGCTACCCTTGCATCCGTGAGGCGTTCGTCGGCTGTCAGGTCTTTAGCCTGTTCTGCGGCAATCTTGGCGGCGAGTTCGGTCTCTTTCGCGGCGGCAGCCTTGGCTTGCTCTTCCAGTTCGGCGATGCGCTTCCGTGTCTCTTCGAGCTTTGCGGCTGCAGCCTGGCCCTTCTCGTTGATATTCTTTTTATTCGCGGCACACGCCAGGTTGTGTGCGCCTTTGGCTTCTGCCTTTTTCTCTTCTGGGATATCCTGGCCACATGTCGGGCAGCATGCTTCCGGGGAATAGGCTTTCTGCTCGGCGTCGATCCTGAACCATTCGGCCTTGAGGTTGATTATTTGCTGGTCGAGGTCGGCGTTGGCATCCTGCATCATCTCGATATCTACGGCCCTTGAGTCGATTTCCCGCCGGCAGACATTTAGGTCAGCGTGAAGCCCATTAAAAACATCACGGTGATCGAACTGAATGCTCTGCAGTTTCCCAGAATATTGAGACTCTGCCACTTTGTGCGAATTTCCAGCCTGTAGTAATTGCCGCCGCAGTTCAACCAGCCCATCACCAGATTTCAGGTCGGTAATCGTCGCCGTGATCTGATCGAGTTCAGCTGACAGTTTGTTGACCTTTTCAATCTCGGCGAGATGATTGATACCGCTGGCAGCCTTCAGTGCGATGCTGTTTTCTTCGAGTTTGGCGTTGATCGGTGCCAGGCTGGTTTCGGCATCTTTTTTCTGCGAAGAGACAACCCTTTTATGGTCGTCAATTGACCTGACCGACAAAATCTTACCCAATGGTGCAAGATCCGGATTGTCGGCCAGGATGACGGAATCCGGCACATCTCCACACAAGCTGATGAGCATTGCGCGGCGGTCCTGCCATTTCATCCGCTCTGAGAAGAATAGAGGATTGGTCAGCGTTTTAAACTGGTCTTCGGTTGCGATCTCCGAGACTTTCAGTTTGTACTCATTGAGAGCGTACGGGACCTCATTGATAAAATGCTCGGTGTTGTGGCCACTGAGAATCTTGGTTAAGGATCCGCGCGGTTTAGTCCATTTTTCGGAGTAGATTTTCTGCAGCGTCACCACCTGTCCGCACCAGTCAAAAACACCCTCAACTTCGGCCTGCCCATTGGATACCTGTCCGTTTTCGTCAAGGGCTTTAATCTCAAAATTGGTATCGAATTTGGAGTCCTTGCCAAAAAGAAGCCAGCAGAGGCCGTCGAACAGGGACGTTTTGCCGGTAGCGTTATCGCCGAAAATAGACGCGTTTTTGCCGTTTGGCTCGAAAGTGAAGGATCGGCCTTTGAAGTTCAGCAGGGTCAATTTTATGAGGGATAGTTTTTTCATTCGTCGTCGCCCTCCTTGAGCTTCGCATCTTTGAGCGCATCGATAAGAGTTGAGACAAGATGCATAGCGCCAGTCCCTTCCCACGCGTTGTCGTTTTCTTTGTCTATCGGCGGATCAAACTCTATCAAAACCTTGGCCTTGCTCTCCCCTGTTTCGCCCTTTATGGTGATTCTGCATTCCAATTCGTCGGGAAATTCTGTTTTCATTCCACCACCTCACAGGGCCGATCTTTCAGAAGACATCTCGCGCTGGATATCACGCTGCTTCCGCTCGGCTTCGATTTCGTCAAAGTTTATCGTCACCGACTTGCCGCCATCCTCGATTGTCATTAACTCGCCGGTCGCCTTCTTCTCAGCATCCTCAATCTTCATCTGTCGTTCAGCCATCGTCATTTTGCTGGTCCTGGCCACAACTCCATTATCGGTGCGGATATACCGAACCTCGCCGCTGACAAAATCACGCTCGACCACACACTCGATGTCGCGCATCTCGTAACCGTCCGTGTATTTCCGGGCTGATGATTTCACGTCGAGGGAGATCTTGTCGATCTTCTCCTTGAAGGCTGACATGACGGATTTCTTCTCGTCTTCGGCCTTTTCGAGGTCCTTGGTTTTGATGGCCAGTGTTTCCGCGATATCCCGTTTTTCTTCGGTCGTGAATTCGTACTTGCACCATTCGTTGCTGTATTCTACTTTGCTGTTGTTCATCTCAATGTTCTCCCCAATGTAGATTCGTAATTCCGTTGCTCTGTCGTTTCGGTGTAACAATCCGGCTGATATCTGGCTGACGGCTGGCCGGTCAAAAGGCGCTCGTCTTGGCACCTGTGATAGTGTTCACAGGGCCATTTCCCTTCATTGCGGGTACAGATTTTGAAGCGGTCGAATTTTGTCGGCTTGGGCGGCGTCCGGTATCCTGATCCGTGTTTTATCCGGGCCTCACGCTCTGCCCTTCGCTTTGCCGTTCTGCGCCTGGTCGCCTCTACCCGCAGGCATCCACAGCTTTTTGTCTGGGTAGTGTTACAGAAAATCACCTCGCCACCACAGGAACAGGAGGCCCCCCAATACCAAACACGGCCGCTCGATCCCGCCCGGCGAAATGCATAAATCGGATGGAATATCGTCAACCGCCCGCGCTCCTCGCCAGTCAGATCTTTCGTCGGCTTCGCATCCGGCCAGAAAACGCAATCCGGTTGCTTTCCGTAGTCGCGCTTGATATCATATACGCCTCTTGGTGGTCTTGTTTTGGGCTCGGCAGTTCCCGCTGTCGGGCCTTTCTTTTTGGTCATGACCTATTCAGCCTCGCGCTTCTGCAAGGAAACCTGCCGCCACTCCTTGAACAGCCTATTGATGACGTTTGAGGTCTTCCTTGACCTCTGTCCTGCTGCCTTATTCCCCGCCACCGCCTTCGCTGCATCGTCCATAAAGTTGACAGTTTCTTCCTTGATTCTTGTGAGCAGTTCTTCCATTTGATACCTCCATGATTATTTATTGACTGCTGGCTGGTTGGTTACTCGTCGTCGTCTTCCCAAGTGTCCTCGATCATTTCGCAAACCATCGCCCTGGCCCCTGGTGTCAGCGCCTCAATGGATGACTCTGAAATGTCGCCACCACATTCATTGATATGGTCGCGGAGCATCCACTTCGTACTTCCGTAATAAAAACCCTCCTTAAAAAACTCGTCGCGGATACTCATGCAATCGAGACAGGTTTTGTATCGCTTGATGCCGCCATCGTAGACAGTGATTTCAATATTGTATTTCTCGCCAACCTCAATCACCCGCCGACACTCGCAGCATTTGTGCTGCTTCCTGGCGGTCGGTTGTTCTTCCCTCAGTGTCATGCAAAAATCGTCAACATCTACCGAAACGGTTGCACATTCCATAGTCAGCTCCATTGTTTATAAAATACCCAGGTTCCGCCGCTTTCGATGCACCTGGGGCATCGGCGAGGGGAAGGAGAAGCCCTCTGTGGCTGGCGAAGCGGCGGTGTCTAAGGTCGATATTCGGCGAGGCCGATAGCATCTGCCCGGCCTCCGTCTCGCTTGCGTGTGAGCATGTCGGCAACTTCAGGGTGTCGCTGAATAGCAAGCGTCCTGGCCGCGTCCTTGTCTTTGCCGGTCAGTCCCTCCTGTTTTTTCCACATCTGAGGCGTCACCCACCGGATAGGGATTTGCAGGGCCCCGCATACCCCCAGGACCACCCCTACCGATTCCCCAAACCTGAACATTGAGGAAACACCCTGGCCCGGCATGGCTGAGACTGCTTCAAGGTGGACAATCACCGGCTGGCCGTCTTTGGCATCCATGATGATGCTGGCGAGGGTGGCCGCGTCAACCTGCTGGCCTTTGCCGTGCAATCTGGCAGATGTCGGCATATCGTGTAGCGCTGTGACCATGCCGTCTTTGATTGCCGCTATGGCCCCGCCCTGGCCCGGGTCTATACCAATGGTGATCATGATTCACCCATCCCGAACATCAACCCGACAAAGATCAGCCCGAACACAATCGCAGCAACCAACCCCGGCAGATGCTCGGCGTTGGCGATGAACAGTTCGAAGGCCCTTTCACGTGTCCGCTGAAAACGGACTGTGCTGTTTTTCTTGGCTAGGTATGTCATCTCAATGCCTCCCAATAAACCCTGTCGAATTTTTCCATGTAGCCCGAGACAACCGGGGCCGCCATGTAGACCACTGCGCCCATTGCGATTACGTATGTCGTCATCAGAATCAAGTAGAGTCTCATCTCTTCCTCCCCTTAGTTTTCGGCTCCCTCTTGAAAGCAAACTCCACCACCTTCCTCGGCGCATACCCGGTCCCGCACGATGCCTCCAGTTCGTCCGCAAGCATGAGCAAGTCCTGTGCCTGTCGCCGGAGTTTTGCCGCTGTGATCGCGGCCTGAGGTAGGGGCTGGAGTGGCATGGGTTATTTCGCCTCCTAGTTTTTAACTTCGTCCCACTGCTCAACGACAAACTTGCCGAAAGGCCCCTTGCAATCAGGACGGAAGTCGCCAAGCCCGATACGTTTGCCGGCCGCATCGACAATCTCCCGAAGCAACCGAACATCAAGAACCTCTTCGTCAAGCTCAAGAGTGAATGACAGCTTCCAACTATGAAAACATGGCCGATGGGCGAGAATCCTTCCGCCAGTTGACGGTATCCGAACGGCTCTGGTGTCAACGTCCCAGGGATCAACTGATTGAATCGGGATTTCCAGTTCCTCAATCGAAACGCAGGCGGGAATTAATGATGACTTCAGGGTGGTGACTTTTGACTTCCCGGCCTTGAAAAACTTGCCGCCGTCGATCAGGCAGCGAAAAAGGTTTGGTGATGGGATCATCGGCTCGCCGGTTGCCTCGGAGATGTAGAGTTTCTTCTCTGCCTGTTCGCGAGGCGTTCCGCGTCCGCCTACGGTTGCCGACCTAGTGCCGGCAGATGACGACATCGCTGCCTCGTCTGTGAATCGGTTGCACAACATCGGTGTCGTTCCGGCGATTTTTACTGTGATGGTTTTCATGATTCCCCTTTTTGGTTGGTTTGATTTTCCCTTGCTAAAATCCTTGCCTTTGAGTGCCTTGCTGCGCTTTGCCGTGCAAAGCCTGACCTTGCTTAGCCTAGCTAAGCTGAAATCCTTGCCCTTGTCTGCCTTTCCCATCCTTGCTAGGCCCAGCCTCACCTCGCACTGCCTAGCCTGTCCACGCTAAAATCCGTGCTTTGCTTTGGGTTGCCCGGCCTCGCAGGGCCTGGCCCCGCCCCACCTTGCTAAAATCCTCGCCCTGGTTTGCTTTGGCTTGCCGCGCAGTGCCACCCCAGGCAACGCCTGTCCTCGCTTAAATCCTTGGTTTGCCATGCCATGCCGAGCACTGCCTTACCGTGCCATGCCCCGTTTATTTATTCTCTTCCAGGTATTTGATGACACCCTTCGCGGCCAGAAGTTCCTTTTCCGCCGCCGCCACATCTTCAACCGCTTTCCGGTAACCCAGGAGGACATATTCAAAGACCGACTGCGCGGACCGCAACCCGAACATCTCCTGGATTTTCTCAACCTCAGCAATGCCCTGGTCATTCAATCGAATCGTATATGTTTTATTCATTTCATCACCTTTTGCTGTATTTTGCCCCCTGTTTGTTTCTTTCTCTTTCTTTTTACCCTGATTTGTTTCTTTCTGCAAGAGGAAAAGTACAAATATTTATTTTTTATTTCTCGATCACCAGGCAACAAAAAACCCCCAGTGAGTTAACACTGAGGGTCGAAGTGGCCCGAACCTGGGTGCGCTTGAATCAGAGGCGTGGCGGGCGCTATCCCTCCCGGTAAAACCGATGGCCCTTGATTTCAACGATGAACTTCATCCCCTTGACCCAGTACGGCGGCTGGTGGTTCGGCATCCCGAGCAGGGCAAAATAATGCGTTGCACCATAGAGCGTGTCGCCAGCCAGCCATTCCTTAAGCCCCGCCTCAGCATTTTCCAGAACCTTCGCCGCCGTGACAACATTCCGGATCCAGACGGACGGATGATCGAGGCCTTCGTTGAAACATGAGAACTGCTTGCGCGACAGCACGACATTCGACACCGGCCATCCATTCTTCTTGGCTCGGTTGAGAATGACCTTTGCTACCGCCTTCTGACCGGCGACTGACTCGCCGCGGGCCTCATGGTAGATCGTCAGGGTGAGCCAGAAAAGTGCTTGTGTCATGTCCATATCAATACCACCTATCAGCCCAACCTTTGCAATGCTCAAGCTCATGGGCCATCAGAAATCCTGGCGCCCACACCTCACATCGTTGCACCCCACCTTTACCGTCCGGGATCACATCAGCGCATGCCAAAATCCCGCCGATAAAAATCAGCGTAAAGATTGGCCGCTCTTTGAACATCACCCAGTGACATTTTGCCATCGAGACAGGAAGGGCTACTTCATGAACCTCAAGCTCTGGGATATCCTGCAATGCCGTTTCGTGCGTGACTCCTGGCAGGAATTTTCCACCTGGTAGTGGGGCGCAGGATGCAAGGAGCAGCACGACGAGCAGGATGTTGATGATGTGGGTCACACCGTTATCTCCTTCCAGCCTGCCGCATATACCGCAGGACTCCACACATTAGCGTTGATCTTGCTCTCGTAAGCCTTGCCGTTGAATCGCACCTTGTCACCAATATTGTAGGCATCATGAGCCCCGGTAGGTTGTACCCAATCAGGGATTACACCAGCAGGTGCAGCCACCACGAAAAGCGCAGGAACATTCTGCGGTTGCCAGTCTGATTGCGTAGTGTGAGCCTGAGCAACTCGGTACAATTTTATCTCTTTGGTTTCACCGACAACTATCTCATGCACCAGCATCTGCCCGACCTTAACAGCCATCCCAGGCTTCCACACTTCGTAAAGCTGAGGAGTATCAGCAACGCCCTCTCTGGTATTACCCAGTGCCTTTGCAGTAATCTCGGAAATGGTTGCAGCAGGCAGACTTTCAATGGCCTCTGTCACTTCTCCGGCGACCGGCGTTGGCCATTGCCCCTTTTTCCAGATGCAGTTCACGACCTGCTTCCCATCCGCGACACAGACAGGCCAAGCGTTGAGAGGTTTGACTCCATTGATTACGGTGGAGCCTAGAGCGTCAGAGATATAGAATCCTGAGATGTATTCGTACTCGCTCATAGCGCCATCCCCGCAACTTTCAGTACTCCGGCCTCAGATACCACATTCCAGGATTGCGTCTGCTGTACACCGAATGGTATCACGCTGTTCAGTCCGATACGCTCATGAGTCACCACATTCCAGTCACCATCTACTCCGACCACAACCGCATTGCCCCAGGTAATTGCGGAAAAAGTATTCTTAGCGTAGCCGATTCGGAACGTGGTCCCATTGCACTGCACAACCGGGAGCAGTTCGTCTGTCCTTGCCCATCCTCCAGCGACTGTGACCTCTGCCGTGTTGGTACCGTCAGTGCATTTCAGTTTGCCGCCAGAATCAGCATAGATCAGCCCTGCTGCAACGTCATTGACACTGAGAATATTTGCCGGATCCGTGACCTGTGCGCTGGATACGCCCATTTCCACCAATGCAGCAGCCGTAAACGCCACGCCACTCAGTGCAGCGGTCATCTGCGCGTTCAGCGGTATAGCCAGCCCGTTGTTGCTGCTGGTCGCTGATGTGGAGGTTACTGATGTGGTTGATCCTGCGCCTGATGCTGCGTAGGGCATTTGGTATGGAGAGGCTACGAGCTGGGGGCAGCAAATGGTCACGGTCCCTGTGGTGCTTCCGCCTGCGCCTGCCCCAATATAAACCGACATACTTCCACCAGTAGCTGCAATCGTCCACTCCAACGTGATCGTATGTACTCCTGCGGTTGGGACAGTAAACTGACCAACAACAACCCCATCGACTTTTCTAACCTCAGTAGCTCCTGATGGTAAACTGACAGATGAAAGAATATTCCAAAACTGCAACACCCCATCGCATGTACATTTGATATCCATACGATATGCAGTAGAGACAGATACAGTAAATACCTGCCGGATAAACCTCCGATCAGCCGCCGCTGCAAACGTGATTGAGTTTCCAGCAGCAAGGGGAGTAACGGCAAACGCACAAGGAGTAACAAATACCCAATTCGTCGGCAGAGTCCCCGGAGTTCCACTCACAGCCCCCTCAAACTTGGAGTTCTGCAACAGATTGCTGTACGCAGGCTGCACCATCACCCCTTTCCCCGGATGCAGGACAGGCCACGGGACCATGTTGCCGTCAGCGTCGGGCTGGTTGCCTGCTACTGAGGTTTGGAGCTGGGGGCCGCGAATGGATCGCGTCGGAGTTTTTGCGTTCCACCAAGACAGCAAGCCGGGAAATGATTTTCCCATCAACATCATTCTTTGTCGTGAGATGCCCATATCACATCACATACAAGATAATTTTGACGGCTGCCCCATTCGTCGCGTTGTTCGACAGCGTGACGGTCAGGCCCTTGCCGAATTGCAGGGACGACAGCAGCAGTCCAGCAACCTGAGTCGCCGTGAGGCCGGTTGCCGCATAAACCACCCGTCCATGGCCATCGGCGATTGAGATGTTGAGCGTGTTCGGTCCGGTTCCGCCCCAGATAACGCCTACGTCCGTCAGGATGCCCGATACGTTGTCGTCAATGCTGCCGACCGGGAATGATCCGTCAGCCGCGTCAGCCACGAAATCCAGCACGAATTCGCGGGCTGGGTTGAGGGTGTTGTCGATGTATCCGCGATTGATATCTACTGCTACTGTTCCGGCCATTTTTTACCTCTTATTTTTTAATTTTCTCGATTGCCTCAAGAATCGTTTCAAGGTTCTTTTCTTGCGCTTCCTTGACCTCTTTGACCTCACTCTCAAGCCTGCCAAACCTTTCCGCCCCTGCTGCCATCTTCTCGTCAAGCCGCTCATGACACGATTCTCTTGCGTCGGAGCATGTCGGCCGGGTGATGAACCTTGGCTCGCCGTCGGACATCTCGAACATCTTGAGGACGGACTTGATCGAGTTTTCAATCTCGGTAAACCTGCGGTCATAATCAATGATCCTGATTCGCATCTGGGTCGTGTCGACGAGGACCAGGTCTATTGCGGTAAACTTTACGTCATGGGCATCAAGCCGAGTATGGGCGCGCTCTATCTCGCCCTTCGTCTTTTGGATCTTCCCGCCAAGCCCGACAAGAGAAAGGGCCCACCCGAGCACAACCCCGAACACCCCGGCCGCTCCTGCATAAAAGGTAAAACCTCCATTCTCAGGCATTTAATATTCCTTTTCGTCGTCACGATATGCAAAATCTTCTGTGTCCTGAAATCGCTCGTCAGGGTTCGCCCAATAATCATTCCTTGCCTTTGCCAGTCTTCGCAGCCGATCAATTACGGTCGGGTTCCGGAACGGGTCGGCATCTTCTTTCTTGCTGCCTGAGAACCAGGAAAAGAAAAGCACTCCCATTGTGCTGACCGCTGTCAGGTACAGGGCCCCGGCTTTCATCAATGCCTTGATCATCTTCCACGTCTCGAGATCAGATGCCATGATCAGAGCAACGATATTCAAAAAAAATCTCCCATTCGCCCCCATGAAAGCGGAGATGGTTTTCGCTGAGACGGAAAACTCGACGTCATGGCAAAGGCCAGCCGGCGAGATGATGACCCCCTGGATCGTATCCGGGATTATCGCGTCACCGAAGCCCTGGCCGGCGCCGCAAAATGTCGGCCATTTATCTGGCGGCAGATCGTATGGCCAGAGCGGCGCGAGGAAATCTGGAATGGTCAGGATTGCGCCCCTGTGGGCAATTTTCACGAAGTTCATTTTGAGCACATTTTTACGCGAGTATTGAGTGTGACCCAGAATTTTTCACATTTTTTCCCGGTCCGGCCATTGCAATCGAATGAGGTGCATGGCCCCGGCTCCTTGCAAGTCCTATGTCTGAGGTGATGGAACCCATCTTCGTCCTTGCTGGTCATGTATAGATTCTCTTCCGGAATGACAGCCATGATCCCCTCCAGGGTCAAAGTTTTGTCAGCCTCAGTCGTCGCAATCTTCGTTTGGCGTCAGGCACACCGGGCAGAATCCGCCACGATATCGGTGCCCGCAGTTTTTACAGATCACCATGCCATCACCAGTACATCGTCACAGTTTTACTACCATCGCCATACGGGGCATGGAGATAGATGCCGCCATGGCTGGTCCCGGTGTCGTTGTCGCCCTCACCATTCGGCCCGATTCCCGGCTTGTAAACAAATCCGTACATGGCCGCTTTCGAGTTACGGCTACAATTCTCTTGGTCGCGGCAATTTTTCAAGGGGTTCTTGACGATGAAGGTTTTCCCGGACGCGAAGACAAACTTGATCGGCCCCGGCCCCAAGTCTTTGCCGCTCTTCGGTATCCGCCACGCCTGCCGACCCTGATTGCGAACCCCGTAACTGGTATAGGTCGCCTTGTGCTCGTATTCGCCGGTCGGGCTGTCTGCTGTCCCAGAATCGTCAGATCCAGCCCCCCCGGTTGCAATGTATTTCTGCCCATCGGCGGTCGTGATGATCATTCTGAGCGGCCGGGAGTATGCCGTCCCTGGCTTACTCATCAGAAATACCGGGCAACCTTTATAGGCGATGCCTTTCCGCGCGAGTTCGCCATTGACAATCACGGACGACACGGCGCCATCGGTCAAGGTGCGGAAAAGGATCGCCGCGGCGCCGTTGCCCTGATCGGAATCGTTCTCGAAGGTGATTTTGTGCGGGAAAACCTTGACCGGTTCGGGTTGCGGTGTCGTCCCTTCGGTGAAAGTGTGACCGCAGTTTGGGCATTTCGGCATCAGTCCACCTCGTCAATCTGGCCGGCCGGTGCATCGTCAAGGCCTTCCGGCTCGGCAATTTCCTCAGATGGGGCGAGCGGCGGTTTAACCGGTTCCTGAACCTTCTCGACAATGCTCGGCACGTCCGGTTTCAAGGCGTCAAGAAATCCCTCAAGAGCGGCCCCAGGCATCGATGCATCCTGAGCCGTCGACTTGTCAAACTGGCTGCCGTCTGCGCGGATGGATGCCTTTGAACTGCCCTCCGACCTGATGTTGTACTCGATACTCGTGTAGTCGACCGCGCATCCGGTCAGTCCAGCCAGCGTTAATGCCATTATCGCAATCAGTGTTTTTCTCATTTTGGCTCCTTTGATATTATGGAGAATCAACCGGCACGACCAGTCCGGCCCCGATCTTGTAATATTTCTTCGACGGCGGGTCCGGTGTAGGCTCCTCGCATATCTGCGTCCTGCACACGCCATCGCACCAGTGCAACCCCGCCACGGCCTCGCAGGTTGCCTCTGACGCGCACAGGCTCGGAAATTCAAACGAACAGACGGATGGGTCAGGCACCGACCCAGGCACGGCGTAACTTAGCGTGATCGGCGGGTCATAATCGTCTCGGACAATTGACAGGCTGGTGTTGTCAGTGTCGCTCAACTGATAACTGTAGAGGTATTGCCCACTCGATGCCGAGCCGAAAAAGACTGACACTGATTTGCTGCCTTCGGGGTTCAGGTCGATATTGCTTTCAGCCGCACCATCCTGATAGATATTATCGACAAACCTGCCAGTGTTGATCCAGTAGCCGGTAAACCTGTCGGCAATGGTCTTGTAGGTTTCAAAAGAACCGGATTTGATCAGCGTATTGCCCTGGAAAAGCGGGTATCCTTGACACCCTGTCCCGTACTTATCAAACGCGATATTGGTCAGATTGCTAGTGACGGTGTTGCCGATGAAGTACAGAGCATCAGAGAAGTTATGAAGGCACGCAATGCCATTTACTTCCCCCGTTCCATCGTCATTCAATGCGGAAATTATATTGTTGCTGAAGATCGCAGTCTCGCCCGCCGCGATCCCTGCCCAGATGCCATGGCCCTGGCCCCTGATATAGGCAACCGCCCCAGTCGGGGAAAATGTCCCGGTGAAATTTGAATCTGAGGTGACGACAAACTGGTTATCGTGGACATTGAGGTTATTGCCGCCCCAGGTGGTTCTGAACCCTGCCGCATTGTTGCCTGAGAAAGTGCCTGCCGGATTGGCTAGATAGGCGCTGGCGTATTCAATGCCGAGAGCCGTGGTTTTTACATCGGCGTAGTTATCGTAGACCTCAATGTTGTTCGTTCCAGCAGAAACGTAGCCAATGCCGATAGGCATCTCACCGCGCCCGATAATTGTGTTGCTGTATACAGACACATCCTGTGCGTTGTACCCCAGGATTCCGTAGCTGTTCGTGGCAATTGACCTGATTGTGATATGGTTGCCAGAGATTACCGCGTTGGCCTCGGTATGTATCCCTTTGTGTCGGGCACTGAGGATGGTGTTATTCCTGATCGTCGCGTATTTGTTGCCAAAGATCGCCGTAACGCCATAGTCCCGGTGTTTCAAGGTTCCGAACTCATAGAGGTCTTCAGTCGTCACCTGCTCTACAGTCACACGGTTGCCGGTCCATCGCACACCCCCGACATCTCTTCCGCCGTATTTAAGATAGAGGTTCGACAGATGCGAGTCGCTGCCGTCCCGGATGCCGCCGACTGCGCTGTTGTATGTGCCGACAGGATTTCGATACTCTCCGTTTATCCCGCCCTCACTGATGGTTCCCGTTACGTTGATCTTCGCACCCGTCCCGGTTCCGCCCGCGACTGGTCCTTGGAATCCGTTTGCATCCCGGTAGGCTGCTGTTACCTCAAAGCCGAGGCCAGGCGTTGTCAGCGAGATGCCAGTAATAACCCCGCTGCCGTCAACGGTGGTAACGGTAACGGTCGCATCGGTTGGACCATCGAGGGTCAGCACATCGTCGACGGTGTACCCCGTTCCGCCTGCACCTATGGCGACACTGACAATCTTTCCGGCATTGGCTGAGCTTTGGATTATCGAGCCATTGCGGACGGCAATGTGATGCTGTGCACCGTTGATCGTTACACCCTCGCCGCGAGCTGAGACGTTGTAAGTTATCGTGTATCCGTTCAGATCGATGACGACATAGTCCGCATCAACAACTATCCCGCCGCCAGCCGCCGTGACATCACCTTGCAGGACATACCTGGTGTTGGCCTGGCTTGCCACGTAGGGAGTCGCAAAGCTACCCCCCGCCACGTTGATCGTATAGAAGATCGATGGCTCGAAAGGTACCGGTGTAAGAACACACGTTCCCCAGTTTTCCGTGGTTGGGTTGCAGGTTGCACCCACCCCACCGATTGCGCCAGCGTCGGAGGGAAAAAGCAGTAGGGCCAGGATCAGAATATATCGCATCATGGCGTAAGTACCTCAAACGTCATGTCGCGGGCATTGGTGTCGGTGAGGTTAAACGTTGCGCTGGTCCTTAACCTGTACTCACCGCCAGCGTACAGGCCTGCGCCGCTTGCGCTTCTGTTGAGCGATCCACCGTCACAGACCATTTCGAACATATACAGACCGGGGGTCAGAATCCCCGTTGCGACCGATACTGAGTTCCAACCCACCGCAGGAGTGAAATTCTGGGTCGTGAGATAGGTTATGGACATATTCCAGTCGTTCGCCTTCGTTCGCAGTTCGCAAGTGGTCCCTGCCGTAGCCATGTGCATCTTGATCGTGATCGTTGATGCTGTATTCTCAGCCACAGTGAATGACTGACCTTGCGCGGGGTACGTGGCAAACGATGCCGGTGTATCTATAGATGTTTGCGAGGCAACAGGCCCAGGAACCGCACTGTTGTTGACGACAGCGCTACTTTCAAAACTTAGCAGATCACCGCCTGCGCCATTCTCAAGCCCATCACCCGGCTGTGTGTAATCGACGGTGCAGGTATCACCAGCATAAGGAGTCGGCGACAGGCCATAGACCAGCGTCGAGGTGGTATCGCCGGATGAATATGTCATCGTCACCGGCACAGCATCGCAAAGCATTGCCCACCCGCCAGAACCTCCGATGCCTGCCGTGATCGCCTCGCTGAACAGGATATTAGCTGATGTGCCGAGTGCTCCAACCGTGATTGACGTTACCGTGGGCAGGCCTGGCGTATTGCCGAGGTTGTCGGCCAGCGTCGCCATCGTCATCCACCCGGCATTGTTGTGGAGATAGACGGTGGTATCGTTCCACCTCATATCGCCAGGGCTGCCGGGGCTGTCCTTGTAAACGGTCCCGGTTGCTTCGGCAATTGACCCGCCGCCAGTGGCCGAGATTACCCCGCTTACGATGGTGATGTTGTCTCCTGCGGTAAGCTCAACCGCGTCGGTGAGCGGGCCAATTTCTTGCAGGATATCCTCGGTGTCAGTTCCGGTGAAGTATCCCCCGGTATCGGTGACTGAAACCTGCGCGGCCGTCTGGTCGCCGGTGTTGGTGCCTGACAATCCGAGGGTAGTTTTTGTGTTCGCTATTGTGGATCGAGAGAATAGCCCTGAATTTGACACATCGCTGAGGACGAGGTAATCCCCGGTTGATGGGTTGGCCTTGATTGGAAATTCGGTTACAGTGCGGACCGCCCCGAGTCGCTGAGGGGCTTGAGCGCAACTTTGGGCCGCGAGCAGGACGGTGGCGATAGCTATCAGTTTTTTTGTCATGCCCAACCCCCAGAGTAGTCGTATGTCAGCGGGTCAGGCGCAGTCTTCATGGCCGAGATATGGGCCTTTCGGTTTTGATAATTCGCCTCTTCTCGGTCGATGATAGCGTTGCGGAGTTTCTTCAACTGTCCCACTGTCATCGGTATTGGATTTTCCCCGACATCGTCAAAACAGCCGCCGTTGGTCGGCAGAGGGTCTGAGTTTGCCAGTGCGTCCGATCTGCCGATGATCTTGTCTATCTTGCCGGTCGGCTCAAAAAAAACTCCGGCAATCTGTGGGTGCTCAATCTTCTTCGCATTTTTCTGCGCCTCTTTGCCCTTGATCGCATCCCGCGCAATGGCCTGCCTTTCAGCAAGCGGCACCAGCGGCGGGGCGGCAATCGTCACCCTGCCGTTGGCGACCACAAGGGAGTATCCGTCTGGCCGATTAATCGCCACCAGAAAATCAGCCCTGGATACTGGTATCAGGTCCGCCGGCAAATCATCATATTTCCCCCACGCAGGATAAAAACACCCGGTACTTTCGCTGTATCTCATATCGTCCAAGTTGCCCCTTGGCTGGGCAGTGCGGCACGGATGTTAAAACCTGTCGTTACTGCATCGCTATGCCACGTCGCGGCGTTGTTGGTGTTGGTTGTCATCCCGCTGGTTACCACCCTGTAAACCGTCGTAAAGGCCAATGGAAACGAGACAACGACTGCATTCCCTGGCGTCGCCGAACAGGTTACCAATCCCCATTGAATCACCAGCCCATCGTTAAACCGCTGGTATGACGATGCCCTTTGTGATGAGTTGCAGAGTAACCATCGTTTCGTCCCGGCGTTGAGGATTGGCTCAACCACAGAGACACCGTCGGCTGCTGCCCCTGAAGACGCAGAGAGGATGTACGGATAGAGGAAATCGCCATCGAAAACGAATGAAATATCTCCATCTAGCAGTAGGTCGCCGTTGATTCCGTCAAGGTCGGTGACTCCACCGCCAGTCCTGCCTGTGCGCTTGTAAACAGTCATATTTCCTCACGTATAGTGTAGGTTGCCAGCTTGTAATCTCTCGGTTGCAACGATGCAGATGCCGATTTTATCCGGCCCATAAAGAGCCACTCTTCACCGCCATTGTCGACAAGTATCCATGGTATCGGTTGCCGTCCGTATTTCCTGATCATCGCTGTGAATCTCAGATATTTATTGTTATCCGTGAACAGGTGGTCGAACTGGAACTCGCGGACGACATCGCGTTTTTTGTAATACATGGCCCCATTGGCCAGTTCTCTTTCAATTGAATAGTCAATAAGGGCAATGGTCAGTCCATGCCGAGGTTGTCCGTCTTCATTTCTGGTGCCGATAAACACGGTCCCGATTGCCAGGGTAATTTCCCGGCCGCCAGAACTCACGGCAATATTAAAGACGGCCGTCCCGGAAAATGGGCTGAACTCGAACCATACCGCCCCGGTCTGCCGGATATCGCTGTCAACGGTGGAGTCGGATAGGTCAACCCTGACTATCTCGCTGGGGGATAGCGCTATCCCGGCTTCCCATTCGGTCCCGGCTTCCCATGCCTCACCAGCCTCCCACTCAGTTTGATTTGGTGATGAGATTGAGGTAGATATGTCGTCGGCGGCAATTCCAAAAATCGCTATCGAATCCATTTGCCCGGATGCAACCACTGACACGGTGGCAGTAGCCACAGAGACACTTGGAGCCTGCCACATTTTTTTAACCGGCAACTGAACCACATTTGATGCCGGCCAGGCCGCTTTTGCGCTAGTCGCTGTGGCGGATATTGCAAGGTTTTGGGGAATCAGCTTCATATCCTACTCATAAATAATAGCCCCATCTGCATCACCGATTTCAACCCCATCCGCATCAAGGGAGTAGACGTTTGTGTCAGGGGGGACATAAACGATAGTGGAGCCAGGCCCTTTATATGTCACGGTCTCAGCATCAAAATCATATTCGATGTTGAGTATTTTCATGGTCGTTTCGATTGTGATAACGAATGTATCATCGTTGACCACCAAGTCTCGCCCGATGTCGTAGATGTTATCATCGATTGGCAGAGTTATAGAGGCCCACGCCTTCCGCCACAAGGTCATCAGGGTTGTCATTCTCACCCTGTTTTGAGCTATAAATGTCAGTCTTTCGTTGTGGTCGAGCCATGTCGAGAGGGTGATTTTGTCGCCATATGTTCCATTGGCAATAGTGGCCTGCCAGAGTTTGCCCTTGACAGCGTATTTCGTTGGATCGACTGGATCCTTCTCGGTTTTTTTGGCCTCCTCGGATTGCGTCGTCATTGAGAGGATAAGCCGTTTCCCTTCGACGGGGGCCTCAAAGAAATCGAAAGAATCGATGGAGACCGGGGATGTGTCGGCGGTCTCCCGGTCAACAAAATAGATATCGGTGAGGCCAGGATTGACATAACATACCTGCCCGAAAAAACCGCACACCTCATCGATAACCCCGATAGCCTGTCGCTGTGATTTGATGTATTTCACCAGCGAAATTGTGGAATATGACGCCGGGTAGTGTGGGGTCAGGCTGAGCCTTGCTGCGGCATAATCCACCAGATCAGCCAGCGTCTCGATTGCCTGCGTTGTTGATGTGATGTAGACCGTTGCTACCGGCGCTGGATTAAGCGAAAACGTCCCGTAAGCGTCTGCGGGATGGTTGTCGGTCGCGGCGGCGGTGATGTTCGTGTAGTCGTCATATACAAGCATGCCCGAGGCCAGAAACGACCCTGCCTTATAATAGGTTTGGTTGCCGCCGACATCCGCCGTTCTTATGGCCGGAAAAAATGCTGATCCGCCAACCAATATCGGCTTCTCGATTGTCGTGCCGCCGTCGTCGACCCCAGATGAAAGAAAGTCCTGATTGAAATCGTGTTCTCGAACGGAGTAGGCCACGCCATCGCGGGCAATCGTGTCCAAAACCAGCGTTCCGGAATAGATCGCGGTTTTGGTAAGGGTAATGTTGTCAAGCCAATACAGTTTTACCGGCAGCATGTCGGCCGGTATCGCGGCAAAAAGATCGGGGGATAGAACTATCGTTCCATATGAAGGCTTGATAAGCCCGCCGCTGTCTGGATATGCCAGCGACAGGCTCGGCGCCGAGATGATGAGCGGGTCATAATAATGCGCGGCATCGTAGCACGATATCGTGCTTACGTATCGGATGGTCCCGGCAATAGTGATTTCCGCTATCAGGCTCATGCCGACAACCTCGAAAAGCCGCGCGACGCCTGGTCGGCAGTGATCTTTTTGACCTGGGTGGCGACCTCTTTGCCATCGACGTAAAAATGGTTGTGGATAATCGGCGGTTTTGCGCTGGTGTTTCCGGCGGCGATGGCGTCTATCTTTTTCATGATTTTCAGTAAAGTGTCCGGGCCAGCTGGCAGCGGAACGAGAGCTTCCATTCCTGATTCGCCGAATACATGTGAGCCGATCCGGGCAGGCCGGGTGAAGACGCCGCCGGCCGCGTGATACTGAATGTCCGGATAGTCGCCGCTCGTTGGCGGCACGATGTGCGAAGAATAGTCGCTGCCGTTGCTGTTTTCGTAGCTCTGGGACTCGATTGCTCGGTATGCAGCCTGGATTTGCCCCGCTGACCCGGCAATGGCCCCGGCTGCCGTGACGGTCGCATTGCCCATCTCAGCGACATTATCCATCAACTGTTGCGCGGCGGCGGCGGACTGCTGTTCCGTCATACCGAGATCTTCAAGGTATG
>Ga0209318_1000686_pt1 | contig 30032 bp, 49 predicted proteins | sample RifGroE1_FD_183999 | JGI IMG/M metagenome (GOLD analysis project Ga0209318, IMG submission 183999) | Groundwater microbial communities from Rifle, Colorado, USA - Groundwater E1 (SPAdes) (version 2) | ecosystem: Environmental > Aquatic > Deep subsurface > Groundwater | place: Rifle, Colorado... | reverse complement strand
CACCGTAAGATTCATTCAGCGCAATACTTGTTAAAGATTGACCGCTGATAAAGCTAACAGCTAACAGCCAAAAGCTAACAGCTAATAATATTTTTTTCATTTCCTCACCTCATCAATTTCTTTTTTGAGTTCATTTAGTTTTTCTTCCAATTCTTTCAAACGTTTTATTTTTATATCAACTTTCACCTTAGCGGAATATTCTTTTTGTTCACTCACAGCTTGCTCAAGTTCCAGGTTGAAATAATTCTTTACCCTTTCTCTCCAGACATCGCCGTATATCTTATTGCAGTGTCCGCATAGAAAAGCATTATCATGTAAAGAGACAGACCATTCCTTGCCTTTCTCTTCTTGAATGTTATAACTACTTAACATTATTGTTGCACCGTCGAGACTATACCAACTGTTTGATCTTGTTGAGATAATTTCTTCCCACTCTTGACCACACACAATACAAGTACGGGTTACAATTGATTGTCCGTTTACTGTTGACTGCCAGCCGCTAAAAGCTAACAGCCAAAAGCTAATTGCTACAAATATTTTCTTCATTTCTTTCCTCCTTCCTTCTTTTCTTCATTGAGCGCAGCGATTCTTTTCTTTTCAGCTTCTACCATTTCATTCTTCTGATCTGCTAATGCCTGCACATATCCCTCTATACGCAAAAGCAATTTTTTCTCTTCCTCAACATTCGCTGATATTTTCTGATACTGACTCTGCAAATTATTTATCTTCATGTTTATTACAGTCGTATCATTTTTCACGCCCGTGGTGAGCGGAGCTTGCGGTGAGCTTTGCCGAACTGTCGAGGTATCCTGCCCGCTGGCAAAGCTAACCGCTAACAGCAAAAAGCTAATTGCTAAAAACTTGTACTGAGCCAGTCGAAGTATTATTTTTTTCATTTCTTCCTTCCTTCTTTGAGTCCCGCCTGAGGCGGGATGATTCTTTCCTTTATTTATTTATTTTACGGCTCCCAACCGAATACATAATATTCTACACCATTGACAACAAGAGAAAAAACAGAAAGTTGTGTTGTAGTAGCGCCCCCGCTTGTAGTTGCTACATAATAATTAGCAGGTGCCGGATTACCGGCTGTAACCAATACCGGAATTGTTGTCGGCGTGAACGAAGTACCATCGCTTATTAATGCTTTGCCAGTATTACCGGAAGCCGCAGTGTTATTTACTTTGGTTAGTTGACCGGAGGAGTTGATATTGAAATTCCATACACCGGAAGAACTCGGATCACCAATATTCAATCCAGTTCTCCCATATAAGAGAGTTTGAGCAATTATATAGGTAGTAGAACTTATTGTATTCCCCGCGATATTGCCCGTAACACCAAGTCCTCCGTTTACAATTAGACCACCTGAAGTCGCTAGACCAGTATAACCACTTTGTGTAAGAGAACTATAATAACCATCGGCATCATAAATTCTAAATCCATTAGTCGCTGACATTTCTGCTCTCGCGCCACTCGCAGACGTCTGTATCGTCCCGCCTGTGATAGTTGCGCCTGTGATTGTAGAGCCGGACGTTAATGCACCCTTAAAACTTCCCGTTCCATTTGTTAAGATTTTTATATTGGCATTCGCGAGCGTTTGGTTAGCTTCGGTTGCGTAGAAGCCCGTGTTATTAATTAATATTCCCGCGCTCGAAGCAGAACCATCACCAACGGTTGCGGACGTTCTTATCACCGCATTCGTGTTTACATTGAATGTTGTGTAATTAATTATCCCGCTCGAAAATGTTGGTGCGCTGCCGTCTGTTGGCAAGTTAAAAACAGTTCCAAGTGTTGCACTGTAGCCTCTCAAACCCGCCGCATCTAAAACAAATCCGTTTGCACCTTCGCCCGCTCCCGCAGTCTTAATCGTTCCGCTTGCCCCCATCGTGAGATCACCGGTGATGCTAAAACCGGAGAAAGAATTTGTAGCGCCGAAAGATGCTACTTTTGCATTTGATGAATTGTAAATTTCTAAATTAGTCCCGTTCCACAGCATCCTTGATCCACTGGCATTCCCAACTCTAAACATCGAGCCCGCTGTAGAAGAGAGCCATACACCGTTGCCCGCGCTGTAAGATGTTGCCCCAAGACCAATCGAGCCGTCCCGGATTACTACACCTGTAGCAGTTACAACGCCGAGCGAATCCACCATAAAAGCCGGATTAGTCGAGCCTCCTAATTTTATCATCCCGCTTGTTAGATCATAATAACTGCCCTTTGTAGTTGACCAATTGTTCGATTGTATTATCCCGCTTCTTACTTTATTTCCGTTAATAGATGTCGAATCATTCGTCCCGTTTAATGCCTTAAATATTGCGGTGCCGGAAAATTCTATATGGGGTGAACTGATTTTAATATTAGAAGGAGCTAAGTTAATGTATGAAACCATCGAAGAACCGTTTCGTGTTCTTGAAGAAAAAATATTAACCGAATCTGAATTTATTTGAATACCGCTTCGATGGATCGCCAGAGAATCCAGCACTCCCTTTTTTAAACCGTTAGCCAGAAAATCCCACGTGGAACTATGTGTGCCCCATTTACTATCTTCATTTATCCATGTAACCCCGCCAAATACTGACGTAGATGTTAAATTAATTTCATCTGTGTTTTGTGTAATGCGGGTATCATGTTGCGAAAAAGTGGAGTTCATATATGTGATGGTAGAATCAAGCCAGGAGTTATCGCCGTTTGTACTTGTAACGAGCCATAAAGTATCGGTCGGTGTAATAACGCTGTATAATTGTTCCGCAACATTCCAATGTATTTTACCGCCGTTTTTACCGATGAACCAATCGCTTGCGGTCGTGCCTTCATAATTAGTAATCAACGGCTTCGATTGCCCGTTTATAAAGCTAACAGCCAACAGCCAAATGCTAATTGCTAAAATTAATTTTCTCATCTCTTCACCTCTTTTTTTTCATCCCGAGCGGAGTCGAGGGGCTAAACCTTCTTCAGCAACACCGCCATCAACGTTCCATAACCCGTATTCGGCGTTTCAGCTCCCGGTGTAAGTTCAAAATAAATTGTATCCGCCGTTGAATATTTTTTTACCTTTCTGTGTATATAAGTAACGCGGGAATAGATGTCGAAATCATCGCTGCTCATCAGAGTCTCGCTGCCGTCATATATTCTAAAGCCCGCAATCTGATTAGGCAGGAATGCTTCATCAAGATCAACTATAAATTCATTAGTCCAGTCGCCCGGCTCAACATCCATTAATTTTATTCCAAGACCGGTTGCTTTTCCATAATCGAATGGTGCACTGTATGGAGCGATAGATCTTGATACCAACTCTAACGGCACTGTAATCGGTGTTCCTTCTCCGCCTTCTCCGCCGCTTGCCGTGTGCTCTTCAATCTTTAGCGCCTCAATTTTTGTTAAGCACTTATCTAAATCTTTCTCTAGACCGATTATCGAAAAGTTTGAACCCTCATGCACAAAACCTTTTAAGAAATCGTAATTCAAACCGTCAACAGTAAATTCATGGACTTGCATCTTGTACAGAAGTCCTTTCAGATTGTAATAATATTCGGCAAGGAATAAAGCCAGCGGCATAAATCCGGCTGTCCCGCCTAAATAAAAAGTGGGGAAGAGCGGCGTGAGCGCTATAAAATTATCTTTAACGCCATAGATTTGATAAAATCTATTCGGATCTCCGGAGTTTGCAGCTCTCAGATTAGATGCAGTAGATGATTCTTGCCCATAGCCGAGAAAATAGAAAAATGAATCCGCGCAAGTAATCAATTCTTTGCTTAGACCGTTGTTGCCCGAGATTTTGCCTTGGTTAAAAAATGGTGCGAATCCGGCTGGCTTATAATTTTGTGGTACATATCTATTAGCTTGATTGGTATCCTGTTTTAAGAAGACACTGTTCAACTCCACATAATCTACTTTATTGAATTTATATTTCTTGCGGTATCCCTGGTCTGTTAAAGTGCCAAGCGTTTGAACGTTATTTGCATCGAAGTAAAACATCTGTTTGAAGAATGCTTTATCCTGTGTTGTAACTCCCGCCATGCAGCCGAATTCGAAAGCTAAAAGTTTCAAGAGATCGCCGACACTTTCAACCTGAGACAGCATATTAGAAGAAAATACTCCGCCCACCCAATTGCCGTCAAGAATTAAATCTGCAAATGTTATATCTAATTTTTCATTATTCGGAGCGGCATACCCGGGCCAGTCGTTTCCGTAAAATGTCCAGTTCTGTACAAAGTCAACTGTGATTGATGGGTTAATTAATTTAAAGATTTCATTGATCAATCCTTTCTCACCGGTTCTCTCTTTTAAATAAACCCAATTCCATCTTGCCGATGTATCTATTTTGTAAAAATCAAGATCGAGCGGATTGTTCGGCCATGTATCGGATCTTAACGGATCGGCATCAAACCAATCCGATCTCCACTCTTTGGAAAAAAGATAAGTCTCATTCAAAATATTTGTGCGCGGCAATGCTGTGAAGAAATGTGTTTTATTGAGGACATCAAAATCAAGTAGATCATTCGCATTGTATCCACTGAATTCCGTCACATAAGTAAACGTGCCGGAATATTTTATTTCAACTTTTACAAAAAATTCTTTTCTTACTTTACCGGCAAGAGCACCGTCATAAAGCAGGTCCCGCAATTCACCGTCAAGATCGGCAACTTCAAAAGCATATTCATTCGGCATGAGAAAATTATTATCAAAATCATAATTCATTCCTATCGTGCCGCGTTTTTTCATTATCAAATTTTGATTGCTTGCTAAACAAGTAACATTATCGCCGGCATCATCAACGGTGAATTGAAGAGTAATCAAACAGAGATCCCCGTTACCAAGATTTAAACCAATCGAAGTTGTTTGCCCAAAAATGTATGTAATTAAATAAGGGTTAGTCATCTATTTTTTCACTCATCACTCTACATTCTACACTCTTAATTCTACATTGCCTTAATAGTATTTTTTCTGAATGATTTCTGTTTTACTAAATGATTGTTGAATGTCTCGTCCGCGTATAGTTGATGTACCTTGAACGGTAATAGGAGCTAATTCTATAATTACGGTTTGCCGTCCACCAAACGAACCGGGCTGTGGAAGATTCAATCGGTTCATCGGCGTAACCAACTCCGGCACTCCGCCTTCACCAAGTACGTAGCGTTTATTTGTGTTGAGCCCAACGCCAACAACCGGCTCGTTTATCACACCACCTTCAGCTAAAAATTCTGTTGGTATTCCTATTGCTTTCCCCAATGCTTTAAGCGCAATCATCATTCCCATCTGCAAACCCATCTCTAATAGTTGGCTCATTATATTGCCGAGTACGTTATCAGTTTGTTTTAATAAACCTAAACTTCTGATTAAAGAATTTGCAATAATATTCCCCGTGCGCTGCCATACTTGACCGAGTGCTCGAGACTTATTACTAAGCTGATCTACCTCCACTTCCGTTTGATCATGTGCTAAAGCAGCCGTCTTTTCAATATTATCTTTAGCAGATTTATGCATCTCTTTATTTATTTCATTCTCCCTCCACGCCCGGTCTTCGGCTGCTTGAGTGATCTCTTTATTCTTCTCTTTTGCTAATTCAACTTCTTTCTCTGCCTGTTCATGCAGCTCGTCGTAAAGTTCCGTTCCCCATCTTGGAGCGTCCGCTTTTGGAGGTTTAAATTCCTTTCCGCTTTTCTCTTTCCCTTGAAGAGCGTTTAACTCTTCTTGCTTTTGTTTTATCTGTTGGTTCAGCCATAATAATCGTTCCTGGTAATTCACTTCTCTACCTGTTAAAGAGCCACGCTCTTCTTCAAGTTCTCTAATTCTGTTTTTGAGGCTATATTCCTTACCTAGCAGAATAGATTGTGTTTGTGCCAACATTAATAATTTACCCTGCCTATCCAATTCTTCCTGCCCGCTATATCTGAAAACAGAAGCGACTGTTGTCCCTCCCATATTGCGCCGAGCGTTTCTTGCCGCTTGTTCTTCATCCCATGCCGCTTTCTCTATCTCTTTTTTCTTTTTGAGAAGATCAACTTCTTTTTCAAGATTAAAGATCGTATCAGCAATAGTGATGCTACTTTGTTCTTTTAGAGCGTCAGCATTTTTCTTGATCGCATCGGTATTTTTATCCAGCTCTTCGGTATTTGATCCGAGGAATCTTGTTACCAAATTCAAGGCAAGTAAGCCCAAGTTCAGCCCAATCATCCAGAGGTTAATCCCCGTAAGAGATGTTTTCAACATTTGTGTGAATGACATCCCGGCAGTTTCAGCCTGCCGCATCGCATTGGCTACAGTTTGACCCACCATTGAAAAGTTATTTGATACAGACATTGCGCCCATGCGCATATTAGTAGCCCAATCATTCGAGCGGAAAAACATATCCATATCGGAGAGTAAAAATCCGGTCTGACCAATAACCTGATTCATCCCGGTGAATTCTTTTGTAGCTCCTTGAATTGCTGCGGGATTTTTCGGCGCGTTGGTCTGGCGGAAGATTTCTTTCAGCTTCTCATCGGTCATATTCAGCGTTGCAATCGCTTCCTTGCCGTCAATCGTCAACGTTATTTTTATCTGCTTATCCATTAACTGTCATCTCGTTCCTTCTTTCCTTCTTTTCTTCTTTCCTTTTCATTTCACCTTTCACGTCTTACTTCACACTGCTCTTCAACGAGTTCAAATACCCAATTGCTTCATTCAGCTGCCTTACTTCTTCCTGATAATAAAATTTGAGGGCTGTTTCAAGCGGAGTTTGGTAGGTTACGTTATGTTGACTTAAAGTGTAGATGATATTCTCCGCTTCTGTAAAATTGATTTTGCTCTTAAATGGTCTCTTCCTCCCCGGGTTCAGTTTGTCTTCGAGGGCTTTAATTTCTCCATAGACTCGTTCGCTCTCTTTTCCAACTTCGTCAAGAAGCGTTCCGAATCTTTGCTCAACTTCAGATATACGAAAAAAAAATCCATGAAGATTTCTATACTTAACAAATCTTCCATATCGTTAAAGAAACCCGTTGGTACAGAATTGCCGTCTACTGGTATCAATACATCAGCAACATATTGCACTAATTCTTCGCCTGTTATTTCCTCACCAAACATTTCATAGAGTTCATTTTCTTCTTTATGCTCAACCGATAATCTCGTTTTTAATAGTAAGCTCTCAACCCTTCGCCTTTTTTCTAGATCAAGGACTGTGAACTTTTCTCTCAGTTTGAATTTACGTCCACCGATAGTGTATGTTTTATTTTCTGCCATTATAATTTTCCCGCTACAAATTGAATTACTCCGCCAATTACTCCGCCGATAACACCGGCAGCCGCCACCGCGCCTACTACCTTCGATTTAAAATCTTCAATAGATCTAATCCGCTTTTCATGGTCCTGATTTGTTCCGTACATATCTTTATCAATACGGTTAATAAATCCTTTCAATTGGGATTTCATCACTTCAACATCTGTGCACAGTTGGTTGAATTTATCTTCGTTCATCTCTTCAGTCCGCCCGGAAGTTTATCCTTAATAAGTTTATTCCCGCTTTCGGCAACATCAGCTCCGCCGAATAAATAAAAACTTGCCTGTGCTACTTGGTATGCCAATGTATGTGGCTTTGCAATCTGCGTTACCAATCCGGATAAAAGAGCTATCCGGCGTTTTTTACCGGATAGCCATTCCCAACTATTTCCAATCTTCTTAAACATCATTTTCCTTGTCACACTGAGCGAAGTCGAAGTGGCGAGGGGCTATTTAAAAATCTCGCCGATATGATAAGCGGCTTTAACAATGTTCGCTATCTTCACTTTCATACTATCGCTGCTGATTTGAAACTCGTCACAAACCGTTTGAATCAATTCATCAGCTTCATTCGTGTCAATGCGCAGTATCTGATGGATGAGCAAATCCTTAGTTTTTATAACATCCAGTATAGCCATGGCAGGCTGCCACAAAACTTCAACCGGGTGACTTGTAAAATCACCAAGCGTAACTACACCATCTTTCGTCACAATCACGTAAGCTTCTTCAAGCTCTTTAATTGCTTTGACTATTTTTTTTACTTCGGAAATTCCGAGATCAATATTCGGTTTGTCCCCTTCGGTTACTAGAACTAACTTGCTCATAACTTTCTCCAATGAATTTATTTTTAAATCATGAATCGGTAATTCATTTACTGGTGTTTCGCCTGCACTGAGCGCAGCCGAAGTGTCTTCATTGTTCATTTTATACCTTCGGTCTATAGTGTGTCTTACCGTTTTCTTTGTATGCTTCAAGGACTTCTTTTCTATTCCGTCCGGATCTAAAGCTAACATGTATCCACTTCCCAAATTCCCATATCAATTGATCGAACATTAATTGATTCCGGATTATTTCAAATGTGGTTTCAAGATCGTCCGTTACAATATCAGCGGCTTCGCCTTTTCTGTGTTGAGAAGTATCCACACCGCCGACAGCTTTATTAACTTGCTCACAACGGAAACCGGAATTAATACGGATCGGTTTATTAATAAGAGTTCTTAGTGGTTGTAAAACATTTAGAGTTAATTCTAATAAAGCTTTTGTCTCACCATTGTTCGGGACATTTTCTATCCCTAGATCTTCAGCTTCTTTACTTTTTGTCAACTCTTCAAGAGTAAAATTTTCGCTTAACTTCATTTTCGTTTCACCTTTCACTTTTATGTCATGTCGAGACGCTCAATTCTCAATTCTAAATTCTCAATTGCTTTACGACGCCGCTATCGAAAGCGTGCCGCCCGTTACTCCGCCGTCTGTCGCGCTTCCACCGTTTGCTATTCCATAAGCCCCCGTCATCTTACTAACCGGAAAAGCTCCCTTCAGAGCAACCGCAAGTTCTGTCTTGACGCCCGTTATGTTATAAACAGGATCCTGTACCAACACACCCGCCGCGAAACTGAAAGCGTCATAAGCCGCTCCGACATTCCCGTCCTTAAATAAAAATGAAGGTGCGGTTCCCTTACCGCGCTGTGTGATATAATTGGCTTGAGAAATATCTTCCATCACTATATTGATCGTTGCGGTGAGCTTATCGAATAGAGAAATGTTTGCAATTGTTTTAGCTTTTTCCTTCGGCTCAATCGTAAGCGATCGTTCAATGTAGTTACCGAATAATTCCGTGGCTATAGGGCACTCGGTTGCAAGAGGGTAAACTAATCTTTGTTTCGTATGGTCCGCTCCGCTATCCGGAGTCAGTCCAAGACTAACAGCACTTGCGGAAGCTGCCGCTGTCAAAATTGCGTCCCATGCTGTTTGAGAAAACGCGCCCTCAACATCAACTGTGATAATTCTGGAATCTTTGTTGTAGATTAATTTAGGTTTAATGCCAAGCGGATTTGAAGCGGCTAAAAATTTATAAACTTTATTATCTCTCGTAATAATTTGAATATCGCAATTGCCACCGCGGAAACCGAGCAGAGTCATAAACATAAAAATTGAACACTGAACTGAAGATGCACTCAACAACAGATTATCATAGTTCGGCAAATCATGATCTTGATGTTCAATTTTTATTCCGCGCAATCGTGTTGTCTTCAAATCTTCGTTGGATGTAATTCCCATTGCCACTACGCTCGTTGGTGTAGTTGCCAGCGTTCCCGCCGTGCAAAATGCTATCTGTGCTAATCCTGACTGTGCGCTCATCTCAAACTCCGTTTATCCATTATTCAAAAACTTATTCCCACGGCATAGTCCCGCATTTCTGCGGGACGCCGCCGGGGTCGGCTGAGTCACTATGGCAAGTAGTGGGGGTTATAATCTAATTCTGCTAAGCCTCTTCATCGAGTTCACTTTTTCCGGGCTCATCTGAAGGTGGAAGCTGATTCTCGCAACTGAATTTGGTTTCACTTCTGTTTCCGGAAAATCAACGAATGTAAATCCATTATTTGTCGAGTAACTCATTCCCAACTCTTCGGCATAACGTTTTAAATACATCGAAGTACAATCTGCGTTGACGCCGTCAGTCTCGGTTTGTGGAATTGCGGTAACCGGCAACTTGATGATCGGGACGTTGAGGATTGTCTCAAGAGTTCCTTGGAAGGCATCGTTGATTTGACCGTAAACATGTTTTGCACGTGCAATTGTAGTTAAACGAGCAGCAAGATTAATATTACATTCAATCGCGTTGGCACCTGGGACTTTTGCAAGTTCTTTCTCCAAAAATTCAAGGAAGGCACCAAAATTATCTTCAACGAGTTGAAGATTTACATTCTGATTCATTGAAGCTATTTCGGCAGTTGTAAAGCCGAAACGAGTAGTTTGTCCACCAGCCGCTGCATCAAGACAGAATACCGAACAACCAACCATTTGGTTGTTTGTACCAGTACCAACGAACATATGGTCCTGAATCTCCTCTGCCATTTTGACGGTGAACTCGTTTAACTTCCTGTCATAAACCTGCTTCAACGCTTTTGGAGAAGTGCCAATGTTTTGGTCGGCAAGATAAACCTCATCAATCGAGATCTCGCGTGTGTAAGCGGCCAAGGAAGCAAGCGCTGAACTGGGTGCCTGCGCATCTCGTTGAGCACTTGCACCGATAGCTCGTGCGGCTGTCCCTGTATTGACAAGAGCTTCTTTGTTCACAAGGAATGTTGATGGATCGAGTTTGAACTGCGCCACACGGAAGACAGGCGCCAGATCAATCATTTTACTAAGCAGCCCGGCTGCTCTTCCGTTCATCGCTGAAATTTGAGATACTAACATGTCTGTACTCCTTCTTTTATTAACTTAAAATTTCCGGTGTAGCGCACTTCAACTGCATTTGTAAATTTCTTGCGAGCGTTTTCCATTGCTGTATTCAAAGCGGCTTCTTCTGTAATTCCGCTTGCTTTTATTTTTTTCTCCTCGCTCTTGTTTTCATTGCCGATTACCAAGACAATAAATTCAAAATTGAGGGGACTGGGCGGAGCTTTCTTTTCATCATCACCCTTTTTCGAACCTATGTTTAGAATATTTCCTAGCATCATATACCTCGTTAATAAGGAAGTTTTAAAAATCGCAGGATCCATTCAACCACTGTGTCACTCCGATTGCCCGCAGTGCCCATTATCAGGTAGCGATTCCTGGTCGCCCGCAGGGTGTCCGCAGTAAAATCTTGGTATGTCTCTAAAGAGTCGGCAGTGTAAAGAGTACGTGCATCACGCCATGAGCCGAAAGCATATTCCTGTCGTACTATCTTAAGTCTCGGTTTTCCGGCAGCGCTGGTAAATAGTTTTTTCGCAAAGATGGGAATATTGTAGATACCATTATTCAGCGAGAGATTTATCTCAGCTGTTGTGAGCGTATCACCCGTACTATCCACAAGTGCCTTTACATAAAACTGATTAGCGCCGCGCTCGGAACTTGCCGTTAGATCTGAGACAAAAGAAGATTGTGCGAAGCACTGAAACCCCGCGAGCAACAAGCTGATTAAAAAAATTAAGCGTTTCATTTTATAGCTCCTTTACTTTGTTAATGATTCGTATACAAATGGTTTTTCTATTGCTGCTGCTTGTCCATGCTGCACAACCGCGTCAAAAGTCTTATTGCCGGTGACTAATGGCTTTTCTCCAGGGGGTGTTTCGTTTTTCTTCTGCTCAAATTGTTTCGGCACCGGCTTCGCCTCAAGCTCTTTGTTCCATTCATCAAAATCTTTTGTAAGCCGTGCCGTCCAAATTGCTTTATCCGCTTCAACAATTCTTTTTTCCTTAAATGCTTTTTCAACAGCGTCGGTTACTTTTTTCAACTGATCGGCTTTCGCTTTATCGGTCTGTGCTTTTATCGCGGCTTCTCTGTCGGACTGTTCCTTACCAAGAGTAGACTGCAAATCTTTTACGGACTGCATTAAAATTTTATTTTGTTCAATCACGGCTTGAAGTACCGGGTCAACATCTTTGTTTGTCAGCTTGCTCAAATCAAGTTTAGACAGATCAACATTCCCATCTTTGTCTTTTTCCAGTTTATCGAATTCCGTTTTCAAATCTTTCTCTTTATCGCCAAGCTCTATGCCTTTCGACTTGAACAGCGCTAAAAGTTTTTCCCACATAATATTTTTCTCCAAATCTTTCTAAAATTTCTTACGACAACCTAAACAGTCAAGACCACAGATAAATGACGCATACTGTATCCGTCAACATTTTATCATCTTCACTTATCATATTAGATGGAGATTTTTTAGCCCACATTTTCAGATGTGGGTAATTGAAAAAGATGAGGACGTTATGCCGTTAATTAGCAGTGAGACAATTAAAAGTTTTCTTGGTGATAAAAGTTTTATTACTAAAGATCTTGCCGAAGTTGCCGGAATGGAGTCCGCAATAGCTCAAGCGGACAATATCGTTTTTCAAAAAACTCTTATCCCGATCCCGGCGTCTGTAGATGACGCAATCCCGATGCTTCAATATTTCTCGCATGTCATTTTTATTTACTTAGTCGGTACGCGTCAAACGCTAAATGAAGATGACCGCAAACACCGCGCTAAAATGTATGACGATGCTATGGCTGAATTGAACGACATCAGTGAAGGCAAAAAAATTGTTTACGATTCTACCGGAGCCGTAGTATCAAAATCCCAGACTTCGCAAGCTTCAACTTTTTATTACAGCGCGGATGATTCAAGAAGCGAGAGGTTATAATGGTAATGCCAACGACAGTAATTGCGTATCTCATAGATCTCATCGGAGATAATATGGTTACTTATTCGCAACTCGTTCTTCCGGAAGAGGGGAGTGAAGATTATTCTTTCCCGGATGGTCCCGCAATTATGATCTATTCCGATTTCGATGATCCGGCGGAACTTGACTCTCAGAAAAATAAAATTATCGGACTGCCGTGCAGCATTTATTTTTCTTGCAACTCCTCTCAATGCGAATCCGCCGGAGAAAGTTTTAACGAAGCTTTACTCATGGCTCTTACAGTTCACAAAGTTGTTGCTACCGGAGCTTTCGCAACTCTCAAAAATTCCGATAACGCAGATGAAGTTATTCATATCGAGTGCCAGGACATCCCAATTTTAATTCTTCGCAAGTCGGCAGCGGGTTCAACTATTCAAGCGGCGTTTAAATACAAAATGAAAGGTGTGTAATGGACGGTAATAAAAAGAATCAGCGTAAACCAAGAGCCATTCACAAATCGGCAAACGATACAAAAAAAATTCTCTCGCTTCATAATCAAGGCATGAAGCCGATGGAAATCTTCCGTTTCTGCGAAGGAAAATATTCTTACTTCCAGATTTACAACACAATCAATCCGCGTGATGCTAAATCTTCAACCACGGTTGATGAAAAGGGAAAGATCAAAGAAGTAAAAATTAACGCTGATAAAACCGTTACCGAAATGCCGCCCATTGATTACTCCCAATTCCCGTCATTCGAAAAATTTATTGAGCATGAGATCACTGTTATTGTCTCGCAGATAAATGAGAAAAAGATTACTCTCGAAAAAAGAGTAGATCTTCTTAGAAAGCTTTCGATTGTCAATAAACAAATGAAAGCTCAAATGATCGAGCAGTATCTTAAAAATGGCAACGCTAAAATCATTATTGCAATTATGAGACGTATGCAACCGGATATTTCCGATGAAGAAATTACACGCATTTTTAAGGAAGAATCCGAGAAGTTGAAAAAATTAAACAAATGAGGCTGGCTATTGCGAAAATGGTCACTTGACCATAATTCCGTTGCTGCCCCCTCAAATCGATTTTGAACGGTTTTAAACGGGTTTTAAATGGTATCCCGAGCGGAGTCGAGGGACGAAAAGGACATGGACGAACTTTTTTTAACAGACGACATACTTCTCAAGCAGATTGAAGAACAACTCGCTGCCGAGAACGCGCAGGAGACTAAAGATAAAATTCTTGAATCTTCCAGCCGTGTTCCGCCATTCAAACCTTCCGAGATGACTGCCGCTGCTACAAAAAGAAGAATGGAAAAAGTTACTAAAGATTTTTGGTTGTGGGATAGGACTTATTTTCCTCCGGAAGTTTTCTCTGGCTCGCCCGGCGATCAGACGGGATTTGCAGAACCCGGATTCTACCATAAGGAAGAAATCGGCATTACGGATCTTCGAGACGCAAAGGCTCACATCTTTATGGGTCCGCGTAAGACGGCAAAAACTTCATGGGTAAAACGTAAAGTCATTTTCGATTTTCTCCATGCCAAAAGAAAATATATCGGTTTCGGTTCCGGTACTCTCCGCGCTCCAAAATTATTTTTGATTGACGTTTATATTTTTCTTACAACCAACAAACGCATTCAGCATGATTATCATCTTCAGTGGGGAAAAATTTCCGAGGATGGACTTCAATTGATTTCCAACTATTCGGAAAATCCGGAAGGTTCATACATCGAACCGCTTTCCGAAGAGAGATCAACACGCGGCGGACAGAGAAATTTAATTGATCGTTACGATGAAATTGTCTTCACGGATATTGAGAATGAAACTTCTTCACTCACTAAAGACGCAATCAGAAAAAGAATTGACCGTATTAATGAAATGCGTTCTTCTCTGGAAAGCTGGGGAACACTTCTCGCAGAAGGAAATAATTTTCATGTAGATTGCGCGCTTAACCAATTGAAGAAAGAATTTGAAGCCGGTGTCCTCTCAAAGAATTTTATTCTTCATATTCATAAAGCATGGGATCCATCCCGTCCCGGTCAAGCTAAATCTGTTTGGTTCTCAAAGTATCCGGCAAAGAGCGAAGAGGAATTGAAAGAAATGCTCCAGCCGGAAAATGATTACGACTGGGCAGGCAACTTTCAACAGAATCCAAAAGTGCGCGGATCGGATATTTTTCCTCCGGAGTTTTATCAGGAGTGGGAAGATCTTCCAAAAGATATTCGCACGGCAACTTATACGGATCCGAACCTTTCTAAAAAACAGAAAGGAGATACAACCGCCGCGGGATCGATGGGTTTCAGTCCGTCAAAACAAAAGTTTTATATTCCTCCCGGTTTAATCTGCGAATCTTTTTCGGATCCAAACGAATTGCTCAAACAAGTTTTGGAACACCGCAATAAATTAAAAATGAGCGGAATCTATTCCCGAGTTCTTGCGTTCGATGGAAATGTTAATCAGGAAAGTCACTGGACTCAGCACGTCCGGAACTTTTCACGTCATCAAGGTATTCCGGTTCCTTCAATCGATTACAAGCATTACGATGTTGACGCTCTCACAAAAAATGCCGAGAAGATTTATAAGAATCGTGAAGTTTATTTTCCACCCGGCTTTAAAGAAACGGAAACAGGTGAAAGATTTTTAGCGCAGTTCCACGGATTCGCCGGAAAGAAGAGAAATAAAAAAGATGACGCCGCCGATTGGTTTGTTTCTATTTTGGAATTATTGCACGAATTAAAATTAGTTCACTATTCCGGCTCATTCAAAATCGGTAACATCGTTCATTCAATCAGCAGCAGAGATCTAGGTAATAGATTGTAAATTAATTCCCTCTCCTTTGGAGAGGGACAAAGGGAGAGGCTTTTTATGCCGTACCAAAATGCAGATCTAACAAACAACATCCTTCCGACTGTCGATCAGCTCCGGAAATATTTAAGACTTGCCAACACTCCAACTCAAAACGGAGCTCAAAGAGATGTCCGCGCGTTGATGACATTTCTTCAGCGCCTCTGCGAAGTGGATCTCTATCTCATGGGATTGGTGCAAACGCGCAAGCTGGCAATTCAAACTTATCCGTTTGACATCCGCTTGCCTCAAGAATATAAAATTTCTCCGCTCGAAGAGAAACAACTCACCGAGACCAAGAGAAGATTCCGACGTGGAAAGATTTCAGATCTCATTGCCGATATTATGAATGGAATTCTTTACGGCATGAGTGCCGTCCGTCTCGAATGGGAGAACACTCCATTCGGTACAATGGTTGCAAATAAATTTTCTTACGATCTCAGCGATCTCGATTTTTCCGATGAGACAAACGGACTTTATGAAATTACCAACGGCAACACTTTAACAAAATCCGAACTGGATCCGGAAGTTCACATCCTCACCCGTCATAATCCGCTTGAGAATAGAAAATTTTATATCGGCTCCTTCATGCGCAGCGCAATGATGTTGAGCTATCTCAAATATCATACACGGTGGGACTGGCGAGATCTGAACAAACGTCACGGGATCCCTTCAACATACGCAACTCATCCGGACGGAATTGATGATGCCGAAGTTTCAAAACTTATTACAATGGTTGAGAAGCTGAAGAATGATTCAGTCGCTGTCTTTCCGGATTATGTAAAAATATTATATGATGACGCTTTGAAGAATGACTCAAAAGAATCTTTCAATCAGTTCATCTCCGCCGCTAATACAGAGCTTGCAATTTTACTGCACGGACAAAACCTCACGACAGAAATTAAGCAGGGCTCAAAAGCCGCTGCCGAAGTTCATTCAACCGTTGATGATCTAATTATTGTGAGTGATCTTTCAAAGGTTCAGCAAATAATCAGTGAACAGTATTTGAAACATGATTATCTGCTCAATTACGGCGAACCGAAAAATGATTTCTTTGAATTTGTTTTCGTTCAGGATGAGCAGGAAGATTTCGAAAGCAATTCAAGGATCATTACTAATTTATTTTCAGATCCCGAATTGCGCAAACAAATTCCGTTGAAGAAAAGCGAAGTATACAAGAAACTAAATTTTACACCTCCCGCCGATGGTGATGAAGTATTCAATTGACTTCGACTCCGCTCAGTCTGACGTGGAAGTCATGTCGAGCAGAATTGTCATGCCGAGCGGAGTCGAGGCATAAGGTAAATAAAAAATGGACCCCAACATAGACATATTCAAGCAAATCGAAAACAGCATTGTAGATAATGTACTGATGATCAAAGTTGCAACCAAAGCGCAAGCGTTCATCCGCCAGCGCGTTGAGAGAGGAATTTACCTTGATGGCAGCACCGGAGGATCGGAATATTCAACACGACCAATGCCGGTGCCGTATGGACTTTTTATAAAAAAATTCGGTAAAACACTTTTGCGGAGGGAGGGAACACGCGGCGCTAAGAATGTAAAATTCATCAAACGTAAAGTAGGGACACAACATGTTGTGTCCACCGCAATGGACCGCAGTGAATTTTCAGTGTTCCGTTCAAAGAGCGGTCACACAATGGTTTTAATTCAAGGCGGTTACAAGCGCTGGCGGGAAATGAACATGAAAAGCGCGTCACCGGTTGATATGAGTTGGTCATCAAGGATGCTTAGAAATTTAGGAATTCTCCGTGCGGAAAATTTACAAGCTGAAATCGGTTTCTCATCCGCAAGTGAATCTGAGAAAGCATACTATCAGCATATCGGTGCCGGCAAGAATAAAGTAAAACGTATCTTCATGGATCTCTCTCCAAACGAACTCGATCAGCTCGGAGATCTCGCCGAAAAATTAATTTTTCAGAAGCTGTCATCCTGAGGGAACGGAGTGACCGAAGGATCTAATTATCAATTCTCAATTTTCAATTCGCAATTATGATCAAACTCAACACTCCATACAACTGTCCTTACTGTCCCAAAGTCTTCGTGGTTTTACAAGGTAATGGTATGTTTAATAGTTACCTTCCGGTGGAAGTAATTAACGGAACCGAAATGAACGATAGACAATTTGATTTGCAAAAGCACCGGTCGCATCTATTGAATTGCAAAGAGCTTCAAGCTGAGTGGGGAAGTATTAAGAAGAGAATAGATAAGCAGTTCAAATAAAAAAAATCCCTCTCCTTTTTTCAAGGAGAGGGGTAGAGGTGAGGTTGCTTCTTATTGTAGTTACTTCCTTTTAATCGCAAATCCGGAGGCTTGAAGTCCTTCCATTATTATTTTCCCGTTTAATTTTTGAATATCGCGCAATTCGAAACGGATTATGGCATTAGCGCCCATTCTTGTTGCCCTGGCATACATACTATCAATTACTTCGCCGGCATGGACTTCACCCGCCGCCCATCGTGTATTCCCTAAAACCGATTGATCCTCAATCTGTTTTACCTCCGGGTACATCACCGCCGCGAATGATGCAATGCTTTCATATTGACCGTCGTACCCCTCCGTTGTGAAGAGGAATCCCTTTGCGGTGTAGGGACGAAAATCATATCCATAATATCTAATTTCTTTTTGTGTCTCCATGGTCGAGCATGAGAACAAAAGAAAAACCAACGGGATAAAATACTTTTTCATCTTTCCTCCTAAAATATTGTTATGAATGATTTACTCATTTCTTTAATTGTTATAGCTTGGTAATAGATTTGCTCATATAATTTTGTTGGTCCGCCGTGAACGCGAATATGCAAAGAATCCAGATTGATCATCCATGTAAAAAGCATCGTTCCGCCCAGCCAGAGACAAAATAAGTATATCGCTATTCTCTTCATTGTGAAAATTTGGGGGACACTTTCCATTTTTCCTCCTGCCTTTAACTTTAAATTAAACATTAAGTTTGTGCCAATCAACCGCCCGGGCTAACTGACGCTTGAGCGCCGTCCCGGCAAACAACGCCGTGCGGGCTAAGCGTTTGTTATGGGGGTTTTGCGCTTAAATTCATTTTTCAGTGCGAAATCGCATTGTTTTGCCTTCTACTTTCCTTCAAAACTTTTTTTTATTTTCTTGTCGATTTCTCTTGACTTTAAACACTGTGTTCACTATCTTTGAAGTGAGATTAAAACCAATTAAAGGAGTTCAAAATGAAAAAATTTGCTTTTTACATCGACATCTCTGGCGAACTTGATGAAGAGTTAGTTCGTGAAATTAACACAAACAACGAAGAAGAAGTTTGTGAAGAACTTTTCGTTGAAGGAAACGAAAGTGATGCTCAAACCTCTTACCCGCGCTCGGCGTGGCAAGGAATAGTTGACACAATCGAATTAGATGTTGATTCAATTGAAGAAGCAATTCAGTTAATTCACGAGAAGTATGATAATGAATAAATCATATTACAAACTCGAAATTGAAAGCTCGCTCTGGCGGGCTTTCAAAATCAAATGCGCCACGCAAGGCAAAACAATGCTTTTTGTAATCGTTGAATTAATTAAAAAGTATGTCAACCAAAAGTAAGTCGCGCAAAAACCCATAACCAAAAACTCAAAGCGACCGCTCAACCGAGCGGTCTTTTTTTATTTCTTAGTTTATGTCAATCAAAATTTTTAAGAACAATTATTGGCGGCGCTTTAGTTTCCACGCCGTTAGTCCGAGGCTATTTTCTTTTTCAATCTCGTAAAATGTGCGTGGTATGCGGCTTTAGAATATTTTTCTCTCTGTACTTCATCCCGAAGGGAAGAAATCATATTCCGTTCTCTTTCGAGTTCACGACGAGATTGATCTAATTGCTCTGCCAGCTTTTCTTTTTCGGATTTACCAGGGAAAAAATTATTGTGTCCCATTGGACAGTAGAACCCTTCATGTGTCTCTCTCATTTGCCTTACAAACTCAGCCGTAAGGAACATCTGCATTTTGCAGTGAGCGCATGCGTAGGTTTCAATTCCCAACTCAACCATTGTTGCCATTTTATTTATTCTCCTTTTTTGTCATCCCGAGCTTGTCACTCCGAGCGGAGTCGAGGAGCGAGGGATCTTCCGTTTTCTTAACTAAAAATTTCGGATCCGGATGGAAATTAAAAATGATCCGCAGAGCGTAAACAACTCTCCAGTACAATTTTTCTTTTCCAAGAGATCTCACAGCCTGACCAAGGTCAGCAGATATTTTCTTCTTTACTTCTTTTCTTATTTTTTTAAAGTATCGTTGACTCACGGTCCATCTCCTTTGCTTCTCTAAAAATTTTTAATTGTGGAAGAAGAAAATTTCTTTTGTCTTTAATGGCTTTTTTATCGTCAACCTCACGGAATTGTATCCCGGTGGATTTAACAATCAACTGCTTTCCAAAATATTGAGTGCATTGAGGATCTATGATCTCGCACCAGTAAAGCTGATTAATCTTTAGATCTTTATCGCTGATCATGATAGCAGTGCCTTAACAGCCTGTAAATAATTTCTGAACACTTTCAGGTGCGCTACAACTATAAAAACAAATTCCAGCTCATCTTTAGAAAACTCATTTATTTTCAGCCTTATCTGTTTTCTCAATTCATTCTTAAGAGCCGTTTCCTGCTCGTTTAATTCTTTTTCATAATGACTCATTCAATTCTCCATTCTCAATTCTCAATTCTAAATTATTCTTAAATTTTCGCTGTCCAGTAATGATGGCAATTATATCCGCCGCAGCTTGTTACAACCGGCAAACCCTGAAAATTATCCATCTGTAAAATTTGTTGGTAAGTGTAGATCTTTTTGAAATGTTCAATACAAAAAATTCTGCTGTTTGCCTGAAGATGTCCGTCATACAAAAATCGATTTATCCCGGCTTGAAGCGCGTACTCAAACATTGTGGAATTATCATACATACTAACAGCTGTATTGGCAAGAGTGTAAACTTCATTTGAATTGATTGTTGTCTTTAAAAGATTTGTGCGTATGGTCTCAAACGAATAGTCCTTATTAACAGATTCACGAAAAGTTTTTACAACAATATCCCGTGTGTTGCTGTCAATGCTTTTGAAATCAACGGAATAAGTTGCAATCAATTTCTCATAATTTTTACCAAGCGTGTCACTCCGAGCGGAGTCGAGGAGCGAACCAAAGTATTCGTCCCATACACTCCCTATCTGCGTCTGAGTATCTTTCAGATCCGCAAGTATCTCATATCTCACACCGGCGGGGACACGTAGGAAGTTAAAGACATAATCTGCAAATCGGTCAATCGACATATTTGATGTTGTGTTCTTGTAACTCCGCCACAAAGAATCAATCTCTCTAATGATGCTTCGTTTATATCTCAGCGCGTCATGTTCAAGAGTCGCGCGTATCTCATCCTTTAGAAGCTCTATTTTCTTCCGTGGGTTCATCTGGCTCATATAATGATAACTGTCCTTGCAGTTCTTTCCTGTTGGCATAGAACGCGGCAATATCTGTTTTGAATCTCTCAATTATTACATCGAGCTTATCGTATGTTCTTCCGCTTCTCACAAAAGGTATTTTAACGGGGACAGCAAATACCGTATTATGAAAGCCGCACCATGGACAACTGAAACCAAACATCCGGTAAGGTCTTCCGAAGTGAGCGTTCTGTTGTGTAAATCCGCCACCTCGATTGCTGTCATCTTCCTTAAAATCCCTTTCACAATTCGCGCAATTCAATTCCCGACTCCGATTGTTTTCATCTCTTCAAGAGTTTTTATTGCCCGGTCAATGTCGAATTGTAGAAAATGATGTTCTCTATAATTGAAATCCGGTTTTACCTTTTGAATATCTCTTAAACGATCCAGTCTCCGGTACAAAGCATGGTTTGTATTACCCATGTCTGTCATAAATACTGAAGCCAAAGGTTTTCTCTTTCCCAATTCTCAATTCTCCATTCTCAATTTTCAATTATAAGTTGAAAGCCAGCTGCGCATCCCACTTCTTCGGTTTCCACAATGAAGCTTTCGCGTTGCTCTTCTCGCTTATCGTTGTCCCGGCAAATTCAATTAACTGTAATTCATCTCTCAAAGTTTTTACTCTTCCGGTTATATAGTTGGGATAAACACCCATCAGTTCGGCAATTTTTTCAGTAGAGATCGGATAGAATTCAAGTATCATTTGATACACCGCAGCTTCTCTGTTGGATAGATTTTTCAGGACCTCTTCATAAGCCATGTTCCTGATCTGCTCGCTGTTATATCCGGGTCTCGTTTTCAATTCGTGCTCTTGCTCTTATTCTTAATCTTACTCTTCTTCATAGATTGCAACGCACTTAAAATTATTCTCGCATGCTCATCATACAAAAAAGTAATATGGTCCACTCCGCAGCGGTTCTTAATAAATGTTTGCAAGGATTCATCTGTTTTAGAATTGCTCACTTCACGCCAGAGAACCTCAATCCTTCTCAGCTTCGAAGATGCCGCAAAAGGGTAACCGCGCTTATCCAGAGCCGCATATTTGTTAGCGCCGTATCCATATTGCTCAATCGATTTTTTCTCTTGATCTGTTTTGGTCCTAACATTCCCTTTGAACCCGCTCTGTGTGTACATTGCAATAAGTTGATTAGCTTGATCGTAAGAAAGATCGTTCGAGTGTTCAACACCGAAATCGAGAAGATGATTTCTATAATCACCTTCATCAATTCCGAGTTGTTTCTTCGCAATATGAATCTTCGCTATTTGCGCTCGTGTCGCTTTCATAATTGCCCTCCTGTCATACTGAGCGAAGTCGAAGTATGTGCGCGCATGGCTTTCAATTATGAGTCTCCGTCTTAGTCATATCGAGCGAAGTCGAGATATGCTCAATAAACGTTGCAACATTAGCCGCACTTACATACAAACTCCGGGAGATCTCTTCCACATATCTAAGATCTCCGTTGTTATAAAGCTCGTGGTAGTTCTTATCCTTAATCGCCTTAAGCTCCGCAATGTTCGTGCGGATCTGCTCACGAAATTTTTTCATCTCCTCAATCATGACTTCCTCTCAATTGTACATTATACATTGTTAATTGCTATCCAATGTTTCCCAGTTTATTTCGTAACCGAACTTTTCTTCCTGGTCTATCTTCAAACCGATCGCCGCGAGCTTCTCATCATTTATCTCTTTTGCGGCGTAAGAGGTGAGGATTGCCTCCTTATCAAGCTCGGCTTTTTCACGGATGAATTTCTGCTTGAAAAGTTTTTTGGCTAACTCGATTGTTGTGGCAACCGAATATTTCTTATTGAGCTGCGTAACCTTTGGCGGTGTTGTCCGGAAGAATACTGTCCCGAACATTAACGCCATCGATTTCAGCTTACCGAATTCTTCTTTGTTCACCTTGCAGAAACCCTCAACTTCCTGCTCAAGCAGTTGCTTTTGAGCGCGGGTTTCTTTCACGTCATCGTCGAATTCGTTTTTTATTTTGTTGATCTTCTCATTCATCTCAACTTCTTTCTTTGTGATGAATGATTCCTTCTTTGCAATTTCGAGGAGTGTTTTATTCACGTCCTCAAATGTTTGAATGTTCATTTTACTACTCCGTTTTTTAATGGTTAATCTGTATTCCGGTTTATTTATTCTAACCATCACTCTTGCCTTAATTCTCAATTTGCAATTCTCAATTTTCCATTAAGAGTTGCCGGTCTTTCCCGGCTGTCAGAAAACTCTTCCGTTACCAGCGCACTTAATACCCATGTTCCCCGTCTCTTCCGGGATGTCAATGAACTAATGCCAGTTTCATTTGGCGGCGCACTTGGATTTGTTCTCGGTCTCTTCATTTAGTTATGGGTTTATTCTCAATTCTTATTTCTATGTTGTCATGCCGAGCGGAGTCGAGGCATCAATTGCTTTCCGGTTCGCTCCCGGTCTATTCTTCTTACTCTTCGGATAATCCCTGTAGATAAATTTCGCATCCGGGTTCCGGTCAATCAGATTTTGTTTAAGAAACCTTCCGCAGCCGCATGCGCATTTAACATTACTTTTTATTCTTGAGTCTGTCCGTTTCATCGTGCCGCTCCGCATAAGTTTAGCTGGAAGAATCTATCCTTGTACTCAGAGCCCGTTGTCATCGTCTTTTTTCTGTTCTGTACAATTAAAAAACCTTCCGCTTTCAAATCAGCAAGAATCTTTTTGGCTGCCTCTTCGTCAGGGAGAGATCCACCGGCAGTCTTAATTGTTTTTACAATTACTTCTTCCGGTGTCATTCTGTTTTTTCTCCCGTTTCACCTTTCGCGCCTGCACTGAGCGAAGCCGAAGTGCCTGCTGTCTCTTCAAACAGCGGACCGTTGCTGATCGGCTCGCCTGTATTTCGAAGTACCATATCGTTCATACTGATAAGGAACTTTTCATCAATTTTGTTTTGTGCTTTCAGGTCCTCAATCTCTTCGGTGATGAGGTTGGACTGATCAACACTCGGCTTAAGATCCTCCAGCATTTTTCTCTTTTCGGCTATTAGCTGCGCCCGGTGATAATAATTCTCGCTGTATCTCTTCAAGAAAGTCATTTGAGATTGGAATTCGTTTGTTGTGCCGTTCATAACTCCTCCTAATTGATTAGTTTGTTTTTTATTGATTCAACAAAAGACGGATACCATTTCTTAACTCTTAGTTTTAATATTCTGCAAGCACCTCTTAACAATGCTCTGTAAGGAAATCCGGATTTACCTTCGCTCCATTTGGAATTCTCAACAACGTAATCGTCATCATACTTCAATTGGACCGTCGCAACATTTTCCATCGTATGTACAGATACCACAATCATGCTCATCTCATCCTCTCACGTTTCACTTTTCACGTCTCACGGTTTTTTATTATTTGCTCAATCATTCCCTTCCAATGATGCTGATTCTTCTTCACAATAAACATCGCCGCAATCGCTGTCAGCTCTGTTCGTGTTAATCTGTCAAGATACGGTTGAACCTCTAGCATCATGTTCTTCTCTTCAGTTGTAAACTCTTCCACCGGCTCACGACTTGCCCGGCATCTTTCTGACGGGCTCATCAGTTCATCCTTTCAGCTTCAAATGCTTCTTCAATTAAAACGGCAAGCTTTATTTTTCTTGATGAACGGAATTTGGCTTCTTCCACATGCGCGTGCTCGAATACAATAAGCATCAAATCAATAAATTCCTTCGCTTGTGTTTTCAGATTCAAACCCGGGTACCGCCACTTCATTTCAGCCACGACCTCACTGAATAAAATCGTCGGTTTTATTTTCAGTATGAATGGTTTTAAATTTTCCATCATTTCGCCTCTTTAAGAAGAGAGTTTTCAATTTGATTAATAAGTTTTGCAACGTGATCTGTCTTGACTACAGAAACAACTGTGGATTGATGATTATTAAAAACTGCATTTCGTGTCGGCAGCTTTTTCAATCGGTGCAATATGGTTTCAATTTTTATCATGCTTTCACCTCCTCCGGTTTCCCGCAGAACGGGCAATAATTATGGTTGAGATAGATTGTTTTAATTCTTCTTTTCCCGGCGACTATATTTACTTCAGAATTAGTATAAGTCTGTTTATCTCTAGTCAAGTCGAATGTCATATTCATAAATCGAACTTCAGTTACGGATGGATTTTCAGCTTGTTTCAGCTTCAGCATGTCGGCAACTATTTTTTCAATGCAATTACAGTTCATTCTCAATTCTCCATTCTCAATTTTCAATTACCTTACCAGCTGCCTTGATGCAACTCTCACTATATCCGGATTAATCGGAATCCCTTTGTTCTTCGCAATCCGTTTGCTCTCGCGGATAAGTATGTAAAGCACTCTCGGGTTTCTCCGGCTTTCAGTTATAAACGCACTGTCAAGTTCAATTGAACTCTTTATATAAGTACCTATCAGCTTCTTAAGATCTTCAACCGAAGGCGGCTCCAGCTGAAGCGCCACGCCTATCCTTGTATAAACCTGTTCATGTATTCCGTTGGTCCCTTTTATGTTACTCAGAAGTACAGGCAATCCGCTAAGTACCAATCCAACATTGGCCCGGTCGTAAACGGTTCTTAGAAGATCCAGAGCTCTGTCGTTTAAGTATTCTGCCTGGTCAATAATTATTACTCTTCCGGTTCCTGCCAATTTCTCAATCACCTGATTTTTTAATTTGTTCAATTGACCAACTCCGTAGAACCCGCACTTCGCGTTTATCTCTTTCATCAATTCCTTGGCGTTAAATGCGTTGTCAACCTCAATGTAAATCGCGTCCGGATTCTTCCTGCAGTAATTTTTCAGAGCTAGTGTTTTCCCAAAACCTGCGCGGCCTGTTATCAAACCAATTGTTTTTCTTATATGCGCTAACCGGACAACATCAAGAATCATCTGCGTATTTTTCAACCCTTCAATAAAAGAGATCTCGTCATCACAGTTCAGTTCACGTTCTTTAATAAGCTGCATAAAGCTGAGTACCTTCGCTTCAATTTTCACGGAGTCCCCGCCGTACTTCCCGTTCAGATATTGCGAGAGGGAAGAGGAAGAAACATCCATAGCTTTTGCAGCATTGTTTATCGATTTTATTTTCTTCTCAAGTATGAGATTGTTAAACTGTTCTATTACGTTATTCATGTTCAACCTCGGCAGGCTGTTCAACTTCACTCGGCAGCGTTCTCAATAACATGCTGTCGGTATCACAGTATATTGTGTTGGTCTCAACTTTTTGAATTTCGCCTGAGTCCGGGTCCTTTGTCTCAAAATGCTTTATCTTCTCACCGGATTTCACAAGTTTGGTGGTGGTGTTGTTGCTGAAGACAACATCATACTTCACGTTTGCGTAAAGGACTGTCTGATCCTTCTGTAACTGTTTACTTGCCATTTGCAACACTCCTGTATTATTAAGGATTAAGATCTAGTTCGTTATCAATTTTTTTAATTTCATCATCACAAGAAAAATCCAGGCCGTCATAACCAACAGCTTTTTTAATAACGGCATTTCCTCTCTTCAGTTGTTTGGCTTCTTCTCTGTTTTCAATTTGTTTTATCGCCGCCGGTAGCAAAGGCATAACCTCAGTGGTAAAATGTGTCTGAAAGCTGTCAACTGTTAAGCGCTTCATCTCACTCTGCATTTTTAATTGATCTTGATACTCTTGTATCTCATCAGGTGAGCCGTAAAATTTCGCAAGCGGGTGTAAAAGTTTTTTCTCTGTGGCTGTGCAGATAAAATTATCTTTCTCGTCAAATACTAAAATCGATTCAGGACTCTCTCTGTCAAACTTTATTCTAAACTCAATTCTATCTTTCCCTTTTTCAAAACTGTAAAGCGCCGGGTCAAAATATTCTCTGCCGCCAAACCGGATCCCGCGGCGGTATAAAGTTGTTATCCTTTCTTCAAGCATCAGATAATTCAGATGCTCTTTGCCAAGTAAACGGCTTTCAAAATCCGGCATCCGTTTTACTTTTTCTAAACTCTCAAAGAATAAATCTTTTGGTGTGTGCCCTTTGAAGTATCCGTCCTGGTGTGGTCTTGCCGCGTAGTTGTCAAACCATTTTGAAATAGCGTAATGAGCCTGTTCAACTCCCATTGAAACGCCTTTAGTCATCTTCTCATAAATTGCTTTGTGATATTTTTCATTGCGCATCATGCGCGGCGCTTTATCCGCAATCGAGGTTCCGCTGTAAGTAATTGCCAGTCGTTCCATCTCGCTGAATGTTCCAAAAAATCTCTCAATTGTTTTCGTTTGTCCGTGGTATGGTTTTGCAATTTGAACCTTCTCAAATACCTTTTGAAACAATCCGGTTACTCCATCTTTCTTAAAATCTCCGTGATACCAGCAGTCTTTAGTGCCCAATAAATATTTACTCTTGTTCGCGCGGCCGTTATCAATATTTACGACTCTTCCTTTCAATGCGTTGTTCTCAAGTCCGCAGCTGTATGCCAGAAATATTAGGGCTCTTCTTACCGCAGATGCAATTGCGTATTTATTTTCACTCGGCATTATTTCCCAGCCAAGAGGCATGTCGCTCCGGTAATCATAAGTTAAAATCAATGTCATTCGTTTCGGTTTGTACGGCGGGTAAGGGGATTGTATCTCAAAGTTTAATGTGTGACCGTCAATTACTATCATGTCGCCTACTTCCAATAATTCTTTATCGCGGCGGGTGTAGTAACTCACTTTATCATTCAATGCTTTTTGTCCCTCGCGGTGCAAGGTCCATTCGTCAAAATTTTTATTCTTCCATTCATTGATCCAGTGTTCGTAAACGCGCGGGTGACGTATGTTCACAAATCCATCAGCTTGCAGTTCGTCAACAGCGTTGCGGACTATTTCGGAGATCTTTAACTTCGTCGGGTACTTTATATATTTCAGAAGAGCTTCAGCTTCTTTTGCACATACAATTGAGCCTGCTTTACCATAAGAGAACCCTGGGACAAGAACTCTCCAATCATTTCCGTTCTCTTCCAGTAATTTCCAATCGCGGTATAATGTTTTAATAGATCCTTTGCCGTTCAGTCTTTTATAGATTGGATCGTTCGGGTTTGATTTATATTGATGAATAAATTTTAGATCTGCTTTGTGTTTCGGAAGTTTCGATTTTTTCCTGAAGTCTAACCATGAGATTATCCAATCATTTTTTGTTAGTGCTATTTCACGCGCTTTTTCCGGTATCTCATCAAGACTTTCTTCTTCAAAGTATTTTTGATCTTTGTTTTGGTAAAGATTGTTCTCGCGGCAATATTTCAATTGTACCAGCGCCGGCAATGAAGTAAGTGGAATATATTTTTTCACTCCAGTCGGACCTGGATGAGGAACATCCTCTGTAATCCATTTCTCTTTTATTATTTTTTTCTGAACTGCTCTTTCACTAATCCTCAATAATTCAGCAACTTCTCGTACGTCAAATTTTTCTTTTGGTTTTAGTTCTTGCCTTGTGACCGCATCTGATAATTGATGAAGTTCCATATTAGTCCCTCTATAAGCACTCATTATGGTTCGTTACTTTTGGCGGCAACTCCAATTTCGCGAACCATAAGAGTGAAAGATTAAATGTTGAAAAAAGACTTCTCTCCGTCCCAATCATAAATCCATCTCCAATTGTCCGGCTAGTTTTTTCTCGGTGTATTTTGAATTCTGTGCACATTTCTCCATTACTTCACGCAGAGAATCATGTACTTTCTTAAAGGTTTCTTGTGTGGGCTTATTAAAAAAATCTTTAAGGAGTGTTACGGAATTACATGTTGCGTTCTGATATTCATCTACAATATCAATCTCTTCTTTTTTCGTGAAGGCCACGCGCGGAATTTTAACCACAACACAACCGCAGAGGTGTGCAATATGTTTTAGAAGATCAAAATTTTTAGTAGCTTTCATTAGAGGTACTAACCGGCTCATCGGCATCTCACTGCCGCTTTCACCTTCAAGACAGTTGCGGTATAAAGTGTTGGAAGAGATCCCTAATTCGTCGGCTAGTTGGTCAATCGTTTTGGGGTTACGATGGATTGTGCTGTAGAGGATGCTTTTAATTGTTGCCGTCGTGTTCATTAAAAATTTTCCTTTTTATTTTCCTTTCTTCGGTTTGTTCAGCTTCTTATCTTTGTAAGAGCTGTTAAAACATTTTTCTCATCAGGCAGCTTTGTTCATATACTTTGCAATTTCGGTTTCAATATCTTTCAATCGTTTCTGTGCTCTTGGCCCCTTCTTTACGCCGCGTACAATTTCAGAAGCGTACGATTGAGAGATTCCAAGTCTGCGGGCTATTTCTGCGATGTTAATTAATTTTTTATCGATTGTGTTTGGCATGATGATGATTCCTTAAAATTGTTAGGCGTTATTTACATAGCAATATTAGCATAATGCGAATTTATTGTCAAGGAAAATCTGCATACTGCGAAAAATATATTTGCAGTTCGCAATAAATTTTACAATAAATAGATATTTGACGTGATTTAGGGGTTTTACAGTTCGCAATAATGTTCGCAATATGCACACTTATGTGTCTCTCAATGCGAACCGGAGGAGATAAATGAATACTGTTGGCGAAAGAATCAAATATTTAAGAAAGCGAGATAAGGAAACACAAGATCAGCTCGCAGAGTTTATCGGCGTGAAGTCCGGTGTTACTATTAGTAATTATGAAAATGGTGATCGAGAACCGGACCTAGAAAATATTCGTAGGATCGCGCTTCACTATGGTGTTACTTCAGATTGGTTATTAAATGGCGACGAGGCACCCGGTACTGTTAAAGAGCCTCAACCCGTTATTTATCGCGCTGGTCAACAGCTAGAGCCAAAATTTCAATTCACGCAGCAACAACTTGTAGAGCTAATAAAATTAAAAGGTACTAATCCCTTTCTTTACTCAATCCTTGAGAGTGTCATGGAACTTAATAACAAGCTTGCAGATAAGCTGGAAGCAATGGAAAAGCAAAAAACTAAAAGTATGCAAAAAGGATAGATGCTTGTTGGACATGTAGAAGGTTCCCAGTTAAGTGGTGTGTAAACAGTGTTTATATATAGAAAAAACGCATTTTATTAAATTCTCAAACTTCTTGCAAAAAATTGTAAATGGCCGCTTTTTTTTCTCAAACCTCTTTTTATTCATAATTTCTCCAACTTCTTTATTTCAAAACACTTACATTAATTCTCAAATTCTCAATAATTCTCAAACTCCATTGCTTTTTATATTTGTA
>Ga0209318_1000683_pt1 | contig 30143 bp, 42 predicted proteins | sample RifGroE1_FD_183999 | JGI IMG/M metagenome (GOLD analysis project Ga0209318, IMG submission 183999) | Groundwater microbial communities from Rifle, Colorado, USA - Groundwater E1 (SPAdes) (version 2) | ecosystem: Environmental > Aquatic > Deep subsurface > Groundwater | place: Rifle, Colorado... | reverse complement strand
CTGCCTCATACATGGGGTTGTGGTGGGTATCTCTTACTAAGAGGTTCCCGGCAATTATCGTGGTCACAACAGGGAGAGTTAAAACGATTAAGGAGAAAATTGAGAAGGAGAACGTAAATGGGTTGGAGTTTAGAGTGTATTCCTTAGATCAGATAAAGGAGGAATGTTTAAATGGTGCAAGCAGCAAGCGCAGCATTCGGACCTAGTTCCCCGGGGTTTGTTATCTTGGTCTTGGTTATGTTAGGTGTCGGGTCATGGTTAGCGGAAATGATAACAGGTGCAGTTGGTAAGGGGCAGATTTCAGGCATGATTAGAACAGGCACTACGATTGCAGCTATTCTTTGCGTGATTAAGGTAGCGTGGCAATTACTCGCTAAATTCTTTGACTTTGCGGCAGGTAAATTGTGAGCAAATGGATTGCCGATCTCCTCCTTATTTCTGTTGTGTCGTTTGTTGGATATGTAATATTGGTTGGCTTTGAGCGTGAGCAGATTGCTAAACTGGTTGTTATGGTGGGGGTTATGTTAGGGTTATTAACTACAATGCAGGACTTAACACCTGTTGTAGAAAGGTGGTCGGCAAGGGTTGATTCTCTGCAAGACACAGCAAATAGAGTAACAAATATTGGTCAAGGTAGTTTTGAAACGCCAATGAATGGAGAGATAACGCAACTATTCAAAGGCGAACTACATCATGGGATCGACATAGGAGCAAATGAAGGAACTCCAGTAAAAGCATCTAAAGAAGGTGATGTTTCGTATGTAGGTTGGCATGATATCTATGGAAATATGGTTATCGTAGACCATGGGAAGGGGTTACAAACGGTTTATGCTCACCTTAAAGGGCTATCAGTTAAAGTTGGATATCCTGTGCTTGAAGGGGGTAAAATAGGGAGTTGTGGAACTACTGGAAGATCATCGGGTCCACATCTACATTTTGAGATACGGAAAAATGGTATATGCTTGGACCCATTATCATTTTTGTGATTCCCACCCTTCTTCCCCCCCACCCCTTTGTCCCTTTGTAATCCCTTAATCCTCTCCCCCTTAACCCCTCTTTTTCTTGAGAAATATCCTGTAGATATAGGCTTTATTGCTTGTACGTTAGTCGTTTATAACGACTAAGTCAACGACTAAGTAAAGAACGACTAATGTAGCGACTAATTTGGACAAAATTGTTGAGTATAAAAAAAATAAGCCCTGCCAACTTAAATGACAGGGCTGAACATTTTTATTAAGACCGCCTTTAGCTTTCACCCAAATTTGGTTAATTGTACACTTAACCCATTGGGAATTACTGAAGCACCACTTGGCTACCACTCACGCCAACTAGATAGTAACACTAGCCTTTTTATTTAGTCTCACGGTAAGCCATGACCGACTAGATAGCATTGTGAGCAGGTTGGAGTCGAACCAACGATCATCTATTGATTGTATTATACCATATTTTCAACGTAGAAAAAAGGCTTATTTGTTAACTACAGTTCCAACGACTCCACCTGCCGCGAATCCGATCAGGCCAGTTACTCCCATGTTGATTGTTTCAGTGTCTAACGTATTACCTGTGGCGATGGATGCTCCAATCACTCCTAGTATGATTGCGACAACTCCACCTACTGCTAATATTGTGGCTGCATTATCTTTCATATTAATCAATTCCTTTCAGTAATTTAATACCCTGTTCAAATAAAGCGATTGCTTGAGCTATCTTGTCTGTCTGAACGCTACCAGAGGGCACAGAACGCGATACATGAGGTGTAACGCTCAAACCCTTAGAACTATATCCAAAGTAGTCACACAGCCCCACATAGAGTGCTTGAGCGATCTGAGGAGCATTGTTCACTATCCATGTTGCATCAGCTTTATTGTCGTGGAAAGCTAATTCAATAAGGCATGATGTTGCCTTTACTGTGTTTCCTACTTCAATTAGGGATTTGTCGTACTTCACGCCTCTATCTTTACCGGGGGATAAAGGAGCGATCTTACTGTATAGGGACTTTGCAAGTTTATCGGAGTTTGAACCTGCTCCGTAGGCGTAGACCTCTGTCCCTTCTCCCCCACCTGCATTACTGTGAATCGCTACATGGATATCTGATTTAAAGGCGTTTGAGTCATAAGCGCATTGATGGGGTGTCATAGAAGGGGAGTTGCGTTTAAGCTCGAATCTGCCATCATCTCCTAGTAGTTGCATGAGGATGTCGGCAATTACGCTCATTTCCGTTTCTTCCGTAGAGAATGGGGATACGCCTATATTGTGTTCTTGGGTTGATGGTGAAATATAAATTCTTGGCATAACTATAGTCTCCTTTTCTTACTTGACCTTTAGTTCCTTACTTCAAGTTTGCGTTCAATCCGCTCGACGGATGTCTTGACATCTTTGACAACTTCTAAGCTGTCGGACAATTTATCAATCGTTGCAATATATCTCGATTCTCGCTCATCATTGGTTTTAAGTATCCATTTTACGAGCCATGTTAGGCCTCCTATTGATAGAACAAACAGTGATAAAAATATAAGGTTGTTCTCTATTCCGTACTGAATCAATCTATCCAAGCTACCACTCCCTTACCACAGCCTTACTCTTGATAGACTCAATGGTGTCTGGTCCTATTCCTTTTACCTTATCTAATTCATATATGTCACGGTATGGCCTGCCGTCTATTATTCTCCCTGCCAATACTGGCCCTATGTCCGGCAATGAAATTAAAGCCTCCATACTTGCTGAATTGATGTCTATTTTTTCACATGTTCTTGCATAAAGAATAAGTAATGCTGTAAATAAAAAAACGATAGTCAGTATTCCGATTATTAATGGTGTATAATCCTTTTTCATAGCGCACCCCTTTTCAGGTAAAAAGAAGAAGAACATCAATTGCTCGATGCTCTTCCTTGGATGCGATATGCACCCCTTGTCAGTGGGATTGTCCGAAATACTAAGGCCGCCCGGACAAAGAGCGTTTGTCGCTAAGTGATCGGCTTAGCCTAGCCTTAGTAGAAAGATCGTAACACAAATGATAGAATATACAAATGCAGAATTTTACAGGAGGTTGGAAATGCTTTGGTTGATTTGTTTTATTGTGTTGGGATACGTGATTGAGCTTACTGTTTTTCAAGGTGTTGTATTGTTGTTGTTTTGTTGTAGTGTGTATTTAACAGGAAGGAATGGAGGTGATAAATCAGTATGAAGAGTAAGGAGAAAGAGGTATTGATAACCGGGTTATTTATAATCTTCGTCTTGTTTGGTGATATGTTTGGTGGATCTGTCTTTAAGTGGGTATGGATAATAGGCGTGAGCGCATTGTTTTTGTTCTTCGCCATAGTCAAGGACGATGATAAACCCAAAAAGTTTGAGAGGGAATAAACCCTCTCTTTTATTTTGCCTTAAATTTATCATTGGTTTCCTTGGCTAGTTTGAGCATTTGGATTTGATATGCCCTAATTCGTGATTCCTTTTCTTCCCTGGATAAATCGCTTGCTTGAATTCTATCGACTTCCTTGCGAATATCACTCAGTTTATCATTAGTCTTATTGAATAGCTTTTTGTACTGCTGCCCAACTTCTAACGATTTATCTCCTGTTGCCTTAGAATCACTTGCGCTAGTGTCTATCCTATTCTTGGTGGTGTAGAAATCGCCTAAAACATCACTTGAGAAAACAGGGTCCGCGGTGACTTGCTTCTTTAATGTTCCTGCTACACTTGCATTTTTGGTTAGTGCCGGGATACCAAGTTGAGCAACTCCCCCTAAATAACTCTTTGCTAGGTAATCTATGTTTTGAGGTGATTTATTAATCGCTTTGCCTAACATCTTAGCAGGTTCGCTCGTTTTCTCGTCAAACTGCAAATAAGGGGATAACCGGGAAACGGAGCCGGAAACAATCGGTCTATCCATGAAATCCTTATTGGAACGAACGTCATTTAATGGTGCAAGGATTGATCTCGTAGGGGGCATAAAGTTTGTTTTTACCGTCTCCATGAATCGGTTAAAAGCATCCGGGTCACTGTCTTGCCATTGCCTCATAGCTCTTTCAACCGAGCTCCCGAATATAACGCCAATCTCTCTAGGCTTAGGTATCTTCAGGAATGTTCCATTACTCTTTGGAATTAAGAAGTTATTATCCTTGATGTAATCGCTCAATTGTTGATAAGCAGGATTATTGTGGTTGAGTTGATACAACATGATTGAGGGGAATGTCACGGCAGTAAGGGCTTTAGCACTTGCTTGCACTGGATTATCAAGGAATGTCCTTCTAAACTTATCTATACCTTGCCAAGCTGCATTCAGGTAAGGCATGACGGAGTCCGCTTCTTTAATGATATTCCCTGTCCTGCTAAAGTTTGTTGTAACATCGTTCGCTTCGTATAGCCCTTTAATCTTACTAGAATAATCTCCGGCCTTAGAAATCCTCTTGAACTCTGCTAATCTTGGGGCTGTTTCCACAGTATTGTTGAGTCTCTCCAATCCTCCTAATGCTGTCTTAAAAGGATGTTTTACGGCATAGCCGGGTAATAGTCTTGCTTTGCTTTCTGCTAGTGTATTGCGACTAGATGAAACTGAACTAGAGGCATAACCCCCACCCATAGCCTTGTAGGACTTATAAAGCTCTTTATTTCCTGCAACGTCAATGATTGATCCTAATAAGTCTTTACCAAATACAAAGGGATTGTTCGTACTCTTTGAGTTAATGTAGGCCGTTGGTATGTCTCTCCAAATATTACGAGCTAGGCCAAACATAGGGTTAATCCCGGTTGTTAAGTTCTTCATGACACTTGTTACTCTGCCGAGTGCTGCAATCACTATCTGTTGAGCTTGTGGTTTAAGGTTCGTTAGGGCATCAAGAAGAAGGGGATCGTTAACTTTTACGTGTACTTTTTCACCATCTATTAACCCGGTGACGATATTACCAAGATCAAGCCTTTGTTTTTTAGCATTAAAAACATCATCAAACTGTCGATTGAATGATTCTACAACTCCGTCGATACCATCCCTTTCAAGGACCTGGTTAATATCATCCATAAATCCTTGTCTAAGCTGTTTGTTATCCGGTATTACTTCGGCCCATCCCTTGAATTCTTCGGGGTTCTTCTTGAGATTGCGAATAATCGTTTGCATAACTTCGTTACGTTTTGCAACTTTAACATACTGTTCCGTATGCTCCATGATAACTTCTAAAGGGCTTATGATTTGCCTTTGTGATCCGGTTCGAGCCTTAACCGGATTAGATTGCCCTGCGAATCCTCTTTTTGTTCCGTTAAATGGAGTCTTTTCTAATTCGCTAAAGAATCTATTGTTGGGTACATAGTGGGGGTTTTCCGTGATCCATTTGCCCCACGCTTCCGGCGATACAATTCCAGTATCAACCAACCATGCTTTACTTAATTTATTTTGGTACTCGTAAAGCTTAGTTGATAGCTCTTTGAATTCAGGATGTATAGACTCATACTCCCTAACCTTGGCCTCTGACATTCCGGGGGTCATATTCATTTCGTCCGGGAATACCTTCTCGCCTAATTGCATCCTCGTAATAGCGTGTTTATTGACTAGATAATCATCAAACTCTTTTGCTACCTTTTTGTTTTTCAGCTTCTTTGTGATTGATTTCAATGAATCCCCGATTACCTCACCCTTTGAGTTGACTAGATTTTCCTCTAGGATATGACTCGTTATGCTCCCGGTTCCTTTGCTGTTCAAGGCCAACATATAGGACTTATCTTGAGGGGAGAGTTTTTGTCCGGTTATACCTTCAACATACTTATCAAGTTGATTAAAACGGTGCAGGTTATCCGTTGTCTTGATATATGCGTTTGTCCTAATGGCTTCGGCATTAATAGGCTGCCTTTCAGTTCTCGTTACTATATGCTTTGCTGTGTCCGGTAACTCCGGGATGCTATTATTGAATGTTTGCAATCTCATGGGTATACGTGGTTCGATCACTTCATGAGCGAATCCGGCATTGTTCTCTGCTCTAGGCTGTTCTGCCGGAACTTCGCTACGAATAGGCTGTTGTTCTGGAATTTTATCCTTATTAGTCCACGTTAAACGCCCGGTGTTTTTAGTTTCCCTTGGTTTAAGGGGAACATTCAGTTTAGGTTTTGGTGGAGTGTTAGGGGGAAGTGTGCCGGATAGGCTTAATATTTGTTGCTTTGCAACATCTCCACTAGTTAAACCCTGCTTCGTTAATGCCTTGAAGACATCTCCATTAGCTTCTTTGAATGCGGATACAGGCATTGACCCTATTAACTTGTCTGCCTTAAACTCTGCCTCTAAACGGTGCGGTCCATCTCCCAAATACTTACCCTTGTAAATTGCTACGTTAGGATGTTCCCATCCTTCACGCTTCATCCATTCGATAAGCCTAGGAGCGTCCTTTAATTTAAATCCAGTAATACCGCTATGCGCTTCTGTACCAAGGCCCATATCTATGCCTAATGGCCCTGATGGGGTGCTTTTACGCCCAGCTAAATCTTTACTAGGTGTCCGCACTGTTCGTATAAAGTAATCGTCACTCTTTGCCATTTCGTCGAAGTTTGTCTTAGTCAATGGCTTGGGGGGTAATTCTCTTCGTTTTAGTTTTGGCATAGTATCAAGCGTTCTTTTCCCAGGTAACTCACTCTTCAACATCTGCAACGTATTATCCAATGCCGAATATTCAGGGTCCCTCAATGCCAAAGCTTCGGCCTCTGCTCGATAATTTTTTGGCTTATAAGCAGAATCACTAATGGCTGCTAACAATTCGTCACTCGACATACCTAATGTATCGGAAACCTCGTCCAGTGGCCGCCCGGCGCGGTCATTGCGAATCCAATTTGGTATAACCTTGCGTTCCTCAAATATCCCATCGTTTGCCTGCTTAATGCCGCCCATATCCTTGATCTTCTTGCGAATAGACCCTATAGGCGTTTGCTCATCGGCTTGCTTTATCATGGTTTCGATATCGTCAACTTGCTTATTCATCCGGGTAGTAATCTCTTCGATATCGGTATTCTTGCGATAAGACTTAATAGGTTTGCCAAACGCATCTAAGCCCTCATATTTAGTACGCTTACCAATACCTAAAGAATTATCAATCCCCTCCTGCAATGTTTTGCGTGCCATAGGCGTATCTACAGAGCCTATAGGAAGGTTTTTAAATACCTTATTTAACTCCGATTGCCTTAATTCATAAGCTCGTTGTTGTGGTGTTGTGGTGCTTTTGATTTTATAGTTTGGACTTGGTTGTTTTTGAGCTAATAGATTTGTTTGGGCATCCATCTTGGTAATAGGATTTCGGTAAGCGTTTTGAATATCATCAAGGGGATTTGATTTCATTTCTGGTAGTTTTGTCAGCTTGTTAAATTTAGAATAGTCAATTCCGGTCTTAGCTCCCCTTAAAGCTAATTGTCCTGCGCCATGTAAAACAGTACCACCCAACGCCATTAATGGGGCTTCTTTGACTCTCTCTGCGAATCCTTCTGCGCCATCCTTATTCATGGCAGTTTCTAATGCGTTGATTGGTAGTCCGTAGGTTGTCCCTGCTCTTACACCTGTTCCCAATGCAGGGGTTAATGCTTTTGGCAAAAGTCCTGTTGCCCTAGAGATAGGTGCAGTTTTCGCCAATGCTCCTAGGGGTTTAGCTAGTAGCGCATCCCCCCCGATCCATAAAGGAAGATCCGCAACCATCCCACTACCAAACGAGAGAGCTTTTTGCCCGAATGTTTCAGGTTCAGGAAGAGTGGAGAGGTCCACCTTCCTCCCTGTTATCTTCTCGGCTAGTGGCGTTAATGCTCTCCCTGTTAGTGATCCAAGAGTACCTTTAATGAACGCACTTTTGTAGTCTGGTGCGGATTTCGCAAGAGCATGAGAGGGCATAAGTTGGTTGGTCGAAAATGACATAGGGGGAGATTTAACAGGGGTAGTAAAGACAGGTGCAGGGTTAATATATTCAATGTTCTCTTTGGCAAGTTTAGCTTTTTCTTCAAATGGGTTTTTATATTTAGATCCACGAGGATTGAGCCACATAGTCATAAGATTCCCCCTTACCTGGGTAGATACTGCCAGTTATCCATCGGGACACTGTTTGTCATATTCTTGAGAAGTTGTACATCGTACTTCTTGGCTGCCGCCGTTCCGTTCTTGACCATTTCATCTATATCATTGTTTAATTCTGGAACAGTTGCGCCACTTCCTAATGCCGCCGCTAATTGTTCGGCCATAGTCCTTGTTGCAGAGTTGGCATTACTTAGCTTTTCGTAAGTGCTATATCCTCCACTACTTCCCGAACTACTCTTTGAACTGCTCCTACTACCACCCCCTCCTGAACTACCCGACTTTGCCAGTGTTGCATATCTATACTTCTCATCTAAAGCTGCCTGTTCTTGTTGGAACTTCATCTGTGCTGCCCTATATGCTTCATCTGCGGTAAAGCCTTTCTCTTGGAATTGTTGTTGCCACGTCTGAGCCTCTTTTTGTAGTTGTAGACTCTCTATTCTATAGGCTTGATCCTGTTCGGCAGTCCTAGCTTGAAGAGTCTGTTCGCCGTTGTACATTCCGGTCAATCCTGCTTGCTGCAGTCCTAGATTGGCGTTGAATTGACTTTCTGATTGATTATATTGCCTATCTAGGTTCATCTGTTGCAGGTAGTTTTGAAGGTATTGCGCTTGTATTCCCGCCTCTGCTCCCACTAAATCTGATTCATAAGCATTGTTGACATCCGTTACCCTTCGAGCATTATCCGACAGTTCGCTTGCCTCCGCTTGCCCTAACTCTCCATATTGCCTTTGATAAGCCATATTATTAAGGAGTTGTCCTTGTCCGGCTATGCCTGAACGATTACCCCCACGTTGTGCCATATATTCATCAAAACTTCGTGCTGTTTGTTTTGCTGTGACTCCTGCTTGCATCTTCTCTTTTTGATAGGTTGGTTCGATTACTGCGCGTTCTGCTGTTAGGTTAGAGAGAGATGAATTACGTTGTTTGTCGAGTGCAGCCGTTGAAGCTTTTAATTGAGCTCGCTTGAGTGCATTTAATTGGTCTTGATAGGGTGATGCACTTCTTGAGGATGAGCCACCACCTCCACCTGATGAGCCGCCACCGTAGGAACTATAGGCTTTATCATAATCAGCTTGCGTTCCTGAGCCTGTTGTGGTTTTGCCTGTCGCTAAATCTTTAATAGAATATGTCCCTGTATTGGCATTATAGGAGCCGCTTTTTGTTCCGACCGTCATTCCACCCTTGTCTTCCGTGACACTACCAACACCTTTTATGGTTTTAACCGCCATAGTTCACCATCCTTTCGAGACATAAGAAAAGAGAGGATTACCCTCTCCTATTTTGGTGTTGCTAAGATAGTTTGCTTTTCTTCTTCCGTGATATAGCCTTTTAGGTAAGCACTTTCCGCATAGGTTTCGTCTTTACCTAAAAGCCATTGATTGATAATAAAGGGATAAAGTCTACTCATGTCACTCCTCCTATAATCCTAATAAGAAGTTTGTTGTTTCCTCTAATGCTGCTAATCGTTCATCTGTCGTTGGTGGTTTTGGTTCGCTTGTGGATATAGGTTCAATGTATTCAATGCTTGCGATTTCCCCCTCAACCTCCGTGAATGAGCAGGGGATTACCCCTATGGAATCGTATAGTTCCTTTGTTATTTCTCGGTATCCATTAGGCAGCTCGGAGATTCCTGAGATTGAATTCTTTGACGTTATTTTGTTTTCGTTGGTAGAAATGAAATACATAATTTACCCCCTTGCTATATACTCAAAGGTTTGAGATACACTGTCTATTACTGAACTTGTACTGTTATACGCTTTTATAATTAAATTGCTACCAGATATATAAGCATCCGACAATTTAATGTTTGTACCTGCGAAGAACGTCCCTACATTAGCAATACCAACAGGTGTATCGGTTGTTTCGCCAAGACCTGTATTAACAGATATGATTCTTGGCACATAACCCTCCTGGCTTGATATGCTGTAGTTATTTAAAATAGCGTAATTAAGCCCTCTGAATAGTTTTATTTGCGCCGCCCCAACTTCAATATCAACCTCATCCATTGATTCCGTTATTGGAATAGCGATAGTTACATAGGTGTAAACGTATGGCCCTGTGCCTGTTCTTACAGGAAAACTCGCCGTTTGTGTTGACACGCCCCTTATCATTACAGGCATTTGAGTAGCTGGCATTTTCCCTTCTGCCCCCAAACTGGCAAGGCCGTTTGCTACGCCTTTTGTCGCAATAAATGAAGTAAGTCGTTCTTTGATTTGCCCTGCAACATCTGACAATTTAATATCAAGTATTGACCCATCTGGGAATTCGCTCAAAATAGCATTGACTAAATCTAACTTTGTTGCAAAGTCTAAATCTAATTGGTCGCATAGGGATATTAAATAAGTCTTAGCGTCTGCCCCTGCCTTATCAAAAAGGACTTTTACAGCCGTTCCTTGATTTTGAACAATGGTTTCAAGGCTTTGGATATTATTAACCGCAAATTCCGGTCTTGTTAGTGTCATTTTGTAGCCCCCTGCTCCTCTGCGCCTACCTTAAAAGCAAGGATAGTGCAGGTTTCACCTAGTTTACCGTTCGTTAATCTAAACTGAATGTAGGTGTATTTCTTAGCCCTTATCTTTCTGCGGAATGTTTGAGGGTTTCTGTTTGTCAGAAAAGAGAATTTATCAAAATTGATGTTGTCAAAATCAAGGAGTCTGTACTCTATCAATTTACTGATAGGTTTCCACTCGTTCTGTCTGTTTGTTCGATAGTAGACATTCAATGAAGTTTGAGCATCAGGGAGGATTGAAGCGAAGATTTCCCTTGAGTTCTTGCGAAGCTCGATTGATCCCCAATGGTTAAAGCCTGTAATTAGATCGTCATTAACTAATGCGCCATTATCGTCCGTTCCCTCGAATCGCTCAATTGTACCCTGTGAACCATAGTAAACCTGACCGTCTATATCAAGGAAGCATGTGCCCGAAACATTGTCGTAGATATACATGGTGTTATTACCATAATTCCAGATATACACCATATCTTCAACATTGCACCAATATTCTTTCTCTCTCTGATAGTCGAAGGTGATTGCTTTGGTTAAATCTACCGCTGATAGGGATTGCCTTAGTCTCTCGCTTATCACATCGTTATTGCGCTCATCTTCTGTGTCCGTGTTGCTCCATAGCCACCATGACCCCTTATAGATGCCGACAGGGCTATCCTTGACTATTTGCACACCGTTATAGACTTCATTGCCTACAGCCTCATTCAAGTCCTTTACAGGGTAATCCCAAGCTTGGGCAACAGTGTTCCATTCAGGGTATGAAAAGTGAGTTCTATCTTGCTTTGATATGAATTGCCTTGTGTAGTGAGGAGTGATATCAGTAATGGCGAATTCATCAGAACCTATATAGGTGTAGTTTATGGCAGGGAAATAATTTGCCTTGAGTGTGCCGGACCATGATCTTCTATTCTTATGCTCTGGATTTCCCCATAAAAAAATGGCAGTATCATTGCCAGGGCCATTAATCATTGCATATTTATTTTTCTTTACGATGTCTGCATTTCCGGTTTCTACTTTCGTCCATCCTATAATCACCTCAAGTTCATCAGCAGGAGCAGACGAGAAGGTGACTACCCCTGTCGTTCGATTAACTGTGAAATGTGTTACTTCTGTCTTCTCGACTCCATCTATAGTGCAGGTTAAAAGGTCTGCGTCTAGTCCTTTTTCGGCTAATTGATAGGCTGTTGCTGTACCATTAGCGAAGAATTCCTGCTTCTTCTTACCTGTGAGGAGGTTTATAGGTTCGTAGGCTGTGCCTCCACCCTCCGGCGGTGTGCCGATTGAAATAATAGGAATATAGGGATCTACATCCTTGAAGGTTGTTCCGTCATATTCTTTGTACTCTACACCATTGAGGAAATAGAGCTTTCCGTCGAAGTAGAAGATAGTTGTTCGTGCATCCGTCAATGTGCCTATCTGCGTATTGGTTTCCGCTGTGAAATTATATTCATAGACTTTGCCATCATTGCAGGAGATCAGAACGCTTTTACTTGCGATTGTACCGGACCACATACCATTGATATTCTTCGTATTACCATAGTTAATAAATGTTTTATGTCCAGTCCGTTTTTGCGGCTTGTAGTTTTGAGTGATTCGCCAGTTGACCTGCGAAGTCGCCTGACCGATTTCGATTTCAGTCTCACCAACTGCTTGATTAATGCCCAAAAAGCGAGATATTTCAATTGGTTCTGGGGGCTTACTAGTCTTAAATGTTGCCAATATAAATCACCACCTCTGCATAGAAAAAGAACATCCGTTTTGCAGATGCTCTCGTTTTGTATTTTAGATATGGGGTGTTTTAAACGCCTTTTCTACTTCCCACCCCCAGCGCAACCTACCTCTCACAATATCGTGATGTATACCTATTTTCCTGCACAATACAGCAAGCGTATCCGTTGTTCCATCTATTGTGTACACCCTGTTATTCCTTCTATTGTTGCTTTGCTCAAACCTATCTGACCACTTGCAATTGCTAGGCTCATAGTTACCGTTATTATCTATTCTGTCTATAGATAATCCCTTTTCGTAAGTTGGGCCCATGTCGTGAAAGAAGTTTTGAAAATCATCCCATCTTTCGCATACTTGTATCCCTCTACCGCCATAATTTTTATACCCCATAACCGTTGGGTTTTTACATCTTCCTCGCATACCACTCCATATGCGGTATATGGGGTCTTTAGTTTTCCCATGGATACGTTTTTTTCTTCCATTGTCTCTGTTGTAGCAGCCGCAACTTTGGGTACCTTTAGAATTTAAACTGTGTGTGGTTGTTATAACTTCATTTCCACAGTCACATTTGCACAACCATGCAGTTCTTCCGCATTTGTGCCCAGCCCTTGATATCGCAACTAACCTGTTAAATCTCTTACCAGTTAAATCTTGAAGTGTAGTTAATCCCATAACAAAAACACCGCCTTTCGTGTCGCCTTAATTCAAGGTGGGAAAGGCACTAAGGCAGTACCCTTGTCGCGTTGCAATCACTATCCCACTCCTATATTATACCACGATTTCTTCCTCAACTAAAGTATTTATGGCGTAAATATCGGTTACGGCAATCTCTGTTGCCTTGTTGGTACATTGTCTTTTTAGTTGTTCGAACTTGCTTTCAAAGAAATTCACTAGCTCTTTATTCTCAAATGGACTTAATCTTGCCGCTAAATAGTAGACAATAGCTTGATCTGCCTTATAATTCACTTCTGTTGTGTCTGTAATGGCCGTGAGGGTGTCGGGTTCTGCTTTGGTTAAGTCTATCCTCGATTGCTCATATAGCTCTTTATGGGCCATATCACATAGGAGGATTGACTTTCCTTGCATATCAATGACCTCAGCGTCAGGGATGATTACCCCATCGTCTGAGTATTCATCAAGGAGTGTTCGAGCTTTTAGAAATAGGTTTTGGACTATTTCGGGCAATATTATCACCTCTTTCTACGAAACGACGGGTTTTGGGTCTTTAGCGAAAGTATTGTTACGTATAATGGGTCAAATGCGTAGTTACGCCTGTATCAATCCATACCCTTTCCAAATGCCCGGTGTTCCTGCTGTTACACAGATCCAACCTTCATACCCTCCTGCAACGGGGTTTGTGTTTATGATCTTGTCCCCTTTAGCCCATGTGCCAATCGTAGGCAAAGCACTTGCTTTAACTATGACGTTATCCCCTATCTGCTCATAGTAAGTGACTTTCAAAATTGCATCTAAAACTCCTGCTGCTCTATCAACCCAATATCCTATACCCGATATATAATCTCCGTTATCGAACATCTGGTTTATTGACCCTAACAATTTAAGATCACAATATTGATTGTAACTATTTTGTGCATTGCCTTTATAGATTCTAAATGTTTTCCCACGACAGAATTTCATACGAGTTGTGTGAGGGTACAGTTTTATGACACTTGCCAAGTCAGATATAGCGACTGTTATATCTGGTTGTGTGGTGGCTTGAGGAAAACCCACCATTCTTATTATATCGTCTAGTATGCACGTTCTGTAGTAGTATGTTCCCAATTCACCTTTGTAACTCATGCCTGCTACTACAGCCGTAAGAATTAGGTCGCTTCTTAGCCAAGAATCAGAATACTCAGGAATAATATTATTTGAAATAACTTTTGTAACATTCGACAGGATATATCGACCATCTATAAATGTTTCTGATGGTATATCCACATTGCATTTAGGCGAACTCAGTAGATGACCCATGTGTCCACTATTGGTAAATACACTATTAGCGAATACGTTTTCAAATACTACATCTACATAATTTTCTTCGAGCGAAATATCTGTCTCTCTTGACGTATAATCGTACAAAAATAGCATTAGGTTTATTTGAATATTTTTCAGCACATATGCTCCAGTAGCGTATGTGTCATCATACTTTAATAATGTTATAGGAATAGTGCCAAGCTGTTTCCAAAAGACGCAATTCGTTAGTTCGTCCATAGAACCATGTCCTACATAAGTGCCCTTCTCAGTATGCCAATTACGGATTTGGACTTTAGATAAAGTTGAATCGACTGAACCACCTACGCAATTATCAATCGTTCCGTCACAATATGTCAATTTAAGCGTGTAGCTCCCCGAAACATTGTTTATACATAATCCATCCCCCTGATTTAAGGTAATTTGTGCAGGGTTTTTAGGATTAGTTATAATGATGTTTTCAATTGTTCGATTATCTACATACTTGTTGATTGATCCTATCGATTCATACTGACTATCAAATTTAATATTCTTAATAACACTACCCGACAGAAAGAATATTCCTTTTGCATCGACCACATTGTTTTTGTTTCTGATGTGTAAATTGCTGATTGTATTTTTAGGGTAATTAGGGTAAGGTGCTACCCAATCTGTATTACCACCATTTCCATTTAGCGAAATCATATAATCGCCAACAGAATTAATGAGGACGGAGTCGTTTCCATATATTGATACATTGGGAGGTACAAATATTTTTCCAATAACATATGATCCTTTTGGTATAACAACGATACCCCCTAACCCTCCATTAGAAACATAGGCAACATTATTGTTTATAGAATTTATTGCATTTTGAAAGGCTATGGTATCATCAGTGACCCCATCACCTTTAGCTCCAAAATTCTTTACACTTGCCCACGTTACGTTGTTCGCATTTTCCGCCTTATACGCATTAAGGTCTTTTTTAATTCCACCACTAGCATCAAATCTAGATTGCGACATAACTAATCCCCTCCCCACTTACGGAGGCATCAATCCATATTTGATTAGCATTTGCTACTGCAAAGGTAAAAGCTTCTTTTGCTGCGAGTTCAACACCATATCTGAGATTGCTTACAAGATTATCCCCCGCATAGATATAACCCGTAACTGTACGTTTAGCGATTATTGTTACTTCTCGACAAGGGATATCAGGTAGTTGTACTCTTGTTCCTGCTGTGGTTACATTTAGGACATTACATACGTTCGCTAAACTCCCAATAACCGAAACTTGCATATAAATCATCTCCTAAATAAAAAATAGGCAGGAGATGATAAGTCCCCTGCCTTCATGATGAGAAGTCAGATTAAAGAATCTTATGGGCGAATAATGCGTCCTTCTTAGCCTCTAAGACAAAGCAATCATAAATTTCCCGACCCTCTACGAGCCAACCTGAGATACCAGGAGGGTTGTTATGTGTTTTGTAATCCTCTAGCTTTTTAGGAGCAACAGAACACGAGGGGTGCATGAGAATAAAGGCGTGATTAGCCGGGAAGTAAGACGATGGAGCCTTAATGATCCGTACACCGTCAACTTCTCCAACTTGACCATTGATGAGCATTTTTTGAGCCATATCAGAGGCCTTAATAAAGGTGTTGTCTTGCTTCAAGAAGTTGAAATATTTTGGGGTAGCAAAACAAATACGCCCGGTTACAGGAACTTTAGCTTCGTCCAATGCTTCCTGAGCGTCAAGGAGTTTAATGTAGGCGTTTGCAGCAGTAATGGCGGCAGTTGCAGTTTTAAGGTTTGCGATGGCTGCGGCAGACCATACGCCCATTCGATAGATATCAATCTCCGGCGTTACTACCTCTTTGATTTGTCGAGCCAAGGACTTGCCTGCCTCTTTGACCATCATTTGCTCTGTGTAGTTACCACGGTCAATAGTGTATGTGAATGAACGATCTTTCGTTAATGTGTAATCCTTCTTAGTGTCTCCGAGTTCGGCAGGCACACCATAACGATCTGCACCTGTTCTTACATAGTTATTCATGGCTGCAGTGTCGATGCTATAGGCTGTTACGGTTGCTACACCAGACCAGTCATACTCTTTGTTGAGTCCAATGTTTTCAGTGAGGGACAGTAAGCTAAATCTCTCGTCTACCTTTGTTGAATATTTCGAAGCTAAATTAATTGCCATTGAATATCACTCCTTAATTAAATTGAGTCGAACCCATCTAAGAAATCATCATGCTTTGTGTTGTCCGATCCATTCACAGACACACTTCCAACAGGTGCTTTCTTTGCGTTCTCTGCGTTTTGTTTGAATATCTTTAACTCGTTCACCAGGTCTTGGTTTTGCTGCATGTTATAGGCTACGATTAAATCCATGCCATTGTTGACTTTGGCCCACGTTTCGGGCTTTATTGCATCCGCTTTTACTTCTGGAAAATTACTAGCGAAATCAGCATACATTTTGTTTTCGCGTTGTTGTTGTGCTGTGGTTGTTTCCTTTTCAACTAAAGCCCTTTCTTTTTGGGCTAACTCATGCTCCTTTTGAATCTGTGCAGGAGTTAAGCCCTGCGCCTCTGCTGTTCGTTCGTAATGCGTTTGATAGAGTGCATCTAAAAGCTCATCATCGGTTTGGTATCCGAGTAGCTTAGAGATTTCTTCCACCTTGCTATACTTGGCTAGAGCAGGGTTGTTTTGAATTGCCTCAAACTTCTCTTGTAGCTTGTCATAGTTGAGCCCCTTCTGTGCCAGTGGTACGACATCATCAAGGGAGTATTCCTTTTCTTCGTGGTTGTACTTTAGCTTTACTTTAGGGCTTTCCACTTCCTCGGTTGGTTTGGTTTCCTCTACCGATTCTGTGGGTTCTGTCTCTGTGGTTTCGGTCCCGACTTCTTCAATTGCATCATTCTCTAGGGTTATTTCCTCGAAGTCTGTTCCTCCACCAATTTCTGCTTCTGCGTCCCTGTATGGTTGCAAGGACAATTTCCTGAATAACATAGAATCTCTCCTTCGCCCTATGGTTGGGGCTTAATTTATATAAAAAATAAGCCTTTCGGCTTGCGTGTTGAGCTTATTTAATATGCGTTCCCTCTACCCCTCGGTTTTCCCTACCGATTGTTCTTTTTCTCAGCCACAACAAGGCTTCCTCGAGCTTAGTAATAGCAATAGCATTATCCCTGCAAGCGAATTCGGTTTTCTGAAAATGTTCAAGTCTGGTAATGACCATTGCTATTAAATCCTCGTTGCATACTCCATTTACGCCACACTCCATGGTCGGACCTTCTTGGAAATGAATAACACTCAGCGATTCCCTATCTTCATCACCTTCTCTGTCATGGCTTTCGCATACGATAAAATAATGCGGTGCATTATATTTCATCTCTTCGGGGTTTTCGTGCCATACCTCCGTATATTTATTGGTTAATAGATCGTGTTTAAGTTTTTCCATTAAACTAAATCATCCTTTCTTGTTGTTGCATGGAGTTTTTAATATCATCTTGCATGAGCTTCATAATAGTTGCTTCCTGCTCCTCTGGTGGTAGTTGCATGATCTTCTGTTGCACCTCTTCGGGCTGTGATTCAAGCCAACTCGCCATTTGTTCATATTGCGCTTCCTTGTCTTGCCTTTGCACTTGCGCTTCCTGCTGTTGCTGTTCAATCTGCTTTTGTAGATTATCCTTAACTCTCTCTATAAGATCATCGTTGCTGTAATCTTTCGGTAGAGTTTCGAGGAAGTCTATCATGGTGAATAGAGGATCATTCCGACTCAATAGATTGTTGAGCATTTCAACCTGCTGCACTTCAGAGTAGAAAGTTGAGGGTCCTACATCACACTTAACATTCAACCATAGATTCTTCAACTGAGAGAAGTCAAACATCTCTCTGTGCCTAATCCCTTTATCATTGACGATAATTGGTCTTAGTCCGTAGTTCGTACCCATCATATCTACTAAGATTCTACCTATATCTTCAATCCACTCATAGAGGTTAGAGCGTGGATTCTCAATAGGGATAGATGCTTGACGTACTGTTGTTGCTATGGCTGCGCCTGATGCTTGTTCAGGGTTGACATTCCCCAGTGTACTATCATTAATGCCTAACATTTCTTTGGTGTAGTTGATTGCCATTTCTATGACTTTGATAATCTCGCCACTCATAACCCCAGGGTTCAATTGCCCAACATAATTCATGATATTTTCACCAGGCATAGCACCATGCACACCGATGGCTCCGGCTATCATGTTTGTGATCCCTGAGATTTTATCAGCATTGTAGATACGTTTTGGGAATGCTGCGTTCATAAGATGATACATCACCATAGCGAATTGCCTATTGATATAGATTTGATTAGGGATTATATCGGTGCATAACGCCCTACCGTGGTATTGATTCTCTTGTTTCTCCCAACATAGCCCGGCTACCGGGTAATGAGATAAGCCAAGGTCAACATCTTTATACATATAGGCTGATTCTGTACATTTTGTGGCTAAGATTGTGTCTTTGTCAGGATCATAGGTATAGAGGATGAGGTATAAGGCCTTTCCATTGTCATCCGAATTGATCTCAATCTGTGACATTTCCCCTGCTTCATATTGAGTGTCGGTATCAGATTGGATTTGTTCTTCTTCCGATTTGTACCTTTTGAATTGCTTAGCCTCTCGCTTTAGACGCTTAACCGATTCTCTTCCTGTTATACCTACATAAGGTTGTGTGTCGGTTGAAATGATGGGGTTATTAGGATTGCCTAAAAAAGTGTTTGTTCCATTCACCAACTCAAACTCTATCTCTCCCTGTACTTCACCGAACATCCCACCATAGGGCTTTTTGTTCATGTTAAAGTATAGGTGTCCGTATATATCCCCCATCTGTGCAGACTTAAACAGCGCATCTCTTATCCTATTGTCCATCTTGAACTTTTCAAAGAGGTTGGAAATCTCCCCACCTGCTATGTCTGATGCGTGTTGTTGCTCTTGCATCTCTGGCGTTTGTTGAGATTCTTCCTCTGCATATTCAAGGGGCTCAAGGTTGATAGATGTCTTACTGCTAGTAATAGAAGCAACAAAGAAGGTTATAGCCCTCTTAATGATATTGAATACTGGCGTAGGCATTCCGTTTGACTCTACATTGCGCCACTGATTGCCATTGTACATTTCTATATTAAGGTTGACGCTCTCATTATAAGGGGGTTCTAGTGAGTTGTTGTACTTCCTGCCATCTAAAAGCTTTTGCCATTCGCTTAATCGTTCGCTCAATTATCCACCCTCCTTCCTAACGCTACATCATAATCATAGTTCATGACGTTCTCCACGCCCTTCATACGCCTTTGTAGCTCTCGTTCTTCCTGCTCTGTAAGTTTGTTCACTATGTCGGTTTTGCGTTGCCTACGACCTAGATAATAGGCTGTAGCGAGGCATAGCAAAAAACCCAGTGTTCCCACTGAGCCTATGAGGATATCCATTCTTTTCACCTACTTTTAAGACGTTTTATGTCCTCCCACGGTGGACTTTCAAGGTATTTAATCATGATTATCGCTCAATGCCTACTCCTGCAACAATTCCCAATGTAACACACTCCACTTGTGTAACATTCGCTACCACTGGAAGAACTCTTGAGGCATCTCTCTACCTAGATCATTGAGCATCTTATTAAGCTTTCCCTCCTTGCTCTCAGGATCAATTTCATTAGGCTTAGTCATTAGATTGTCCCTCATATAATTTCCTAACCCGGTTAAGGCATCTGCACCATCATCATGTTTGTTCTTGCCCATCTTCACATATGAGGTCAGTTGACGCATGAACTTATCATAATCGCTACCCGGTTCATAATCTTTGCGGAAATAGAAATACTCTTTGACATAACCTGCACACATTAATATACGAGTCTCTTTATTTGTTGTAGCGTTGCACGTTATGACAGAGCAATAGCTCTTACCCTTGATGAGTTTTGCCACATTACGAGAGTATTGATAGCCACCATTATTACTTTCTATCTGCATGAGTTGAGTTTTTGTATCTATGATCTGCTGTGCTACTAAAGGTTCTGTAATCTCTACACCGTCCTGCGAAAAGACAACATCAGTTATATAGGTATATTCATTAAACCTTCTACCAATAAGCGAACACAGGTAATCCTCGCCCTTATCGGCTGTATCCGTAAAGCCTATGATCCCATCAGGTTGCTTTGTTGCTATGTCCGTTAGTGTGAATCTGTTCAACTCTTCTATAGGATAGAGTAACCCTTTAGACTCAATAGGGTGCTGCATAAATTCAGCTTCCCAAATAAAGTCCTCTGTGATCTTCTTTAATGAGTGATATTCAGGCGTTGTCTTGATCTCAGAGCAGAAGGTTTCTCCATCCTCAGTAAGTGCCGATATGCTCAATACTTTCATATTAGGTTTATAGGCTTCACTGTCAGGGTCTGTGAGATGTCCTATAGGGTCCTTACGCGTCCACCTTGTTGCTATGTGTATCTCCGGGCATCCTGTTTCTAATCGTGACATATGGGTGGAGCCGTACCAATTCCATATATTATCAATGACGGTTTCGGATAGAGCTTCTTCAATGTTCTTCACCGGATCGTCAAGGATTGCAATAGTCTTACATCCAAAACCAGTAATAGGGCCGCCAACCCCTGCGCAAAAGTATGCAGGTTGAGTGTTATTATTAATCGTCCAGTTATCTATGGCACCCTTAGCAGTTATGCCAGGGAAAACCTTCTTATACTTAGGATCAGAGATGATACCATCTCGTATGTCCTTACTGAACTTCTCCGCTAGTTTGGCAGCATATGAATTACGCATAATAGAACCGTTAGTGTCCCTACCTAACATCCACGCACAGAAGAGAGAGGTTATATAGCTCTTTCCTGCCCTTGGGGGCATTGATACTGCCAGTTCTTTTACTTTACCTTCCGCAACCTCCTGAAAGGCATCAGCAATTAGCCTTAGATGAGGCTTACCGGGTGTGAAGAATGATGGGTCCATATATACGCAAAAATCATAAAAGCATTGTCTTGCTAATTCAATCTGTGCTTGCTCTGCTATTTCCTTGATTTGTTCATTAGTCAGCTTGTTTAAGTTTAGCAAGCTGTCTCAACTCCTCAACGGTTAAACCGGATAAATCTATTTTACTATCTGTTTGTATTGGCCCTCCACCTGATCCGCTAACCTCTGTCTTTTCAGTGAATAGCTTTAAGTGCTTCCCTAATAGCTCATATGCTTTTAGGGTATCTGATTCTCTTATCCCTTCTCTATCGGCAATTGCTTTGATCCCATTCAAGACATACTCAGCCGTGATACCTGTCTTGTTAGCCCTATCCTTCATAGCTTTTTCAATGGCTAGGTTCAGTTGAGGTTTTCTAAGGTTTTCATATCCAATAACCTCTGCTGTCTTAGGAGAGTAACCTGCACGAATGGCCGCTTGCGTAGCATTCAAGTCAATCATATATTCCTGTATAAATCTCTCCTGCTTTGCTGTTAGTGCCATTGTGATTACCTCCTAAATCAATCTCTTATTCCATAAAAATGCCTCGATTACTCTTCATCTGTCGATCAAAGACACCAAATACCTCACTATCTTCATATCTCCCCACAACCCCTTCTTCATCCCTACACCTATGCTCTTCTCTATCCCATTTAATGCAGGTTGCACAGTTCACCCTAGAGGTCGGGTCATTTATCCTCATAAACTCTCTGCACGTTCTTGTATCTGCCATTGTTCACACCTTCTTTATCATACTTCATTCTGATATTTCAAGATGCTCATTAATGATGTGACTTGCGTAGATATAGCCCTTAAAGAATCCCTTCCACTCGTGTACATAGCCTCTTTGAGATCACGATTATATTTAAGCTCAGCTGTATTGCCTCTCGCTATATCTCCTATTAGCGTTACGCTCATGCCCTCAGATTTCAGTTTAACTATCTCAATAGCTAACGCTCTTCTATAATCCCTCTCTGCCTCTGCATTTGCTTTAGCTAGGAGAAATAAAGCGTCAGCACCTTTACTTAGTCTTAGACTTGCTTGATGTATTTCTAGGGTAATGTCTGTTAGTTCCATATTTAACCTCAAAAATAATTTTAAATTATCTCTATTTATCTATTGACGTACGTGACGTTCATGTGTTATTATTAACCCATCAAAGGAATTGAGGGAGGAAATAAAATGTTAGTTATCGTTAATCAGCCTACCAAAAAGGGAATTAAGACTATTTCGGGAAAACTTATTCAAGATGGGGCGACGGTGATTACGGCTGTTGTCTATGACTCTAAGGGCTCTTCGAGCATTAAGAGATTTCAAAAGTCAAAGGTCTCTAGCTATAGAATAGTTGAGGAGGCAATCTAATGGCGCAACCCAAAGTAAGACTTCCCCTCGATCTCACTATAGACGAATCACAGCGACTCGAATCTATCTGCAAATCCCTTGGTATTACTAAAATAGAATTTCTTAGAAGAGCTTTAGCTCAAGTAGAGAAGGAGGAAAAATAATGAAAATTAGATTCTGCACAGAACTTGATAAACTGCTGCACAAGTTAGACTATGCTAAAAATTTTAATCCAAGGAATATACCGTATTGGGAAGAAAGAATCGAGCATCATAAATGCGAATGCACCATCTGTCATTAAGCCACTCTTCGGAGTGGTTTTTCTTTTACATAGAAATAGCGCACCTGCTTTAGATGCGCTATTCAATAATATTATTCGATACTATTATTATATCACTTTGATATCATAAATGTTCTTGGAATTTATAAATCTATTGGCTCCATCAATCTTTTTTGTGTTGCCATCAAAACCAAGTAAAAAATCATATTATCCTTCCAGACATACCCTAGGCTTTGGCTAATGTGCATTTCTTCCGATACTCTACTTATCGGCTTATGCTGAAAGTAAACTCCATTCACTAAGGTTCTGTACTCCCCCGGCATTCTCCTCAACGCATCTTCTATGAGATCCGGCCACCCTGTTTCTAACTGTGCTAATCTCATTCCCTTACTCTGTGTTGTGTTGCCTATCTCTCCACCCGACACGCTCACATCCGGATAGTGTGATCCATTCATTATATCGTCACGCTGCTCATTTAGTGTCTTCATTTTTTGAGGATAGGAGTATAATTCAGTTTCGATTCTCCTCACTATTTGTCGTGATATAAGGGCCATACTAATCCCCTCATTCCCCCTGCTTGCCTACTGGCTTAGCAGGGATATATTTACTCCAAAGTTCTGATATTAGGTGATCTCTTTGTTTATCTGTCATGCCTATCTGCTCCTTTAGCTGCCACCATTAAGGAACATATCAGATATCCGCACATAGCCCCGAACATAACACTTAGTATATGACTCATTTGAGATACCCCCTGTCGTAAAGCTTCTGCCTATGGTCCCTAAGCATCATCTCCATGTCTATCCCATGTTTACTACACAGAGTATGAGCCATTGTTACTGCCGATTGAGCAACGTCAAACGCCTCCATAACCATGTTCATTTCTATATCTTCAACTATCTGCTCTACCGCTTTGTCCGACTCTCCACTTTGCTGATGCCCTTTGCCGATTAGCGCAAGTAATTCGCCTAATTCTTCGATGAGTTTATTGGTGCATCCCTGTACTGTAGGGGTTAGGTTGTTTAAGATGGGGAAGGTAATCCCTCGGCCACATGCAGACTCCCATTTTCCGTAACTCGTACCAGGCCCCTTGCACTCTCGACAGGGTAACTCTCGTAATGAAAAATCTTCGTACTTGCATGTTTTGCACAATTTATCCATTCGTCTTCTCCCCTTTTCCTACAGGCTTACACTCACGGCATGGCAATTCGATCAAATGCTTATACCGATGCTCACAATTTGCACACTTTTTCATATTACCCATCCTACTACTAAGTTTTTTGCGTTCCATCTCTCGATTAGCCATTGATCCCGACACCCTGTTACCTTCGCCAACTCCCTCATCATTGCAGAATACTCCGGGTAATATCTCTGCTGCCACGACTCCAAATAGGCCTGTATTTCGCTTTTCCCCTTCTTGGGGTTATGAATCTCAGTATGGTCATCATTGCAAACGAGAGCTACGTTTTCCATTCGCTGAATGTATTCTGGTCTATATCTTGTGCTTTGTTTAATTATGTGGTGGTGAGAATTAGCATTAACCTTTATACCCCTCATACCCATACACACCACACAATATCCTTCATCTCGTTCCTCAGCTTGCCTATACGCCTTTGCTTTTAGTTTTACTTTTACTGTGTTGTGTGATCCCTTTGGCTTACTTGGCTTTGGTTTTCTATTTGTTGGTTTATGCTTTGGCAAACTCAATTCATCCCAAAACAAATCTGTTCTTCTCCGCGTCTCCTCTACCGCATCAAATTTATAGGCTACTCCGTATTTTTTTCTATTCCATTTAGATTTTCGTTGTAGGGACATTGAACTATTCCCCCTTTATTAACTTGCTATCTAACCACACACCTCACACAATCCTTAATATTAAATCGTACTTACACTCTAATAGTTTACGTTTAATTAAAAATGACTCTTTTTTTGCCGTTGCAGGGCTTTTTACGTCTTCATACTCGATCCTTCCGTCTGGATACTCAACCTTGAAGTCTGCGAAATACTTGATAGCTATGATCTTTTTTCCGTCCTTCCTGCGGTATCCATCTTGAAGAATAAACATTGGTTGACATGAGAAATCCTTAACCCTTCCCATAGCCTTTAGTATCTTTAATTCACAGTATCTTTTTGACTCTTTTATCGAATCAAATTTTATTCCATCAATTACAGTTTTCTTTGCACCGTATTTACTCATGCTTTATCCTCCATGGCTAGAAGTGCAGCTAGGCATATGGCGTGAGGTGCTGTTTTTGAATCAACACTAAATAATCTTCCGTCTTCCATCTCGATACCGCACAACCAAGCTAATGAGTCAGGATATACCATCTGACCACATGGTCCTTTTGGCGTTGTATTTGGTCCGTAATTTCCCCAAAATATTCTTATATCTCCATAACCACGTATTTCCTTACGCTTGATCTTCTCGACCACTTCCCACGCTGCCGATATATCTGTTGAAAACGGTTCTGGTTCAACCATTTTCCATGCCGAACAATCTTCCTTTTTTAAGCCAATTTCATCCAAATCCTCCGCTATTGAGCAATCATGAATATTATTTTCCAAGCAGCAATTTTCCTCAAAACAACCATCAATATGGCACATATATTTAGTTTCAAAAAACTTAGCTCGAATTAATTCGTCCAATTCTCTTCCTGGCTCCAACTCTCTAACGTCCATTCTAGCCCTCTTCCTTTCTCTACCCTTCCAATTATACCCCTAACTCGTTTGCTCTCGTCCTAGACCCCTTCTAGCCCCTCTAACACGCTATTACATACCCATGTCTCGTAACTCCTCAAAGGTCTTTTCCTCTTTTTCCTTCTTCAACTTCGAGCCACACAAAATATGTGAGTAGTCTGTTATCTTTTTAAGATCCTCAAGGTTCTGAGTCTTTTTGAATCTCGCTGCGTATTTGATGATGTTTGCTAGACAAAAGTCCTCGATAAATCCCTTGGCAATAATAAGATCCAATGGTTCCACCTTATCCCCTGCTTTGTAATGTTCAGATCCCTCAGTAGCGCAATACTGTTTACCTGCTTCTCTTAGTTCATAAACGCTCATATTACAACTCTCCTCATCCATGGGTTTATTTGCTCTCTCGGTTCCTTCTTTGGCTCCCTCGATACTATTTCTCTTATGCCCTGATCAATCTCAGCGTTTTTAACATAATGATGCTTTACCCTCTCTACGATTGGTTTTCTTCCGCTACTCAACCACTTTTGATGCGTACGCAATGCCCAACGACTAAACCCTATAGCCTCCGAAAAATCCTGCTCTGTTTTATATTCCGCTCTCGCCTTATCGTATTGCTTTTGCGTTGGGTACTTCTCCCTGAGTTCCGCCTGTTTGCTCATGCTCTCCTCCTTTTACATACTGCGGACGTTTTTTTCTCGTCGCTATGCCGTATTCATTTTTTATTATGTGAGTTATATCAGTCCTGGACATTACCGGGATTGTCGAGGCATCCTCTATGCTCCATCCGTTATAAAGTCTTTGCCTAAAGGTTGCATAGGCTATACCGTTCTTCTCTGCTTTTTCCAAAGTCTCTATAGGGTATTTCCTGCGGCCCTTTGCGATCCTTGATAGGTTTTTTCTCCTGTCTATCAGGGGTTGAGTAATAGCTCGCTCTACTTCCCATTCCCATTTGTTGATTCTTTTTCGTAGTGTTTCGTAGCATATGCCGTTTTTCGCTGCTCTTTCTCGCCACTCTTTAAGAATGGGTATCTGCTGTCTAGGTGGTTTAGTTGTGGCCGTTTTCATATCCCACGCTAAACCTCTTATGCGCTGCTCTAAGGTTCCTTTGCTTATTCCGTTTTGTTCTGCTGTTTTGTAGTCTTCAGGAGAGATATAAAAGCTATAACTCATCCGATTCCCTCCGTAACCTCACGCCGCAAAAATCCATCATCCTTTTGCATATCGGGCAAGGTGTAGGGTCCGGGTCTTTATCGCATACTAGATATAGTTCAGCCTCTTGATATGTTTCCATCCTTGTCAGTAGTGCCATTTGTTCTGCGTGTACGCTCCGGCATTCCGCATAGTCACCAACGTTATGTGCAATACCTTCTCTAGCGCAGGTAGTACATCCCTCTAGGCTCTTGTTGTACCCTGTTGCTATAATCCTGTTGTCACACACTATTACACAGGCGTAATGGCGTTTTAGACAGTTGCTAAGTGGTAGCATTGTTCTGGCGCAATCCCAGTAATTCATCAAACCCTCTCCTTTGCTATCCTTTCGTGTTCTTGCGGATCTCTTGTAGAGATTAGTTTTATTATCTTTTTCACAATCTTTATAAAATCATCGTCTGACATTTCCGTTTCTTGTCACCCCCTCAATTCCATGGTAGTTCTTCCTGCGCTGCTTTTTCTCTCTCAATAATTTCTTCCCAGCCATATTTTTTACGCTCGTTTGTGCTGCCATTAAAAAACCTCAATGTCTTCTGGCTAAAGTAGAACTTGAATACTTTGCGCTGCCCCACTTCCCGATCTTTTAGACTTGTTATGAGCGCATCACACCCACCTTCGGTCCACACTCTTTCTACCGCAATTATGTTGTCTGCTTTATTTGGGATATTATTACTGCCGGATATGTCCGTTTTTTCGAGGTTCCCTTCTTCCCCGGTGAGTTCGCCTTTTATCTTGTTCGGATGGCATACCAGGACTATGTGTACTTTGTTATTAATAGCGAAAAACTTACACCTCTGAACGAAGTTCGCCTGATCGCTGTTTAGGCTATCCGCTTTCTCCTCAAGTTTTGACATTAGGTTATCAATGATGAATAGCTTTACTCCGTACTTTCTTGCAGCCAACTCCATCAACTCAAAGAACTTGTCCAAGTCGTTTGCGACGTTTTCCTCTTTCCTGTCGAATAGGTAAAATAGTCCTTCGTGCCATTCCTTTATCCGCTTAATGATCTCCGGCTTAATCACTTCAATGATTTTGTACTTGGTTTGTACTTGGTCCATGTACTCTTTTTTATTGCCTACTATTTGCTTATAAAGCCAATCTTGTATCTTGTATTCGCTCATTTCCCCTGAATAGAGGAACGTTTTAACTTGTCTCTCTATGCAATGGGCTATAACCTGACTAATAAAGGTTGTCTTACCTTCCCCATTCCTGCCGAATACAACGGTTAAATCTTTCTCTTTCCAATCCCCCACATAGCTGTCATAACCGTAAAAACCTGTCTCAATTCCATCATCTGCCGTTGCTGCGTACTCAACATGAGCCATATCTAACATTCCACTTGGCATTTCGTTTATTGCTCTCTGTATAGTTTCAAGAACCTTTTCTGGACCATGCTTATAAAGTACTTCGTTTGCATCTTTAAGTTTATCTGCCACAATCACTTTTACGTTTTTAAGTCGCGTCCTGATATTCTCTGCAAACTCTAGCCCCGGCTTATCATTGTCAGCCCAAACTATGATCTCTCGGCCCTTTAACCATTCCCAACAGGTTTCTATCCAGGTAAGGTTATTTGCTCCGCTTGGTGCGCTTACTACGTTGTGATAGCCAGATTGCCATATTGCCATAGCATCGGGTTGGCCTTCCGTAATTAAAAGTGGTTTCCCCTTTTCAATATGGTCCATCCCCCATAGTAAAGGTTCTGTGTTTTTCTCACACCCTCCCTTGAATCCCCTCGCCCTAATCTCCCTATAGGTAACGTGTATTAATTCAGTGTCTTGTTCTCTGTAATATGGGAAAACATAGACATTAGCTCCGTTCCACGTTGATTCCCTAACTCCCCACGCATCCAACGTATCCTTCGTTATCTTCCGTACTGCCATTAGATCAATTGCTTCCTGCGATAAGTCTCTGTACTTTATTTTAGGTAAGTCATATGCTTTCTTAACCGCTCGGTTACTCGGTGCGAATACGTTCAACTCTGTTTGTCCTGTTAAATCCATGACTTTCTCCTTCGCTTGAATAAAACTCATGCCCTCAAATTCTGTGTAGTAGCGATAGATGTCGATCTTCTCTCCGCAAGCGTGACATCTCCACATAAGACCATTCTTAAACCATGACATTGAAGGTGTTTTCTCTGAATGCAGAGGACAAAGGATCATGCCGGATTTATTAGGGCTAAGATTTAAGCCTGTTGATATGATCTCCCTTGCGCTCTGGCCTAGCAGTTCTTTTAGGTCCTTGCTTTCCATCTACATATCATCCCTTCTTATTCCGGCTCCCTCACCCTCCGTTACTCCGATTCTTCCTCTTAATGGCCTATCCAATGTTTTTTCATTTAAATACCCTTCAAACTTTGTGCCGAATAGCGTCTCTGGTCTGAGGAATTTACCCATATCTGTATTCGACCAACTTGCTACTTTTTTATCAATCACGCTTTTAAAATCGTCAATTCGGAATCCTTCGTTCCATCTTGCTTTTATTAAGTCTCTTGTCTTTGCTGTTGTTGACTTGTACTTAGATGCTGTCTCAAGGTTTAAGTAGGTAACTATTTCAGCGTATGGTATATGTTCTATATCTTTATCTAGTTCTTTATCTAGTTCTGTTGCGTTACCTTGCGTTACCGTAACGTTACATGTAGCGTTACCCCCTGCTAGTTGTTTTTGTTTCTCCCTGTGAGCTGAAACCCTAGCTCTAGTCTGTTCCCTGATCTTCTCTAACCCATCAATATTTTGATATTCACCCCAGTTCTTTATATAGATAACTTCGTCAAATACTTCAATCATGGAGAATTTTTGAAGAGTTATAATCGCTAACCTAATAACCGATACCTCGAAATCAAATTCTACCGCTAAGTCTTCTGCCTTAAATGGTATCGTGTCGGTTAAATATAAGGCTCCGTTTTTATTGCTCTCTCCGGCCTGTGCTAGAAGGAAAACCCATATTAAGATGATGCTGTTTCCCTCTGGAAGAGTGCGTATACGCTTTATTTTCTTATTACTGACCATGTTTGTGTAAATCTTTATCCACTTAACATCTGCCATTTGAAACGCTCATTTCCATCGCCTCAAGCGAACCCGGCATATTAAAGGCTCTTGCAAATCTCGAAGCTTCAATGGCATCCTCAAGTAATGCGTAACGACCGAAATACATTTGCTGTCCATTTACCGTGAAATACACAGCCCATTTTCCGTCTTGCCATCCAACATTCCTTGCTCCGCTTGTATTATTAGAACTTAGTTGTTTGCGGTTTTGCATATTTTCGGCATTAGTTACTATCCTGAGGTTTTCTCTCCTGTTGTCCAAACTGTCATGGTTTATATGATCTATTTTGATTTCCCCTCGTGCTCCTGCTATCCAACGGTGTAAATAAATCTTCTTGTACCTGAAGCCCTTGACGTAATATTGATTTACCTCATCAGTAA
>Ga0209318_1000681_pt1 | contig 30215 bp, 29 predicted proteins | sample RifGroE1_FD_183999 | JGI IMG/M metagenome (GOLD analysis project Ga0209318, IMG submission 183999) | Groundwater microbial communities from Rifle, Colorado, USA - Groundwater E1 (SPAdes) (version 2) | ecosystem: Environmental > Aquatic > Deep subsurface > Groundwater | place: Rifle, Colorado... | reverse complement strand
CAGCTGCAGCGGGCCTGCTGGGAAAAATTCAACCGTAACCCGTTCGTGTTCACCACGGTGATGGATACGACTGGGAGATTGACCGGGTTCGGCTTTGACCAGGGCAGTACCTATACAAAGGCTGATGAGTTTATGAGAAAAGTCTGGACGGATCCACGTAACCTCCTGGTCCAGCACTTTTCCAAATATGTTGCCCGGGCGGTGATCCAGGGGGAACTTTTTCTAGTGTTTACCATCCACAAAGACGGCTTCGTCGAGGTCGATTTCATCAGTCCTACAGCTATCAGCGGCTTTCAAAACGGCTCAGGCATTCTCACGCCGGAGAATAAGCCAATGTTTCCGCTCCTTTATAGGGTAGAAACCACAACCAACAGCATAACCCGAGCCCGGTTTATCCCTTCGATCAACCTGGCCTATTATCCGGAATTGTGGAAAACTCTGCGGGCGCATCCGGAGTGGCCCTCCGTGGTCGAGGCTGATATCGCAGGCAAAGACACCTCCCCAAAATTTAAACCGTTGGGCGGCTATACCCAGTTCATGGTCCAGTTTGACCAGGGCTTGGTGACCTCGCGAAACGTCGGCAGGTTAAAGGTCACCCTGGAGTGGCTGGAGCACTACGACAACATCAAGAAGTGGGAGCTGGATCATAAGAAATCCTCCGGCGCTTATCTGTGGTCGATCGAGGTTGTGGACCGGGCGGCCTTCCGGCTGTGGCTGGGGATGTCTGATGAAGAGCGAAAGAAGACAGGGCTTATGCAGCCTAAGACCCCGGGGATGACGGTGTTTTTACCACCCGGGTTTAAGCTGACCTGCAATAACCCGAAGTTGTCCTCGATTACCAACCAGGACGACGACATCCTGCGCATGGTCTCGGCCGGCCTCAACACCTCCGAGGATATGATGACCGGCAGCAGCTCCGGTCAGACCTACGGCGGGGTAAAGATGAGCCGAGGCCCGATCGCGGACAGGGTCGCGGACCAGGTCGCGGACCTGGAGCGGTTTATGACCTACACCTTCTGGCGTGGAGCTTTGTTCTTGCACTCAAAAACAGGACACATGCCCTGGACCGTATCGGAAAACAAGGCCTACAAGTTTGAGAACGGCGTGGCCAAGTTTAAGAAGATACCGGTCGAGGCTCATGAGACGATAGCGATTAATTGGCCGCTGTCTGAAATAGGGGACCTTGAGTCCAAGGTCAAGGCCCTGCTCGGGGTCAAGCATGGGGCCGTGAACCAGACTTTGGGAATCGCCAGCGAGGATATTGCCCGGCGGATTGGTTTCCAGAATCTCCACAAAAGCAGGCTGAAGCTGGCGACCGAGGAGAAACTGTACCCCAAATTGATAACCGAGCTTGAGGCCGAGCAGTTGGCGGAAAAGGTGGCTGAGCCAGGGGCAGCACCACAACAAAAGAAAGTTCCTGAAGAACAAGAAGATATGGATAATTCTTGACAAAGAGAGTTTGGCCCTATATGGTTCGCCTAACTCATTAAATATAAGGACTTAGCCATATGCCGAGATCTCTTACCCGAATAGCCGCCGTACTCCTGGACAGCCCCTGGGCCATCCAGGAGTCGTGGCTGCAGGAAATGTATGCAATTTTCCGAGCCCATCAAACCGATGGAGCTTTGGCTAACTCCCTGGCTTTTAAAGGAATCCCCCAGAAAGACGAGGACGAGGATGAGGACGCCAATTACCGGTTGCACCGCGGCGTGTATCGCCGGGGTCCAGTGGCGGTGATTCCTATCCGCGGCCCGATATTCCCCCGCGCAAACCTGATGACCAAGTACTGTGGCGCCACTTCCTTGGAGTTGGTGACGGCAGATGTCCTGGCCGCGGAGATGGACCCGGATGTCAAGCACATCGTGTTCCCATCGGACTCCCCCGGCGGGGTGGTGACCGGGGTGGATGAGTTTGGGGCTGTGCTTCGCCAGCTGACCAAACCCACCTACGGCCACGTCTCCGGCATGGGCGCCTCCGCCATGTACTGGATTCTCTCGCAGATGACTCAGATCAGCATCTCCCCGACGTCCGCCGTCGGCAGCCTCGGGGTGGTGATGTCGATGACGAAGTATCGGAAGGCGGGTGCGGAAGAGTACCCGAAAGAACTGCAGTTTGTAAGCTCCATCAGTCCCAAGAAAAGGTTGGACCCTGAATCAAAAGAGGGCGAAACCGAAATACTTTCCATGGTTAACAGTATCGCCGAGGTGTTTGCCAAGGAAGTAGCCGCAGGTCGAAAAGTCAGTCTTGAGACGGTACTGGAGCGTTTTGGCCAAGGAGGCATGATCACCGGTGAGGCCGCGGTAGCGGCAGGCATGGCGGATCGCGTCGATACCCTAGAGGCTCTCCTTGATCGATTGGAAAAGGAAGAGACCACATCATATTCATCGTATGGAGATTACCAGATGAAGAAAGCTGAATATAAGGATAAATTTCCCGGAGAGTATGAAGCGATCCGGGCCGAGGGGGCCGCGGAGGTGTCTGCGAACCTGACCTCGGCAACCACCAAGATCGTGCTCCTTGAGCAGGATAACAGCCAGTTGAAAAGCCAGCTGGATAAGGCAGCTGAGGTCAATGCCGCCAACGACGCTCGATTGAAAGCCCTGGAGAAGGATAAGGCGATTGCCTTGGAAAAAGCTAACCAGGTCCAGGCTGAGGGCGTGTTCTCCGAGGTGTTTAAGGCCTCGGGTATCCCCGGCCGGCTTGAAGACAAGGTGCGCAGGACCTGCGCCACTTCCGAGTCCTTTACCAAGGACGGCGTGTTTGATGCCGAGGGTTACAAAACCTCTATCAGCGCTGAGATTGGCGATTGGGCTAAGGAACTTGGGGCCAAGGCAGAAGAAGAGCCGGTGCTTAAGGGTCTTGGCGCCAAGGGCAACGAAGACACCGACGACCTGACCAAGGTCGACGCTACGGTCGACGCCTTGCTGGCATTTGTCTCTCCCGCAGCCGCCGTGTAATCGATTAACTATATCCTTTGGAGGGTATTTGATATGAATCAGCCTTACGGACTTGGCGGATCTACTCCGCAGTTCAACGCATCCGGGCGGACCCCCGGAATCGCGCCGTTGTTTTACTCTTACCGGGAGCAGGCACTTATCCTGCCCGCGACCATCCTGGGCGGTTTTGGCCCCCTGAAGGCGGGCACGGTCATGGCCACCTATGGGGAATACGCCGTGCCCTACATCCCGACCACAATTGCTCTTACGGATGTCGGACGGTCCTTCCTGGCTGCGGATGTTACAGCGGGCACGGATTTGTACATGACCAACGCCGCGGCCCTGAAGTTCAAAGTGGGTCAGACCATCTGCTCCTCCGATAGCGACAACACCTATACCGACGGCGGACCGATCACCGCGATAGTTGTGGATGCGATCCCCGGGCTTACCAAGGTGACGGTGACGAACGACATCACCGCGACCGTGGCCAAGCTGGCCAACGTCTACCACAAGACCTTGACCAACGGCAAGTTCTCGGCGGCCACCTGTATAATCGATCAGGCGGTAGATACTGGTAGTTCTGACTACCCGGCCCCCGCCGGCGCCAACGTGTCGATCGTTCTGTCGAACGCAGTACTGTACACCAACGCTTTGGTGGGCATGGATGCGGCGGCTATTACCGCCCTCGGCGCCGTTTCCCGAGGCAAATTCACCATTCTGAAATAAGGGGAAACGAATATGAAAGGTTCCGCGGGAATTCCCGAACTCCAACTCACTACACTCAATAAGCTGGTCCAGAAGTTGCCGGCCGCGCCCACTCTCACCTTCACCAATATGTTTCCGGAAATCCGGGCACAGAGTGATTCGATCGAGTGGGAGGTCGAATACGGTTCAGCCGGCATGACCCCGTTCGTCGCCCCGGGTGCCATCGCCCCCAAGGTCGGCCGTGACGGTATCGGCAACGGCTCCGCCAAGGTCGCCTATATGAAGGAGGCCGGGTTCCTCGATGAGTCCGTGCTGAACAACCTGCGGGCGGTGGGTACAGACCGTACCAAGGAGACTGGACAGCGCCAGGTTGCCAGGTTGATCCAGAAACTCCGCGCCAGGATGGACCGGCGCCGTGAGTGGATGACCGCCAAAGCTGTTCTTGATGGTGGCTTCTCCTATCTTGAAAAAGGCGGCACCAGGATCACCGTTAACTACGGTATCCCGGCCACCCACTTGGTTACCCTCACGACCAACTACAAGTGGAACGGCGGTTCGACCAGAAATATTCTGGATGATGTGCTTACCGGTAACCAGGTGTTGGCGGATGACGCGGGCATCAAGGCCAAGTTCTGTACCTTGAACAGCACCCTGTTGAAGACCTTGATGTTGGATTCCACCATCCAGGCACTGTTGGCCAAGTCGGCCTTTGGTGATGGGGATCTCTTCAAGAACCCGGCGGGGGTAATCGGCACTTTGCTCGGTGTCGGGCCTCTGCAGGTCTTTGATGACTTCCATGAGGTTGACATCGTGCTTACCGCCGCGGCCACCGCCGGCGACACCGCTATCTACGTTACCTATGCCGAGGATGTGGCGGTAGGTGCCAAGGTGCGTTTTTACGACGACACCAAACCCAATACCTGGGAGGACAAGGTCGTTTCTGCGGTCGACACCAGTGCCGGCACCATAACCCTCTCTGTAGCCCTGGTTGGCTCTTACGCCCTGGGCAAGTCGTCTGTGCGGGTACGGGAGAAGATCGTCAAGGACAACAAGTTTATTATGTGGTCTGACACCAACGCCGATGGTATGAAGATAGCGGAAAACGTCCTGGCGCCTTTTGGCCTCGGTGGCAACTATGGCGTGACCATGGATACCAAGGACGAGTTCGATCCGGAAGGCACTATCGTCCGTATCCAGAACAAGTCTCTGCCGGTTGTTTACCATCCGGACTGCTCTTATGTGCTGACAGTGTTCTAAGCATAAGCAGCAAGGAGTCTCCGTACCAAGGCCCAGCCCTTCACTGGGTTGGGCCTTTTAATTTAGTCGATAACTATCGAGGATATTATGGAAGAAAAAAGAGTTCTTCGCACCAAAGTAACCCTGGCCTTTGGCAGCTCCCTCACCCTCCCCCCGGGGGACTACGAGGGCGACAACATCCCGCCGCAGTTGGAGCAGGAGTATGAGGCTGGCTCCCCACATGTTGAGGAGGTCCTGACCAGGTTCGAGAAACCTCGCCAAGCACATCCTGTTAAAGAAGCACGGCGCCCTAAGAAGGCAGTTACATCCGCCGACCCGGAACCAGAGAAGGTAGCTCCGACCGCATCATCTCACGAGCCTGCTGAATAACTGGAGGGCCTATGGCTATTGCAGACACAACAGAATTGACAGCGAGGCTGGCGGCCCTGATGGGGTCTGCGTGGTCGACCCTTTCCGCGGACGCGCAGGCGGCGGTTATTGCCCAGGCCGGCGAAGAGCTTGGTTGGGTGTTTCCTATTTTGGTCTCGAGGAAAGCCTATTGGATGGTGGAGCGTTGTAAGCGCCATACTTTGTATACCACACTGGTGCTGCAGGCCGAGCGTTTCCAATATAAGCAGATAAAATTACAACAAAAATTTGACAACTACTTCAAGATAATCAGCGCCATGGACGCGGAGTTCGCCAAGGCCATGGAAGAAGAGCCCGCCCTGATGGACATCAGCGCCCTGGATGATGCCACGAGTGAGCTGCTGGCCAAGGGCTTTATGGCCAATCCGGCCGGGTTTGTTTATGACCAGATAGGGCAGGATCTGACCTATGAGTATAGCTGACGAAATTCGGGCGGTACTGCAGGAGGTGGGATCCGAGATGACCATCCGGAAACCCGGCGGCACTCTTGTCACCGGAGAGTTCCTGGATGACAACAGCCACACCGAGCACACCAACCCGATGATCCGTGCCTTCTTTTTTGACTTGAATCTGCAGGCGCCGACCGCAGCTGTAGTGGGCGACACCTTGATCTGGGGGAGTGATCCGCATCAAGCCGAGGTCATTCTCACAGCCATTGCTCCGCAGATGTTCGAGAACGAGGTTGTCGAGTACATCGCCTCCGGCTATGTGGTCAACGCCAAAGGGGCCTTCTGGAAATACGATCAAGACGCCGTAGCCAACGAGGCCAACAAATACGACCCGGTGCCCGCCTGGGTGCAGCTCTATCCAGGCGTGGAGATCCACGGCGCGGTCATGGACCAGATGTACCGCTCAATGGCCAAGCCGGCCGCAAATGAGTCCATGGATGTGTCAGTGATACGTCTGCAACTGTTTATCAGTTCCTACTTTACAGACATCGCCATGGGTATGCAGTGGCGTTCTGCTGTTGGGGGTGTGGTGTACAAGGTCGACCACATCGAGGACAACAATTTCATTGGTATCAGGTCCGTGTTTTTGACGGAGGACACCAGGGCATGACGAAAAAGATTGTAGAAAAGCGGTTAGGTCGCGCAATGTATGGTGCCCTGATGTTATTTGAGCAAACCTTTGAGGGCAAAAAACAAGAATATTCAATAGGCCGATTTACCAGCAATCTTACGAGATATGGACGAGGAGTTGAAGGTCTGGGTAGGTCTATGTACTACTTTGTTCCAAGCGGAAAATACGGCGGTGGTGGTACCTTGACCCCAGCGATGGCTGTCCATGCCCTGGATTACATTAAAAAATCTTTACTGGCAGGAGGCAACAACCCCAGATACAAAGGCCCACCAATGGATCCACTTAGTGACGGCGAGGGGACTAAGGCTGGGCCTGGTTGGGGGTATGCACATTGGAAGCACAAGGTCTCCTATTTTAGAGGTGCCCCGTTGATGCGGTTAACAGGGGCTACGCTGGCCTCGCTTGGTATTCGAACAAGCGCGGGAGGCAAAACCGTGATCACGGTTAATGGAGACTATGTAGGCCCTTCAGCAGCTCCTGGTGTGCCGGGGGTGAAGGTATCAGATTATGTCTATGTCCATGAATATGGCAGTGGGGGTGTAACTGGTAAAATCCCTGGCCGGCCGATAATTACGGGCTCGATGCTTGGATGGATAGCAACCCAATCGGATGCTTGGCGTATAGCCTTTCAGCGGCTTATGCGAGAAATCGTCTGGATGAAACGTGATCGTGGTGGGAAAGAGGATCTGGCGGACGATATCATTATACCAAGGGATGATGAAGATGACTCGTCCAGTGGTAATAGTGCGATAGATGTTCTGGCCAACATCAACCGTCAGGCTGACCGCTTGGACAACTTAGCCAAGACCGTGTCCAGGGTAGCAGCCGATCTCGTCTACAAAACAGCTAGGGCAGCACCGCTTACGCCGACACAGAAATCCCAATTGAAACCTATTCTTTTTCAAGAGCTAGCCAGCAGTGGTTACAACTCTGATAAAATAGCAGAGATCGTTGAGATAGCTTTTGGTGGTAGGATCCCAAGAGAGTACATCTACGATTAAGAGGCATTACATGCAAGTATTGGAAGTCCTTCCTGTCGGGTTCAGAATAATCGTGGCGTATTCCCTTGACGATCTGAAGCACCTCAAAATCATCATGGACAACATGACCTTCAACATGGACGGGGACAACCCCGCCCACGTCGCGGCCAATGCCTACCTGCACGGGCGCTTCTACCCTGAACTTGCTGACACCCTAAAGGAGCTGCTGCCTAATGTTGCTGCATCCGACCTTAAGTGAAGAATGTATCCAGTACTCCATCAAGAAGTACTTCTACAGTGGCTTAAAGGCTGTAGATGGGGTGCCGGTGTACTTCGCGCATATTTACATGACCCCCAAGGCCAGTGTTTCTGGTATCGAGCACGATACCTGGGTCAAGTTTTTCTTTGGCGGAGCGTACCCTGTTGGCGGCCTGAGCGTGGTGAAGGTCGGGGCCTACGTCTTTTCCCGGGGCTCGGCTACGGCCTCGTCCGGCAATCTCCTGGCCCAGACCAGGGACAAGCTCATGGCCTATTTGGTTAATACTGACCCAGCGGGGAATGGTATTCAGGCTATCCCTTTGTTGGACTTAACAAATGTGGAGTGCTCCAGGATGGTGGTGACTTTGGGGGAGCCCTCGGACGAAGAGGAAGCCGACGACAACACCCTTTATCGGTTGATCCCAATTCGTTTAAAATTTGCTACAATATAGGCAATTTATGTACGAGGCGAACTGTGAGAAGTGTGGCAAACGACTGCTGGTCCGGCAGGATAATGGGCTGTGGCGGTTTGAGTTCGGCCGTTTTGGCTCAAGGAAGGAGCCAGTGGTCGACATTGAAATCCACGGATCTGTCAGGATGTTGTGTCTGAGGAAGAGTTGCAGACATCTTAATATATTTGATTTTTTCCCCAATAAAAGGTAACTATAGGCAAAAGTGTACAACCAGTCCTGCTGTGCAGGAATAGTATCCTCGGCTTAATTAACTTTACGGAGAACCACTATGAGAACAGGACCTATTACGAGAGACGCCTCAACCGTCCAGCTTGGCTTAAGCCAAATTCGGATCGGTAAGTCCGCGTCGCATATCGCCACAGTGACTCCGGTGCTGACAGCCCTGGATTCCCTTGGTGCCTTGGCTTCTACCGCCTTCAACTCCGAGACCGAATATTTCGATCTGGAGTCGGGCTTTCCGCTGTCTTTGGATGCGACGTTCCCGATGCGGGAGACCAACACCCTGGAATGCGCCTTCAAGGAAATCACTCCGAAGAGCCTGGCAATTTCCCGAGGTATGGACCCTTTCGCGGATATCGCCGCGGCTGCCACGATCCTCTCCACCAAAACTATTGCCGGCGTTCACGTCGTTGATGATATCGCGGTTACCAATGCTGGTGGAGTTATCACCGACATCTGGACGATAGTTTTTACTGGCGCCGCCAACTACAAGGTTTATGGCAGGATAACGGGGTACGTCGGCACCTCTGCTATTACCTCCGCGTTCGCTCCGGACAATGGTGGTAACCCCTACTTCACCATCCCTGCCAACCACTTTACTGGTACCTGGGCAGCTGACCAGGAACAGGTATTCGCCACTACAGCTTTTGTTTCCGGAACCAGCGCCTACACCAACGCTCATCTCGGGAATATCCCTCTTGGCACCCTGGCGGCGCCGAAATTCCTGAGGGTCGAGGCTGTATACACCTTCCCGAACCCAGCCTACTCGATGGTAATTGTTTTCCCTCGGGCGAATATCACTTCGAGCTTGAACCTCGATCAGCAGCCCGAAGACGCGGCGGCGGTCACCATGACAATTAAGTCCATGGGCGCCAGTGAGGATACTACTGGCGGCAACGCCGCGTGGAACAACATGCCGAACGGCCAGATCCTGTTCCTTGGCGGCTGATAGCATTGAGCAGTAACAAGTCAGGCCGCCTATCTTATACAGATAGGCGGCCTGAGTTTTAACCTCAACAGGAGACCAAAATGGCCTTAAGTCCTAAAATCAGGAAAGTTGAAGTTGGTGTACGAGAAGTCCGTGAAGAGGTTCTTTATCCCCTCTCGATGGCAGATCAATTAGCCCTGCCGGACCAGATTATCGAAGCCGTCATTCAGATGGGGAAACTAGATGCGGGAGATCTTGCTGTTTCCACAGTCAAGAGCCTCTCAGGCAAAGGTGAACCAGGTGACGACAAGGACATGGCGACAATAAAAATCATCATGGACCTTATCGTGAAGAACATTGGTTACATCCTCGAGAAGTGTATGGACAAGGTCACCATGGCCGACCTCACCAACGAACAGTTCATCGACATCGTTGATGCAATATTTGAGGTCAACTACGAGGGCGCCGTGGGAAAGGCCTTGGACCTGGCGCAGAGGGTGAAGAAACTGTTTCGACCGGAGAAAGCGGCGACAGGTCCAGCAATTCCGGAGTTGACACCGCAGTAGCTTTTGTGCTGCAGAGCTACCCGGCTTACCGGATAGAGGACTTCTACACGAAGTCCTATCGAGAGGGGGGCGTGACCTATGAGCAGTTTCTTTTCCTCCATAAAGCCGCCGACGACCAACTGTACGGGCGCAACCGATTCATGGCCGCCATTCACGGGATCGATATTGACACCCCAGCAGCAGAGAAACCTGTTGGTGGTCCTCCCCGGGTTGCAACCAAAAGAGCAGGCTCCAAGATGCTGTTTGGAGATCCGGCGGAGTATACACACCTATCAGAACAGGAACGTGCCGAGTTGACCCAGAATATGCTGAAACACTGGAAGCCGCTGGGGAGTAAAATGTTGGAGCCGAAGAAACCAGAGTATCACACTTAAGGAATCCGCATGGGCGAGCAATCAGCAGTATTAGGGTTGGGGTCGAAGATTGAAGCCGGCACCAAACAGGCCTTCTCTACAATAGCCGACGGGTTCCGCCAGATCGCCAAGGCCATGTCAGACTCCGCCGCAGCAATGCGGAAAGTTGGGCAGGAGGCGCCAGCCAAGATCTTTGAGGACACCGCCAAGAGCATCAATAAACTCACCTCCGGGCTGGACAAGCAAGTAGCCTCGACGAAAATGCTGTCGAAAGCCCAAGTGGAGGGGCGGGCAGTGGTTGAGGCTGGCGCTGCCGCTCAGGAAAAGGCTGCATCTAAATTGGCGAAGGCCAATGCCGAACTTGAAAAGACACCGCTGATATCTGCCAAGGCAGCAGCCCAGCTTGACGTGCTGAAGACGAAGTTCCACGATGTGTTGAACGCCCCCGGGTCTGCAGGGAAATCCGCCAATACGCTGCTGTCTTCTTTTCTGACCCCTGGAGTGGGTAAGAACGGGGAGGCCACCTTACCCAAGATCAGTGATGGTGGGCAGACAAAGATTCTGGAGGTGCAGTTGCAACGGCTGCAGGCAAGCTATCGAGAGACGACAGCGGTCGCAACCAAATCCGCGGCTACCTTCCAGAGCCTGAATGCAAAGTTCCCCGGGTTTGAGAAACATATACGTGCCCTAGACAAGACCAATCTCTCCTATCAGGAACAGATCAATGTCCTGAAAAGACTTAAGACAGCAAGAGCAGAAGAAGAAGCGAAACAACGGCAGGCGAATAAGGAGTTAATTAAAACGGCGGCTCTGAACGAAAAAGCATCAGCAAGCGTCAACAAATTAGCGAGAGATTACAGTAGGCTACTCGCCTCTAAGGGGGCTACTGGAGCGAACGCCAGAAATCTCTTTGCACAGTTTGTACCCCAAGCAAGTGACAGCAAGAAAATTGAGGAGTTGAAAGCTCGGCTGGCTGAACTTCAGAAAAAGTTTGGGGAAGTAACGACAGCAGCAACCAAATCAGCTGCAGCCTTCCAGAGCTTGAATGCGAAGTTCCCCCAGTACGGGAAACAAATTGCCGCGCTTCAAAAAACCAATCTCTCCTATCAAGAACAGATCAATGTCCTGAAAAGGCTGGACGAGGCCAAGAAGAGAGAAGCCCAGTCCTCCGTGGATTACAGTAGGCAGTCAGAGGGTATCCAGCGCCTCAGGAAACAATACGCCGACCTCCGCCTCAGCACCGATCGGTATGGCCAGGCCGCCAACAAGATCCTCGGAAACATCCGAGCCCACAATATCGAGATAGGGAAGGCCGGGGCCGCTTTAGGGGTCCTGCAGCGCCAGCAGAGAATAGCCGAGAGGGGGTTCACCACACTCGGCGGAGCTGTCAACCTGGTCATAACCAAACTTCGTTCCTACGCCGGCTACCTCGTAGCCTCGTCAGCCATCTTCACTTTTATCGCCGGTATCAGGACGGCGGTGTCGACAGTCGCCACTTACGACCAGTCCCTGAAGGACCTCCAGGCCATTACAGGAGCGACAAACGCTGATCTGACGTTGATGGCGGACACGATGAAAAAGGTGGCCTCCGATACCAAATTCTCGGCAGCAGAGACTGCCGAAGGGATGAAGCTTCTTGGCCAGGCCGGTCTGGATGCCAAGGAGACCGTAGCTGCAATCCCCGGGGTCACCAACCTTGCTACCGGTACCATGACGGATCTGGCTACGGTAGTGGATCTGACGTCAACTACTTTGCGGGCTTTTGGCCTTGCCGCTAAGGACACCGGCTACATCACCGACGTCTTCGCCAACGCCGTCAATAAATCTAAGCTGACGATCGAGGATATTAAGACAGCCTTTAACTACATCGCTCCCGCGGCCCACAACGCCGGCATGTCTTTGGACGAAACCGCCCGGGTGATGATGGTCTTGCGCGACAACGGTTTGAAGGCCAGCTCCATGGCCACGGGCTTCCGCCGGATCCTGGCCAAGCTGGCCATCCCGACGGAGAGCTTTAAGAAAAACGTTAAGGCTGCCGGATTGACTCTGGCTGATTTTGATGTGAACTCGCAAGGGATCTCCAGGGTACTCCACAACTTATCCAAGGTCGTGACCACCAACAAGGAGGCCTTCGCTGACTTCGGGGTTTACGGCTCTGCTGCGGTTACCGCCCTGATCAAGGATGTTGATAAATTTGATCTACTCGGCGCTTCCATAGGCCGATCGGGATCCGCGGCGGAGATGGCGCAGATCCAGTTACAGGGTCTGCAGTTGATGTTCAAGAACCTTCAGGATAAGGTCAAAAACCTGTGGATCGCCATGGGCGAGGGCGGCCTCACCGGTGTATTGAAGGCCATGGTCAATGTCGCCAGGGGCGCCGTGGACGTACTTACAGACTTAGCCAGTAATGGAGTCGTCAGATTTGCCGTGCAGGCGACACTGGCCGCTGCCGCCGCCCACGGCCTGGTCCTGGCTTTTCAGTGGTTCAAAGGCGCCACCTTTATTACCTCAGCGTTGTCTTCAATATCCCTGGGCTTGGCTGCGGTCCAAGTGGCGATGGGTAGTACGACTACCAGTACCATCGCTTTGACTATGGCGCTGAACAGCCTGAAGGCCGGTTTCATGACCTTTCTGCCTACAGCGATTGTTGCCGCGATCGGGTACGTCATTTATGAAGTGACCACCTATACCCAGGCTTTGAAGGACAACGCCGTTGAGATCCGAGCCGTCACCTCACAGGTTGAGGACCAGATAGTAAAGCTGAATGCAGCTGAGCGGGTATTTAAGAAAAACACAGCTACCCAGAATGCCCAATCTGAAACTCTGGAAAAACTGATTGCTGACTACCCCAGATTCGCTACCGCCCTACGCACTGCCATGGGCGACGGGGAGGATCTGGCCAGAGTCTTGGGCGAGATCCGGAAGGAACAGGAAGCCCTCCTCCAGCAGAAGTTGGGTGAGGCGATGGCCAACACCAGTAAACTGCTGATCGACAACAGCTTGGCGGCTTCAAAATATGAGTGGAGCCTCCGGGAACTTATCCAGTCTCAAGCCGCCGAGGACGAGACTCGGAAGCAGTTCAGTGAGAATAACGCGAAATATACCGAGCAGTACATCCGGGACGGTAAGGCAAAAAAGCTTACGGATAAGCAGATAGTTGCCTCTTTCCGGGAGGCCATGCGCGGTAAGTTCCTCTCCTCCAATGAAGTGGATAAGATGGTCGCGGGCCTCGAAGCAGCGCTGAAGTCGATGGAGGACCCGGCGTATCAGGCGATGGTCAAAGTAGGCAAGGCAGGCGCTGCCGGTATAATCGATGGCTTAGAGCTGGCTGAGGAGTTTGACAAATCCATAGCCACTATAGACTTCAAATCTTCCAACCAAAAACTGGAAAAGGGGCTTGCTGAAAGACTCTATGCTATTTCCGTGGCTGAGGCCAAAGGCACCGTCGCCCATGAAGAAGCGGAACTCACAAAGCTCAATGCCACAATCAAAGCCTACGACGAGATGGTTGAAGTGGCCAAGGCTTACGTCAAGGCTGCGGATGCGGGTGGGACCCCGGAGCAGCAGACAGAAGCACAGACCATGGTTAACGCCGCAGTTGAAAAGGCCAACCAAGTCAGGCTCCAGAAGCTGGAGGTATTTGGGCAAAAACGTATTGCTATTGAAGAGAAGCTCTCGTCTTGGCAGGAGAAGAGAATTGCCGAGGAGGCCAAGCACGACGACAAGGTGCTTGAAAATAGGAAAGGGACAGCGGACAAGCTGGCTGCCCTGGAGAAGGCCTCCGGTTTGATGGCCAAGAGTGTGGCCCAGGATGTCCTGGACTTTCGGGAAGAGCAGTCAAAGGAACTTGTCGAGCTGGAGGAAGAGGCCACTACCAAGATTGTCGAGATCGCTCGCGACGCCAAGGACAAGCGGATAGAGGCGGATAAGGATTACGAGGATAAAAGAGCCGAGCTGGTCAAGGCCAGGGTAGAGATTGAGCGGTCGGCGGCGGCAGACATAACCGGGCTGCAAGACTCTCTTCAGGACAAGATTACTAATATCAGGATGAAGGGTCTCGAGGGCCAAGCCAAGGAAAGCGCGTTGGCATCCGCGGCTGCCGAGCGGCTCGCCGCCGGGCAGCAGGCGCTTGCCGAGGCCAAGGCCAAGAACGACAAGGAGGCTATAGACCGGGCCAAAGAACTTATAGAGTCAGCTGGCGGCTACTACGACCAGTTGGAGAACCCAACCAGCGCTATCTCTGGTCTGCAGCAGGTAACAGACGCCTTGATCGAGGCCAGGAAAGCCCAAGAGCAGGTAGAGCTTGCTGAGAATCAGAGTAAGCTGGCTAAGGAAAAAGCGCTTCATCGAGACAAAATTAACGAGATCAATAAGTTAGAGGACGAAGCTCTCAAGAAGAACCAGGACAGGTTCACAGCCCGGGTTGACGCTGTTAACAATTATTATGCAGCCGCTATGGCGAAAGAGCAGGCTCGGCACAATGCTGAGATGCAGCACATTGATAGTGAGATCGCCAAGCTCAAGGAAAAGGCCGCGGCGATCGCCAACCAGCAATCCGCTGTGATCAACAGCCCGGCGCCGAGTGGCGGTTCAGACAACTCCGGAGGCGGCATCTCTCCTGATTTTAATTGGGAGCAGTACGAGCGAGATGTTGGTATAGCCACAGCCAAGGGCATCCAGAAGGGAGTTACTGACGGCACTACCATGTCGGCGGAAGAGATCAAAAAGGCAGTAAGCGACCAGGTTGCCGCCGGCACCCGGGAGGGATTGTTTGACGGGGTGAAGGTCGATGGGGTGCCTCTTGAAGAATGGAAGGCGCAAGGACGGGAACAGGGTGCGGTCATGGGTCAAGCCACCACCGAGGCCGTCGCCCAGGAGATGAAGGACTTCGATATAACCGAGAATCTCGAGGGTGCCCCGGTGAGTGTGGTTATAAGCCCGGCTACCAAGAAGGAAGTTGAGCCGTTACTGGATAGTATTCGAGAGGCCCTAGACAAATACCCCGGGGAGCCGTCTCTTGATTTCACGAAAGCTGAGAAAATGATTCGCGAGTTTGTCCGGGACGCACAGCGCCGTTACACAATTGAGATCCCGGTAACCACTACCCAGGGTAAGGCTGCTGGCGGGCAGACCTATGCGATGGCCGGCGGCGGCAGGATCCCGGGCACGAAGTCCCCGAAGGATAAGGTGAAGGTGTTGTCGCGGCCGGGTGAGTGGTGGATACCGGATGAGCAATCCACATATTGGGCCAGAAACTTGGGCGATTGGTTTATGAACGCGGTCCACAAGCCCATGAGCCAAGCAGGCCAGTACCTCAAGAATTCAGTGTTGAAGGGGCCCACCTCCCGGGCAGTGCCGATTCCGGTGCCTGCGCAGTCGGGGATAAACACAAATGTATTGTCTTCATTAAATAATTTAGGTACATTGGATGCCAGAATTGGGGACCAGGTTTCTCGAGTGGTTGATGCCCTGGCCTCCGCTACTTCTGGCGGCGATACCTACCAGCTCCATTTCAGCTATTCTGGAGCAGCGTCCCAGGCTTCAGCAAAAACCTTGGCGAAGTCGGTCATGAATGAATTTATGAAGATGCATAAAGGGCGCTCATGATAATACCGCTGACTGATGGGATCGTTACCGTAAATCTTCATCACATCATTTGGACCAACCGCAGCCAAGACAGGGCTCGGGGTAGTGAACGGGCAACTTTTGGCCGTTTGGTGGTTCAGCGCCTGGCAGGCCCAACAAACCAGGATATTATCCTGGAAGCCAAGGTCGATGGCAACCGCCTGTCAGGGTGGTTCCTGTGGTCTCAGGTAGCACAGCTCGCAGCCTGGCGGGATGATGGTTCAATCCTCACACTTACCTACGATACGGAAACCCGTTCCGTAATGATCCCCTTGGGCGGCCTCAGCATTGAGCCGTTACGTCAATACTCGAAAACCCCTGCCGGCGATGAGATATGCGCCGGCACCTTGACCCTGAAAGAGGTATAGCATGCTATCAACTGATATTAAATGGTTTCGTCCGCTGGCCAATGGTCGGTGCGGGGCAACTGTCATCACCTCCGGAGTGGTGCAGAACGTTTTTCCCCATGTCACTAGTGCCCAGCGTGCGGCGGGGTTAGACACCTATAAAAAAACCTTTGCCGGTTTGACCAATACCGACAACCTTCCCCTGCTCGATCCGGAAGACTACCACGACGCGCCGACGATTTCACCTGACGATTATGTGGTGAAGTGGCTCTCCGGACAACGTACCACCGAGGCTGGGCTGGAGGCGGAGATAGCCACGGCCGACCTAGTCGGGACTGCCTACCTGAAAAACAACATCGCCATCGGCGCTTTGACCTTTGTGGTCACGGTGAAAAATGCCGCGCTCTTGCCCGGCGGTGCGAAAGACATCTTTAAGGACGGCTATAAAATTAAGGTCTGCAGCCATACGTCGGCCACGGCGACAAATGGCGCGGAGGAGGTAAAAACCATCTCCGGCACGCCAACCTATGTCGGCCTGGATGTAACCATCACTGTTACTGAGGAGTTTGTCACCGCCTTTACCGCCTCGACGCCGCCGTACACTCAGGCCTCGGTGCGGGTCAGCTCGTTGCTGGAGCCTGGCGACGTGCAGCCGAGCAACACCGCTCCGTTCAAGACCTCCACCGCCGGGACCATCGATGCCGGATCGTATCCGCTCATCCTCGACAACCAGGGCACGGTTGACGAGGACATTGCCCTCACTTTTACCGATGCTACACATTTTACTGCTACCGGAGATTCCATTGCCGGCACGTTGGGGTCTGGAGACACCGGCACGGACTTTGCCCCGTCTAATCCCGATTTCACCAGGCCGTATTTCACTATCGAGGCGGGATTCTGGGGCGGCACCTGGCAGGCAGGCGACACCGTGACCTTTACCACTCACCCTGCCCGCATTCCGCAGGGGCAGTGCCGGATTGTCCCGGCAGGTTCGGCCTCGCTCGCTAATAACAAATGCACTCAAGTTTTGGCTGGCGAGGCGGCAAGCTAATGTCAGAGTTTTTGCCATTTCGCATAACTCGAAGTCTTGCTAGATCGGAGACGAAGAATCGAATCCTCCTCGAACAGGAACGTTGGGACCCGTATATCGGGATGCTGACCAAAGGGGGTGTGGTCGCCTATTTGCACGGGTTGCTGTTTGGTGAGGAAAGTGGAGTTGAGAAAAGGTGTGGGGTTGATGAGGAGGGCAATGTCTCCAGCGATATCTTCGCCTATCCAGATCCTCCGGATCTCGGGTACCACCTTGGGATCAGTCACGGAGTGTTGGGGCCGAGGGTTATCACCGACCTGGTCTATGCCGAGCTGCTACAGATTCAGGGCGTAACCGAGCCTGCGCTTCGCTACCCTACCAGGGAGATTCTTTCCGCGGAGTGGGTGACCGACGCCTTCGCCGTTGACGGTGAAGCGTTGCCCCGGCCGGTAGTGAGTATTACTGATGGCCGGGTCCGGATTGCGCAGGCCGTATACGGCACCATGCTGGTTATATATCGAGTTGTTCGGCATAGCTATGCGGCGACCATCTCTCCCCGGCCGGAGGCGGCTGAAAATAGGTACCAGAGTTATATCTATGCCGTATGGCCTGGCGGTACCAACTATTGTGCGTATGAGCTGCCGCCGGCTGTCGAGAACGGCGGGCGCTGCAACCTGAACGGCGACGATGTGGACATCGACAGCCCGGATGGCTGCAGGCCGCCATCCGTGCGACCTGAGGATCTGCATTATGATGTCGACTATTGCGACGGGACGGTATCATGAGCGAATACGCATCTCTGCGCATCACCAGATCTGCAGGCCAAGGTACTGCCGGCAATCTATGGGTACGGCTGGAACAGATTGTGCCGGCCAAAACCCAGCGTTATGCAAGCCTGGCCGATCTATACCGCTCTTGGATGTATGCCGCCTCCGGAAAGTCGGCAAGTCGGGTGAGGATGTCAGGTTGCCCTGTTGAATTTGACGGAACAGTTGTCCGTTTTTTCCTTGGTTTTTATGCCTGGCCATCAGATCCAGAATTGCCGTACCAATTGACCACCACTATCGGCCAGGTCGGACCGCAGCAACTGGTTGAGCTGCCCCGCGAGTTTTCCGCTTTTGCGAATAACGCCACGATCATCGACCTGGAATGCTATATGGTGGACGTGACGGTGGTGTGGGAAACACCGGTTTATGATCGATACGGCGAGCAGATCGAGGAGCCGGAGGTTGTCAACATGGGCAACCATCTTAAGCTGAGCCATGAGATCTTCGGGGCGTTGCGCATCTCCGGCAAAGCGGTGGGCGGTTACCATGTTCTGGCGGTTGAGGTTGACAAGGGCCTGTGGAATGAGCCGAACGCGCCGGCTCCTGAGCAGGTTCAGGGGGACAAAACCTTTATCAACCAACTGCCGGAAAACACCACCAACAGTAATAAGATATCCAATATCGAGGCCACTGTTACCGCCTTCTGGCTGGGGGTAAAAAACAATAACACCGACACGGACCAACTCCGTCTGGAAGTGCCGCAGTGCGTGCTGGATATACTCAACTGGTGTCCCGGCAATCCCCTTTTTGTTTTGGATTGGTGTCATGAGGTGAGCAGCACCCAGGTGTATTACTCCACCTGTACCGGGGAAGTGCTGAAGGTTTGTAACGGTCTCGATCCGCAGCGGTATTGCACCCGGGTTGAGTTGCAGCAAGATCCTGGTCCGTGGTTGAGGGGGTTATTATGAGCGGGTTTATGTCGCTGCGCATCGAGCGCGCCTCTGACGTGCCGGACTCTGCGGTCAATCCGTCGTATTGGCTGCGGATAGAGCAGGAACGGGAGGATGACCTGGCCACCACCGGGGACGTGGCAGAGGTGGCGGACGCGCTCTATGATATTGATCCCTGTATCGTAATTGAAGATGAGAATAGCGCGGAACCAGAGGAAGAAACAGCGGCCGGGCCTGACGAAGAGAAATTGCTCAGCGCCGCCAGGGAGGTGTTTGGCGATGGTCTGCTGGCCTGTCGCAGGGCCTTGTCCGGCGACTACACCGCGACCGCCCGCCTGTATCGTAGCCATCCCGCAGAGGGTTATCGGCTGGTGTTATCGGCTGGTGAAGTGGTGCAGACCGTGGTTGCCTCGGAGCAGCTCAGCCTCAACATCGACATCAAGGGCGACACGTCTGTTGAATTGGAATATCCGGTTGACGGCCCCTTTGCCGCCGGCTGGCTCGGGTTGGTGATCGGCGCATCAGGTATTGTTGAGGCTCCGGAAATAAAGCGGTCTGGCAATACTCTGTATTGGACGGAATCGGTTACTGGAACCATCAGGGTTGAGTTTGCCACCCAGTACGATTTGATCACCTTTGAAATTCCCGGCATCCCCAACTCTCCGGGGTCGGAGTTGGGGATGCCGCAGGATGTTAAGCTTTTGGCGTTTTACCATATGATGGTGTTTCAAGGCGACATCCAGGCACCGGCCGGAGACGACACTATCACTGCCGATTATCTACTGCGGCTGTGTGGATATATGGAAGACGGTGGGGTTGGTACTACTGATGATGATGATGATGATGATGACGAAGGTCCCCTGCCGGAACCTCCGCCGCCCCCGGAGTATGGCTGTCAACGATGGGATGATAAGTTGGCCTCACAGGAAACATATAAGGCTATTTGCTGCCATTACGACCCTACACCGCCCCCGCCATCTTGCCTGGAGTGGACTGAGCCAAACCCTGGCGGGAAAAGTCTGCCGCAAGAGGTGATAGATAAGTATTTGGCTATTAATCCGAATACGTCATTTCACCCTGTGGCACCTAGTGGTGCTGAAGGCTGCGGGACTGTTTATTATCATTTACGAGTCGATCGTAAGGCCTGTTGTGATGATATACCACCCCTTGAAGCGCATCCAGACAATCCTACATCTATTTCCGCAGGCGGTTCAGTTTTGCTGAAAACATCTGGAGGGGATGGATCAAAGGTTGGGTCGTGGGTCTGGACCGCAAGTGCTGCCCTTAGGTTTGTTAATGGCAGTAATGTTATTCGCGGGGGGGCGGAACAGTGGGTGTTTGCCGCTTCTGGTGCCTGTGCAAATAACATGGTGAGATTGGCTGACGGCTGCAGCGTGCTGACGATGCCGTTAAGTGGCGATGCTGTCCCTTTAGAAATAACAAACTGTGAGTCGATGGTCGTGGCCCCTGGGGGGTATGTGGTGGTCTACCACACCGGAGGTGTCGCGCCGTATACGTACAGCTCAGACACTCTGATTAACGCCGGCGGGGGCTTGTTTTATGTGCCGCTGGATGCTTGTGGCCAAGCTACGGTGGCGGTCAGCGACTCTTGCGCTGATGTGGCAACGTGCCAGGTAAAAATCACGGTAGGAAAATGGGAAACGGTGGGCCCCGAGGCTGGTCAAGAGTGCGCACCGGTGGCCGGCTGGAGTACGGCTAATAGCGTCCTCGTGTACCAGTCGATCTATAATAACAGATTTGTTTATCGCACCTTAACGAATGTGCTGGATATAATATCCGACGTGCGGACCACCACGCTGAATCCGGCGGCACCGTGCGATATGTGCCCATGTGGCACCGACCACGGCAGTTTGCACAAGCCCTGTGATCATCCATTTGTGGGCGAACTAATAAACGGATACTGCCTGCGGCCAGGAAACGATCCTATCGGGATGGCTGAATTTTTACAATTTGTAGCTGAGTGGGTGTGCCCATGACCGATAAACCAGACAAACTGGCGGCTGATTTTTTACGACCATTCAGTGAGCAGCAAAAAGTTATGTTGCTCACTTTGGCAATAGAGGCTGACACTTTCGGCCTGAATATGAATGATATAGTGGTCATATTGCAGAAAGACTTTGAGAGCAGGGCTCATTTGACCGAAACCGCCCTCCCTCCCCGGAAGAAAGCACCTCCAGTTCTGACATGCCATGAGTGTGGGTCTCTCTTGATATTACGACCAGTTAATATTTCCCGCTGCACCAATATTGGCGGCAATTGGAAAACCTCACTTGAATGCGGCAACCGTGCCTGCATGTACACCTCCTTGAGCATTAAATCCGTGACGGAGCTGCAGAGATGACACTGGATACGTGGACACTTGGCAAATCGACGCATCGTAAGAGTCTCGACGGTCTAATTTTGTGGAACAGTGCCTCAGACATAGGTTCGAGTCAATCTACCCTGGGCCATTCCGCGGGAAAATGGTATGTCGAGATACAGCCTATTGGTGCCATTGACTCTAATTCTGTCATCGGTTTTGCCACTCCAGCATTATCCCCTGATAGTTTTCCAGGCCAGGCAGGAGATTCGAGTTCTGCCAGTTGGGCCAGTGGTGGTAACGCTTTTCCTTCTGGTATCGCTATCACTTTAGGGGGGTGGGTAGCTGGAGATATCCTCGGTTTTGCCGTCGATGCTGACACAGGGAAAATATGGGGAAGGAAAAATGGGGGTGCCTGGGCAAATAGCGGGGATCCAACGGCCGGCATAAATCAGATAATGACCATGGCGGCGGGGGAACTGCATGTTGCGGCGATGCCGTATGTCAGTGGATCAGAGACTGCGATGGCATACAAGATCCTATCTGGTTCGGATAATCAACTTTATGCCGCACCTACGGATTTTGTGCCGTGGTCTGATGCACCAGCGCCGCCAACCAGTGCTGTCAGGGCTTGTTTGGAAATGCCATACGGTATGTTGTTAAATATAAATAGAACCATTCTCGAACAACAATACGCCTTCACGTCTAGTTTTGTCGCACAACTTGATCAAATTTACGGTTTACGGTTATTGGCAGCTTTTACTCAATATTATGGGGATGCTCCAAATCTCCGCGCAATCCTTGATCAACGATATGCAGGCGCCGCCAAGATCCGCCGGAACCTCGACCAGCTCTACGGCAACACCCCACGCTACCGCGCAGCCCTTAACCAGCTCTACAATCTGCACGCCGGCCTACGCCAAGCCCTGGACCAAAATTACTCGATATCCGAAGGCAAAGTCCGGGCTGTCCTCGACCAGCTCAATGACCTGCAGGACAAAGACCTGGTCCGCCAGGTCCTGGATATGCTTTATGTCATCGCCGCCGGCGAGGCTTTGGTGCAGAGATTTGATATCACTGTTAAGTGCGACGGCAAAGCCCATACATACTACGCCAACATCAATATTGAGCAGGACCGCGGACAATATTTTATTGCCGGAGAGCTACAGCTCTATGACGAGACGGAGTACCTCGACTACAAGAAGTACAGCTCGGAGGTGGTGCTCACCGTCGATGGCTGGCAGTGTCACCTGATGCCGGAGGTGCCCCGGGAGACCAGGCAGCCCGGGTTGACCACCTATGTGGTGCCGCTAGTGAGTCGAACCAAACTGCTCGATACGCCGCATAGCCGGCTGGCCGCGGGAGAATTGTCCGGCATGGCCTCGGCCCTGGTCGCGACCCTGGCGGCGCCGTTTACTGTTTCCTGGCGGCTGGTCGACTGGTTTATTTCGCCCGGGCGTCTGGCCGTGAACGAGGGCGACGCCGCGATCGGTGTTATCCGCCGGATTGTTGAGGCTGTCGGCGGCGTGATCCAAACTGATCCGGAGAATATGTTGGTCTGTGAGCCGGAGTACCCGGTCTCGGTCAACCAGTGGGCCGAGGCGGAGCCCGACTATCACCTGACTGACCAGGATGACTTTTTTCAGATCGATGGCGCTCCCGAATCGCGGCCTGGCTACAACATTTTCATGGTGTCCGACCAGCAGCTGTCTGGGGATGGGTTGAGGATGGAGTCGTCGACCATAGGCCCGTGGGAGGGCGAGTACCAGGTCTATCAGGTGCCATGGGATGAGAGATACAAAATTGCCCTCGACCACTCTGGTGCCCCCGCCCGGGTCATGGTAATCGACCAAGGTATAAAGGAAGAAACGATAACGTCTGAGCGTATTGAGGTTGTCGGCGGCGCGGGACAAACCGCAAAGCCATATTACGGGGAGGTTTTCCACGACTACAATGAGACCGATTTAGGGGCAGTCACAGTCAAGGAAGATGGTACCGTGACCACGGCTACGGCTGGTAACTCTTTGTTGTACCTCACCTATGTGACTAAATATTGGCGGTTTTCTGTTTTTGATTACACTGCTGAAGACGTACAATTCTTTCCGAGGTTGGTTCTATTATGAGTGATACCCTGACATCCGTCTATACTTTTGGTCAAGGTAATTCTTCTGATTCCTTACATACTGAGATTGACGGCCAGATGCACCTTGACGCCGAGGGAGAAGAGCGGTCGTCGTTTGCGCCTGGGGATGTCGTGTATTTCCTGCTGCACTACGACCCAGCAAAAATAAGAGTCCTCGGACTACGCGCTACCGACGACGGCGACATCCAGTTGGTAGGCCCCGTGGTACGGACTAGGAAGGAAGAGCTGTCTTTCCAGCACCCCGCCCACCTTCTGGACCTTGGTTACATTCCCGCCGGGGCGTTATCCGCGGAATGGTTCGGGCGCTCGAGTAACCTTTTCTTAGATGGCCGGCAGGTTCAGGCTGATCTGGCTCCGTGCCTGGGCGAGGTATCCTATCCTGTCAACTTTGTCCAGTACTCCCACCGCCCGGCCGTAGCAGCGATCACGGACGGGGAGGACTTTCCGACTGATATCGTCATTGAGTATGAGGAGATAAACTAATGCGGATTACCGTCCAGCGGCAGCCCGCCGACTTCCAAGGGCCAGATATACTCGACGAGTTGCTCACGACGGATCAGGCGGGCGTAGCCCGAGCGCGGCGGGAGATCGACTACAACGGCACAGACCGGGACCTGATCGCTTGCCAGTGCCCGGCCCACACATACATGCCGACGGGGAGCCTTGCCAGCATTACTGAGAGCCACCGCCGCTGGCCTGGGATAATACGCTACTGGTCTCTAACCCTGACCGTGGATGACAGCGGAGAGCGTTTCACCGCGGATACCCGCCTGACTGTGGAGAAGGAACTATGAAAGACGCGTTGAAGAGGCTGTTTGAAAATACGGCCCCGAGAACCCAATATTTAATAGTGTCGAAACGACTATCGGCAACCCGCTACGAACTGGTAGACGACACGGGCCAGGTGTCTTATGCGGAGTCGGTCAACTTCTACCCTGTTGGTACTCCCGTGGTTGTTCGTGACAAGGAGGTTGTTCATGCAGGCGGACGGGAGGGTAAACCGAGAGTTTACGAGGTTTAATCCTTTGATAACAAAACAATTAGTTTACTCGTTAGCCTAACTATGGTAGCGTTGTGCAACAACTATCCGGAGGTATTCTATGAGCTTGCCCGACCCTTTGATTGTCCCCACCCAAGACGAGGTCGCCCTCGACCCCATGCTTATCCGCGACCGTGTGGTTACTTTCCAAATTATCGGCACCTTACAAGGTGAAGAGTCTATTGTATTCGAGGTCGAGGACCCCGCCGCCGTCGGCGGCTGGCGCACCGCCAGTATAGACGGGGAAGCGTTGAAGATATACCTCGGCCACGACCAAGTCACCTTTTACTCCCCTGCATATATCCGCCCACACAAATCAGAAACGACAGCAGACTGCGGCCTTAGAGTCGTCACCTCCGGGGTGTGACAATGGGCGCCTTCTCGCCAGTAGGTAGAACAGCTGGAGTTCCGACTAAACGTCCTAATACTGGTCGCCACCGCACTCCTGGCCTCCGCCTCAACGCCGAACCCCTCGCACAAGTCGAATCCCGCTGGTTTTATCCCAGAATTACAGCAGGACAGGACTACACCATCCCGGCTAACTCCGCGTTGTCGTTTGACGGCACCACCTGGCTGACTGCTGGTGATCGAGTCTGGCCTGCGTCGAAGAAGTGCAAGGTGCGGGCTACGGCTTCACCTGGACCCGATGTGGTGCTGACCTTCAACCTTGTATTTAACGGCGTGACCGTGCCGTGGATATTGAGCACTGGCGGAGTTGATGGGTTGGTTGGTGAGGGGTTGGCGTTTCTGGCTTTGGCTGCTGATGGCTGGGTTGATGTTATCGGCTTATCAGTCGCGGACTATGACCGTGTAGAGCCTACTTTACGACCGATATTTTTCATTGACAAAATTACACTGAGGCCAACCGCCGACGCCATCGACCTAGCATTGGCAAGCCCGCTGTTAAATACTTGGTCAATGCTGGGGACAGAATCAGAGGATAGGCTGTTGCTTTACGTCTACGATACGCCAGAGAGTATCATAAGTAAAGCATTCCAGTATGTTAAAGAGGTAGATATCTGGAACGGGTTTATGGCAACTGCCAACCGTTTCGAGGACGGATCAATTTATCAGTTTGAGGATGGTTCAGTGTTCAGTGATTGGACACTATAACCTTTCAATAAAGGAATGAAATAAATGTCAAAATTATCAGAATATACCGAATTAACTGATGCGACGAAAATAGCCAACGCTCGAATGCACGTAATCGATCCTTCAGATACCACAATGGGGCCTGAGGGGTCGAGTAAAAGCGTTGCTGTGGGTTCGTTATTGCCATCTGCTGGCCTCGACCTTCACGGCGTGGGCAAAATCCGGCTCAAAGGTCATCACCTTGCAGTGCAAGTTGCAGGCCACGAATACGAGTCTATCCTTCCTGGAACCCCATGGACCACTGCAGGTGGCAACGGCACGGTCTACATGCCAAAAATGGGGCCGCTCGAAAAGCGGGTTGTTACCCATGGCAACGCTGGAGACAAGAGCGGCCTGATTGATGGTACGTGGGGAGTACCTGTCGATGGTGCTGCTCCGTTGGTGGTGCAAGATTTCACGCACCTTCTTGAAACCAGTTCATACCGATATCTGGCAGTGCCTGCCGTAACGTACATACTGCAAAGGATTTATTATCACCTCGGGATGACTCTTGCGGAAGTGCAGGCCCACGCCGGTGTCAGAGTCAGGGCATACTATGGCAACATCCAGCTTACCGCTCTGGAGGCTGACGAGACTGCTGGAACTGGACTCTATGATGATATTAAATTCTACGATAAATTGAAAACTCCCGCCGATATGGATGCAGAAGACTTGTCTATATATACCCAACGGCAGGAACTTTTCATCAATGTAGATGAGGCCGATTACCCTGAAGGCGAGGCAATGACCTGGTGGATTAAGACGATTGATCCAGCTGAGACCTTCAAAATTTATACCAACCAGGACGAGACTCTACCGTGGCGGGCGATTGATGTGATCACCGAGGAGCATATTGCCCTGACTCCTACGCAGTTGATCTTTCCGGCGATCAACGTGACGGCTCCGGCAGATAACTCGGTTGGGCAGTCGTTGACGCCGACGATTACGAGTGCTAAGGGAGAGACCCAAGGATATCTAGTATGTCTGAAAACAACCGGCCAGGCTGGCCTTGGGGCCAATTCAGATATCACTTTTGACAGTATGTCTGGTAATCTAGGGTTCACGTCGCCTTATGTAACCTTGAAGGCTGGAGTTACATATAGGCTGTCTGCTGGCATTGGCGCGACTTTTACAGATGTAGCTGCCGATATAAACTATAAATTCGTTAACTCATCTAACGTTGCTTTACCTAATTCAGGGGCAGGTCATTTAGTTTCTGTTGGTAATGCCAATGGGTATGCATTTGAGGGGACGGCTTTAGCAATCTATACTCCCGCCGTGGATACCCAAGTTAAACTGCGTTGTACTTTCATAAGCGGCGGCACATTTACCGCGCGTTCTGACGGCACTTGGATGTCGATAGAGGAGGTTACCAGTAAGAAGTTGGACTACGACATAGCAAAATCTAGGGTTCGACTTATCCGGGCTGAAACCCATATGGCAGTTATAGATGAAACGGTTGATGGCCTGTCCTATACCGTGCCCACGGAGAAAAAACTCTCAGGAGCTACGGATTACCTATTGACCGTGGATCATCTCAACTCTGATCATATCCCGGTACAAAGAAGCGCTGTTGTGCATTTCAAGACCGCTTTCAATATTGAAGTAGCCATCAATACCAGCGTTGTTAGAAACGGCGTGACTCTGAACCTGGCTGCCGGTGATTTGATCGAACTGAACGTAGGTGAGTCCCTGAACTCCGTAGGCTATCAATTCCATGTTTCTAATCAATCACTGGTATTCCCCGCAGCAGCCTACCAGTCTGAAGGGTTCAGGTTCAGGGATACGATAGGTACCGAACTGAACTTCATGGTTTACTCAGTAACAGGGATAGCGCCAAATAGAACCGCCCAATGCTTCATCGAAGTGAACGCTAAGGTGATTTCGGACGCAAAACTTGTATTAGCGGAGGTGGCATAATGGCGAATAATGTAAGTAAGGCGGCAGGATTTTATGACTATAACCCTAATACTGTTCCTGGGTTAGTAGCCCGTTTCAGGCCGGAGGAACTCCCGGCAAGCGGTGCAGTAGCTACATGGACAGCAAACGTGGGGACTAATGCAACTCAGGCAACAGGGGCCTCCCAGCCGGTCATTAGTGCGAATCTTTTGAATGGCTATAAGGGGGTGTACTTTGACGGCAGTAATGACTGGCTCACAACAGGAATACAGAACAGTGCTATATACAGCACATCGTCGGTTATAGCCGTTGTTAGGACTCCATCAGTACACACAGGTAACAACGGGAGGATGTTATGTGTAGCTAGTGGTTCTGGTGTTTCCTATGCTATAAATGGCCCTCTGGCAGATGGTAAAATGAGAGGTCTTAACGCTAGCGTCGCTTGGATGGACCCTAGTAGCAGTGCTCTTGGAGTTGATACTGCTTTTATGCTTGAGTATGTATGGAATGATGCCGCAAATACCATGACATATCATCAAGATGGTAATGCACAAGGTACTGCAACATATACTACAGCGCCGACAGCAACAAATACTGCACTCATGCAGATGTGCAAGGAAAGTGCGGCAACATATTATGGCAACCTAACTATATATGAGATGATGGTATTTAACACCACATTGATCGAGGCTAACCGTGTAGCACTTGAAGGCTTCTTGGCCGATAAGTTTGGGAGAAAAGGTGCATTGCCAAGTACTCACTGGCACAAAAATATTAAGCCGCTCTCAAAAATGCTCTTCTGGGGTTCTGAAGCTTTTGCTTCAGCGGCATAGGGGGGCTGAATGGCAGCCAACGTATCCAAACCTTTAAACTTCTGGTCAGGCTGGAATCCGGGGATGATGACCGGAATGCACATCTACGTAGATGGAACCAACATATCTGCGTCCTCGTGGGCTGCTCAGTATGGCTCGGGATCGTTTGCAAACTACGGCACTACTCCGACGATAGTTCTCATCGGAAGCATCAACGGTAATGCTTTCAATATTTCAAGCAATGCCTCCATGATGACCAAGAACATTGGTGATATTTCCGGCAACGGATTTGCCTACGGCTGCTTGTGTTATTCCAATACGGCTCAGGATTGGAAAAACCCTGTTGCGCTTACTCGGTATTTCGATCCGGCTGATAAGTTTTTTTCAAGGATTGAAACAGGCGGAGGGAACACCACTACATACTCAAATGAAAGCGTATCGATGAGTGGTGTCTCAGGCCATCTCAATGACAGCCAGTGGCACTTTACCTCAGCCCGTGGTGGAGGTGCTAACGGATCTTCATTCATGAAGAATGGCGTTGTTTCTCACGGTGCAGCTTACAACGAGCCAGAGACTTTCAACCGAATGAACCTTGGATGCCACTACAAGAATAGCCGAAATTTTACAGGCGTACTAGCTATGGCCTACTTCTGCACTCAAGACCCTGGCGTATATGACATGATGCGCCTGGATAAATGGGTTGCTGATCGCTTCGGGTTAACTGGAAGGTTGGCAACTTCGCATTGGTTCAAGACTCGACCATTGATGACTAAGCGACTGTTTTGGGGCACAGAGATATTCAAAAATATATGACCCACATAATCAATACCCTGCTCGTCGTGCTGATCATCGAACTGACGGCAGTGCTGTGGCTGATTGGTGGGCCGATGTGATGCTCGGCAGGCGGAGATGGGTGTATGAAAATGTATGAAAATAAGGGTTGATTAACTTCTGTTTTCTTCTCTTAATTCAAGCACTTACTTTATAGATACAGACGATTTTAAGACGTAAGTGTCTAGTTGTCAAGCACTTGGAATTAAAAGGGAAAATGGTTGCTCTGTTTTCATGCTGTGTGTTTCTCGCCGGCCATGGTGAGTGACGGGGAACCGCTACCATTCCTCTTTCCTGTAGTCGATCCAACGTACTTCACGGCCCTGTAGCTTCACCGCGATCTGGTCAGCCTTGCAGCGCCAGCAGATGCGATGAGTGCAGCCTTTTCCGAAATAATTCGTTCCCCATGAATGGATGCAGAAGAATTGCCGAATGATTCTGAATATATTCATTGCTTCCTCCTTTGGGCTCTCCGGCCCTGTGTGGTGATGAGAACCGTTTTTCGCGTCGCTTCGTGCGTTGAAAAATGCCATGGGTTCCCCAGCCGGTTTTTCATTTTTCAATCTATAGAGGTCTGACCGTTGTCAGTCCCTGGGAATTTTTTATTGGTACCCCGAGCCGGAATCGAACCGGCACTGTCCTTCGACAACGTGGGCTTAAGCCACGTGCGTCTCCCAATTCCGCCATCGGGGCAATCCATTATCCATCATCCCCTTCACCGCTTACTGCCAAACTTCTTGATATCATCGACGAGAAACTGATCGGAGAGCGTGGTATAAATCTCCGTCGTCGTCGATACCGTGTGTCCCATCATCCGCTGCAGCGATCTGATACCGATGCCATCCATCGTCGAGTGCGTCCCGAAGGCATGGCGCAGCAGATGCGGATAGAACCGCCTGGTAATCCCGGCCCGCCGCTTCGCCCATTTTATATGGGGCCGCAGGTCAACCAGGGGATTCCCTTTACTCGACGTCCAGAGCAGGCCAGTTGACACCTCCGACAGCCGCCGCCGCAGATAGGGGAATAGGTCGCCGGCAATCGGCACGGCCCGTTCCTTGTTGCCTTTTCCCAGGACAATGAACACGCCGCGGTCGAGGTGGATCCGCTCAACTGTCATCGTCGCCGCCTCGTTCCGCCGCAGTCCGGCATAATACAGGC
>Ga0209318_1000676_pt1 | contig 30416 bp, 44 predicted proteins | sample RifGroE1_FD_183999 | JGI IMG/M metagenome (GOLD analysis project Ga0209318, IMG submission 183999) | Groundwater microbial communities from Rifle, Colorado, USA - Groundwater E1 (SPAdes) (version 2) | ecosystem: Environmental > Aquatic > Deep subsurface > Groundwater | place: Rifle, Colorado... | reverse complement strand
TCGGGTCTATGGCGATGCTTGGGTCTCTGGCAATGCTCGGGTCTATGGCGATGCTTGGGTCTCTGGCAATGCTCGGGTCTATGGCGATGCTTGGGTCTCTGGCAATGCTTGGGTCTCTGGCAATGCTCGGGTCTCTGGCAATGCTCGGGTCTCTGGCAATGCTCGGGTCTATGGCGATGCTTGGGTCTCTGGCAATGCTTGGGTCTCTGGCAATGCTCGGGTCTATGGCAATGCTTGGGTCTCTGGCAATGCTTGGGTCTATGGCAATGCTTGGGTCTCTGGCAATGCTTGGGTCTCTAAAGTTACCCACCTTTTTCAACTCGGAGCTATCGGATCACGGAACGGATTTACGACTTTTTTCCGGATCAAAACTAATCAAATCCATGTCGTTTGCGGATGTTTCTTTGGTAGCGTTGATGATTTCGAGAAAGCTGTTCAGGAAACCCACGCCGGAACAAAACATGAACGAACATACAAGCTGGCTATTCAACTCGCAAAAGAACAAATTGATCTCAGCGAGGCCATTGAATTGGATGAAAGCGAAGATGAGGCAGATGAAGAGTAGGCCTAAAAGTGAAAAGGGGCATTAATATATTTTTTTACCCTTTTTCACATCTTTAAAGGCAATCTTTACAGTCTATGAAAGTAGATGCGATTTAATGCCAATAATTTAACAAAAAGGAGTAGATTCTTTATGTTAAAACAACCAATCCAAACGTGCAGATGTAAACAATTCATCAACTTCCCAGAGGGTCAGGTAAAGGCTAGATGCTCTTGCGGAGCAGAGTGGCAACTAGGACCAGAAGGTTTTTGGTATATCGAGTTTGCCCCAGTTTTACCAAAGAGCCGCTTTGATAGTTTCTTCGAGAGACGCGAGAAAAGGAAGCGGAGGAAGAGATGAGTTAGGTCTCAGAAGGAATCATCCAAGGAGTAGGTGAGAGAGCGATGGCTTGGATATCAGTCCACCAGCAAATAAGGGATCACAGAAAAATTAGGGATCTATTCAGAACTCTAAAAGTCAATCGGGCAGAAGCGATAGGGACACTAACCCTTATATGGACATGGGCGATCGATAACTGTAACCAAGAGGGAGAGCTCTTGTCTGTAACAAAGGAAGATATTGCAGATGCGGCATATTGGAGGGGAGATCCCGGGTTATTGTATAGAGCTTTGGTTGAAACAGGATGGATTGATGAGCATGAAGGGAAGATGTATTTGCATGATTGGGGGGACTTCAATAAGCCTTTCTACGAATACATCAAAAAGAAAGAGAAGGATAAGCAGAGGAAAAGGTTAGAACATACTACGGATACCGCAGTAATTCCAGTGGAAATTCCACGGAAAGTAGCGGAGAATTCCAGTGGAAATTCCACGGAGTTTCACGGAGAATTCCACGTGTCACCTTCACCTTCACCTTCACCTTCACCTTCACCTTCACCAGAACTAGATATATCTTCTTGTCCGACAAACAAGTTTGCGGACGATGCAATTGAAATTTTGTTGGCACGCGAACTTTATAATTTGATACTTGAAAATAATCCTAAGGCAAAGAAGCCTAATTTACAGACTTGGGCAAAATCCTTCGACTTGATGATTCGCAGGGATAAGAGGAGTTTAGCTGATATCCGCAATGTGATGAATTGGTGCCAGCGGGACAATTTTTGGCACAAAAACATTCTATCTGCGGACAAGCTTAGGGAAAAGTTCGATCAACTGACGATGGGTATGAAACCAACTGGAAAAGCGGGTAATCCCCAACATAATCGGCCAAAATCCTTTGACGCTATCGATGAGTGGGACAAGTTAACGGAGGGATCAATCGAATGAACAAGGATGAATTTAAAAAGTTTTTCAAATACATTACCAGCGTGACGACCGACACGAATCCAAGCCCCGAAAGAACTCAAGTGTACTGGGATATCTTGAACGATTTAGATTTCAAAGTAGCTATGGTAGCGGCCAAAAAAGTATTAGCCACTCTTGAAAATCCCTTTTTACCGATGCCGGCAGTATTCCGAGGAATGGCGCTAGATGTCACAGGACAGGTTGCGGTATCTTTCCCCACTGCATACGCCGAGGTATTACGAGCAATACGCAACTTTGGATCATATCGAGAGACTGAAGCTTTAGAGAGTTTATCCCCCTTAACGAGAAAAGCTACACTGGCCATCGGCTGGAAAGACCTTTGTCTGAGCGAAGAACCGGATGTTATTCGTGGTCAGTTCAGGATGGCATACGAAGCGTTGGAACGCAGGGAGACGATGGATCTTAAAACACCTCAATCCCTGAAGGATGTCATAGCGAAGATGGACAGTAGATTTCTGTCTCCGCCAACCAAGGAAGAGGAAATTAAGAGACTTAAAAACGAGGAATGGAAAGAACACTTGGATGAGTTGAAAAAGGAAATGGAAGAGGACGACAAGGATTAGGAGGCGGACGAGCCGTGAACACTTACGCGATCACTTTCAACGGTCATATCTATAACTCGATTGGAGAAACGGCAGCAAAGTCAAAGTATGATCTTTTCCTGAATGAAGAATTCGGAGACTTTCTTAGTTTTGGGGAATTTGTTAAATATGCAAAATGCAAACTTCTCCATAAGTTCAAAGTTCAAGACTTGTTTACCAAGAATGTCGAAGGATTTAACCGCATGAAAATACTCAGAGGTATCGAGTTTGCCCAATTAGGCATGAAGACTGAGGTTAACGGAAAGCCCGGCGTAATTGTTGGATACAACAGCAGTTTAAACTTAGATGTTTGCCTTGACGGACAACATTGGGCTGGAAACTGCCATCCATGGTGGAGGATGAAGTATTTCGACAACAAGGGTGACTTGATCAAGGAGTACGGAGATTAAGGAGGTAGGCTATGCAAACCAATCCATATCTACCAGGCACACCGGATGAATACATCCAAGCAAACATGAATCTAGCTCAATACGTAGCTTGGGAATTCATCAAGAAGGCAGGAAAAGACGAGAGCCTGAAATTTGATAAAGACGACTATTTGAGTATCGCGTATATAGGACTAGTCAAAGCGTACAAAGGCTATAATCCAACGGGTTTCACCGGAACGGATGGAGATCCAATTAAGTTTTCCACCTACGCGGTGCAGAAGATTCGCGGAGAAATTCTTAGGCACATACGAGACTATGGACGCACGATCCGGAGAGGCAGAGAGAGCAGTAATTTTCTAGATGTCGATAGCTTAGATTGTCCGTTGACAGAAGGGGAAAACAGAACACTTGGAGATGTTATCGAGCTACGACATTACGATTATGGAGAACAGGTGGTTGTAAGGGATTTCCTTAGTCAGATTGGACCAAGATTGCGGAGGGTATACAAACTTAGGGAGATGGGTTTATCCCAGCAAGAGGTGGGAGACGCCATGGGTATATCGCAGGTTAGTATCGGACGAATGGAGAGATATTTGCTCGAATCAGCAAGGCAGTATGGACTCAATATGGATTTAGGGGAAAGGACAATGTATCGGGGACTGAAAGCTGTGTAAGGGGGAAGAGTTGGCCTGAATAAATCAAAGGTCGATGTTATTTGCTCAGGTAGGCGGATAAGAGGTTGGCTATTCGGAGTAAACAGTCGTGGAGGTGAACTAGGTATTGAAAAAACAAAGCATATTCAAATATGCCGAGTTACAGGAAATGCAATCATGGGAACTCGATAAAAAGATTGAAGCAGCCAAAGAAGTAATTCACGAAACATTTAAGCAGGGTAAAAAAATCGCTCTTGCCTTTTCTGGTGGAAAAGACTCAACGGCTCTATGGCATTTGATCCTTACAACCTGTCCAGAGGAAGCTAAGGATATGGTTGTTATCTTCGGAAATACGGGTGTTGAGTATCCAGAAAGCCTCAATTTTGCCCGGAAAATAGGTAAGGATTGGGGTGGCGGGAACTTCTACGAGACGAAGCTAGATCGACTGAAGGTACCACGGTTGAGATACGAAGCGCAAAAAGAAGTATTGTCACTGATCGAGGAGCGCGGAGAAATCGGAAGATACCTAAATAAGAAAGGCCGTTTACTTTCTACAGACAAGCTTAATGAAGCCGTGACTCCCGAGATGTGGGAAGACTTTCGCCAACGCAAGCTTGTTTGGGAGAAAGGAACGCTCGTCAGCTTTTGGTTCATCGCAGAGCAGTACGGCTTTCCTATCTTGGGCAAAGACGCCACAAAACTTGATGCTCCACGGATTAACATTAACGTGTTTCTGAAGTACAGCCCGGAACAGTCGAAGGGTAACGACAGATATTACGAAATGCTGAGAAAGTTCCTAGATATGAGAATATCGCATAGTTGTTGCAATTTCATCAAGGAGCGACCTTCACAAAAACTCCAAAAGAAACTCGGATGCGACACGCTCTTTCGAGGCCTGTTGGCAAGTGAATCGAGGCGCAGGACTTTTACCTTTCTCGACTATGGATTTCTGTACAATACGGCTGACAAATACTTGTACTCAAACCCTTTATCAATTTGGAATGATGTTGATGTTTGGGATTATATACACAAATTCAATGTGCCATATGCGCCATTGTATGATCTGACAGATGATGACGGTAAAAAATTGTTCGAGCGTAATGGTTGCTACACTTGTGGCACCGGCCTTGCCTACGAGGGAAATAACATTGAAATCCTACGCAAGCATTACCTGCAAAAATGGACGGCTCTAATGAAATACGGCATGGCAAGGGAAATGAAAACTTTTGCCTGTGCTATCAGTGACGACATAAAGCTAAACGCCTTAGAGCATGATTGGCTATTAGACATGAGACCATGCGCGTTCGATAGGTTGACACCGAGAAAGAATATACTCGAAGACCTACAATACGGAACGGCATTATTTTAAGGAGCGAGGACAGAGGAGGTCGGCAAGATGATTCATTATTCGAAAACTCTAACACCATCTCAAACCAAGGAAATGAATATATTCCTCCACACCTTATTACAGGCAAGTAATGTGGCGAAAGAAGCAGGATCGAAGCCTGATGTTCGTCTCTTCATGAAAGTTTGGATAGGACTTCCGATTACAGAGGATGGAAAAAAGCAAAGGAAAAATATTCAGTATCAGGATTGGAAACAGGGAAAACGTGCGGCGGGGAAATGAGAAAATTAGATGCGGATATATTTCGCCGGAGTAGACCGACCTAGTTTTTTGGAAGACCTCTGGAGATGCGGAGTCGATAAAATACTCATCTCATACGCTGATTTCAGGTCTTCTTTCACCTTGTTTGCCAAACACCTAGATAAGTATCAATTCAATATTGTGCTCGACTCGGGGGCCTACTCTGCTTATACACGAGGGATTAAATTATCAGCTACGGAATACGCAGAGTTCATTACTCGCTGGGGTAACTATTTCGAGGGATATTTCGGGCTTGATGTTATCGGAGATTTCGACCGAACTTGGGATAATCAGGATTACCTAGAATCACAAGGTCTCGCACCAATTCCGGTGTTCCACTACGGCGAGCCGTTAGAGACACTACGCATTATCACACGTCAATACAAACGTATTGGAGTAGGCGGAATGGTACCGGTATCGAACTCGTCTTTGGATAAATGGCTGCCTAGTGTGTTTTTTGACAAGGACGGGCGAGAGAGATTCCCAGGGATACAATTTCATGCGCTAGGATTGACAACTAAATTATTGCTAGAGAAATACCCATGGGACAGTGCAGACTCGACAAAATGGCTGATTGGTCGAAAATTCGGCGAAGTAATGACCGGAAGCGGAAACAGGAGGATGGCTAAAGTTGGAGAAGATTCCACGGCCGCCAATATCGAATGGCATTTAGGGCTAGAGAATGATAAGGCTAATGGTTATTTTGCGAATCTTAGATTGTTTTAAGGGGTATTCGGATTATCGTGTTGAGATAAAATTCTAGATACCCAGAAATGTAAAACAATGCTACTGAATATTTTGTATATTAAGAAGTAATTTCAAGGAGGAAAATGATTTGAATTTCATAAGTGAAGATAAAAAAACAATTAATCTACCCGTTCCTTTAGGTGCAACATTATATAGAATTATTACAGCTTGTAATGATGCTTGTATGTTGCAAGCAGAAAAATTTAACTCCGTGTTTCCCTCAAAAGAAGGAGGTAGATGTAGTGTAGACATGCCTTGCCATACAAAATTGCATTCTGCTCTGCCTTTTGTATTTGCGTTAGGTGATTTAGATTGGGTATTGAAAAAATGGCAGATTACTTGTTTTGAAACGGAAAGCGGAGCAAAGGAAGCAGGAGAAAATTTAATTGAAGCACATAAACAACAGTTGTTAGCGTTAGGGTTAAATGTTGAATAGTTAATACGCATTACAAGAATTTTATATCACATAAGGATATCTAGCTGGAAATTAAAATGCCAGTTTCAATACGATAATCCGAATAGCCGTTTTAAGTGAGGGGGTAAGTGTTGAAAGAGTACAAAATATTGCATTTGTTCGCAGGAATAGGCGGTGGTTCTCTTGGTTTTCAGCAAGCTATCGGAGAGTGGAAAGGTCTAAATGGTAGATTCCGAACACTAGCTGGAATTGATGTGGACCCGAAAGCTTGCGAGGATTACGAGTATATAACCGGAGGCAAAGCGGTCTGCATGGATCTGTTTGAACGACGCGACTTCATAGCCTTCCATGGTCAAGAACCACCGACTGACTGGAAAGAAGCAACACCCGAGGATATCGTGATAGCTGCAGGTGGAGAACATCCGGATGCGATATTCCTAAGCCCGCCGTGCAAAGGATTTAGTGGATTATTACCCCAAGCATCCGCAGCTACGGATAAATACCAGGCTCTAAATCGATTGGTAACTCGGGGGATATTCCTTACTCTTGAAGCGTTCAGGGACGACTTACCTTCAGTGATTCTACTCGAAAACGTACCACGCATACGAACACGCGGTCAGAAACTACTTAACACGATCAAAGGTATGCTCCAGAGCTACGGATACGTTATCGACGACCAAGACCATGATTGCGGAGAGATTGGCGGATTAGCCCAGCACCGGAAAAGATACCTGCTTATCGCCAGAAACAAGGCTAAGATGGATTCGTTTATCTATAAGCCAACCAAGCAGCGAGTGAAGTCAATTGGTGAGGTCCTTGGCCCCTTGCCGTTACCGGGTACCGAAAGTATGGGGCCCCTACACAGACTCCCAAAGCTTCAGTGGAAAACATGGGTTAGATTGGCCTTAATCCCAGCCGGTGGAGATTGGAGAGACTTGGAGAAGATTGCCGCCGAAGAGTATCGACTTGAGCATGTTCCTCGAGGTGGAGGATCTTTCGGAGTACAAGAATGGGATGAACCTAGCCACACGGTCACAGGGAGGGCGAAAGCTAATGGTTCCACGGCATCAAACGTTGCAGATCCTAGACTGACTGAGCGAGAAGGAAGGCACCCGGGAGTTTATCGGGTAGTTAAATTCGATGAACCAGCACCGTGCGTGACAGGGACAAGGTTTGGCAGTGGAGCAATTGCTATATCAGATCCTAGAACAGGATTTAAGGACAGTACACACACGGCTATCTACCAAGTAAACAAATGGGATAAAGAGGCTGCCACCGTTACGGGTGCTCATCGACCGAACAATGGAGCGATAAGTATCGCGGATCCAAGGATGAGTTGTTCGCCACGTTCTGGGATGATGGGAGTTCAGAGATGGGATGAACCAGGTAAGACGGTTATTGGTGCGGGGGATGTTCATTCAGGTTCGGCGGCAATAGCAGATCCGCGTATCCCGAAAGACAACGAAACATTAGATCCGCCGCCTGCGATTATTTCCTTAGACGGCACTTGGCATAGACCTCTGACAACATTGGAGTTGGCGGCACTTCAGGGATTACCAGTGATGATTAACGGAAAGCCACTGAAACTTGCTGGTAACTCAGATGCAAGATCGAGAGAGGCAATTGGCAATATGGTTCCCCCTCCAGCTGCACGAGCAATGGCAGAAGTTGTCTTACACGCTCTGTTGGTCGCATCGGAGAACGCTTGGGAAATGAGCGCAAATGATATTTGGGTAAGCCCAAAGAAATCGTTGGGAGAAATACGGACCTTGAGTTCGTGAAAAGATTGTCTTGGTCAGGAGGAGAGGGATTGATGGAAAACAACACTGCCAGACTACGCAGAAAATACCCAACCCCAGAATCGATTGAAATAGCTGCGGAGGCGGCTGGTGGCAAGGTTAATCTGGCCAGAGAACTTGGGATACGAAAACAATGCCTTACTGACTACGCCAGAAGCCTGAGACTCGGTCCGCAAACTAGGGCAAGGGGACCGCGTAAAAACAATTGCGATCTAACAGACGGCGAAATAGACGCAAGGATTAAGGAAATGTATGGTGGCCGCTACGAAGAGGTGAAGGTGTACAAGCTCACAGATGGGTATATACCTGGTCAGACTGGAACGGAAGGGTTAGAGTTTATTCGAACTGAAACCAGTCGAACCGCGCTGTCGTTGTAGTCTAGGGGTGGAAAATAAAGTAGGTGAAGAAACTGAAAATTGCAAGAGTATTCCCGAGGAAAACAAAAGCAACCCCAAATGACGATCTTGTATTCACTAATTGCCCCCCCATGTTCCCGATGGAAATTGATGAAGTCCATATATCAGTGGCCTTTACTTACGACATGGGGCAAGCGGATTGGTTAGCGATGCAGTGGAAATCGGTTGGTGTTCCAGTCAAGATGGGCGGGCCGGCATTTAATGAGCGGGGTGGGGATTTTATTCCTGGTATGTATCTTAAGTTGGGTTACACGATAACAAGCCGAGGATGCCCAAATCGATGCGTTTATGCAGATGGTCAGAAATGCATGGTACCTGAAAGGGAAGGGTATGAACTCCGAGAGTTGCCAATCAAAGACGGATGGAATGTCCTTGACGATAATTTACTAGCTTGCTCAGACGGTCATGTAAAATCTGTTTTCGAGATGTTATCTAGGCAGGAGAAACACCCTGAATTTACCGGAGGTCTTGAAGCTAAAATCCTTAAAACTTGGCACGCAGAAAGATTGCATGAGGTAAAAACAAAAAGAATGTACTTCGCCTACGACACCCCAGATGACTACGAGCCGTTAGTGTACGCTGGGAGATTGTTGCTAAAAGCAGGGTTTAAGATGTCGAGTCATATCATGTGTTGTTACGTGTTGATTGGATACAGGGGAGATACGTTCGATAAGGCGTTAAAAAGACTTACCGATACCATAAAGGCTGGTTTTGTACCGTATGCGATGCTGTTTAAGGATGAGAAAGGGACAGTAGATGAAACGTGGGCTAAGTTTCAGAGAGAATGGTGTAGACCTCAAATTGTTACAACGAAGATTGCGAAGGTATTGAGAGCCCGATCCCAAGCCACGTACTCTCAAAGCATCTAACGATGCAGATAAAGAATCGTTCCCCACCAACTGGGGAAATCGAACCCGATGAGAGGTGGACAAGCAATGGCAGATAACACCTGGGCAGAAAAAATGAAAACCTACGAACGTGAAGTATCCGCAATAAAAGTTCCTCAAGAGCCGGACAAGACGGATATAACGCGTTTGGAAAGTCAGATTGACACAATGTACTCGAAGGCACGTTTTGACCTAGCTAGAGCAAAAGCTGTCTTCGAGCGAGCCAACCGACTTTGGAAGGACACGAAGACGGAGTCGTACCTACTCGCGACAGGTACCCAAAAAGATCGAGAGGCTATGGCTGTCCAGTTCGCGAGAAAGAGAAAGGTCGGAGACTCGGATCTGACGATTGAGGATGCCCTGAACATCGCTGAGGAAAGGTATTTCTTCATGGACGCAGTGGCAGATACTCTGAGGGCAAAGCATAACTCGTTAGTAATTGCCCTCGGATCGGCGAAGTTGGATAAGGACCTAACGAGATAAGAAGGGGTGAAATGAATGGTAAAGATACGTGAGGTTAACATCTTAGAGATGGCCGGGGGGGCGATCCTAGAACAGATCAACAACGAAGCCAATAAGATCATGGCAAATATCATAGACCCAAATACGGTACCGACAGTGGCGCGTAAGTTGACGGTGACCTTGACCTTCAAACCCAACGAGGACCGCCAAATCACGCAAACCACGGCACAAGCTAAATCAACCCTTGCACCCGTTAAATCCATCGTAACAAGTATTTTTGTCGAGGAAGATAACAACGGTAAGCCAAAGGCCAGGGAGTTAACCAAGAGCGACCCGAATCAGGAATCCATGTTTGTCGAACCGGAAGTAAATGTACTGAAGCTCGTGAACAACTAAGTCCAAAGGAAAGAATTAAAATTTGAGGAGCGTGTAATTTTATGATTAAAGCAGCTATCGAGAAACTTTTAAGCCTGCGTGATGTCGAGAAGTTTGAGTTTAACGGCCATCAATTCACCAATAAGCAGCTCGTAATGGTTCCAGAAAACAAACCATCGGTATTCTCGACCAAGACCTTAGCTAGCTTAGTTGAGCTAATCGTCAAGGAATGCAACCATGAGGGCCTTAATGATCTTGTGGTGCATGTAGAAAGCCCGACAAAAGTAATTGTCTTAACTACACTACGTGGTGACTTTGAACGTTTTAATCTTTACTCTGCGGTGGCTGAATTGCCCCAAATTTCCCTTGGAAGCTTTATGGATATCGAACAAATGAACATTTTGCTAAAAAGTGCATTTGTTCAAACGGAATTAAGCGATGCGCTCATTGCTAATCTTGCCAAAATAACCGAAGAAGACATAAAAATTACGGCAGACGACGGGATCACTCAAAAAGTTACCACCAAAAAGGGTGTTCAGATGCTTGAAAATGCATGGTTGCAGCCAATCGTTAAACTAGCTCCTTTCCGAACATTCCTTGAAGTCGAACAACCGGTTTCCGAATTCTTACTCAGAGTACGCACTGGACCGGATGCCGCGCTGTTCGAGGCTGACGGTGGAGCTTGGAAGATTCGGGCTAGAAGGAATATCAAGCTGTACTTTGAAATCGCGCTTGCCGATCTGGTCGAATCCGGAAAAGTCGTAATAACCGAGTAAGTAAATACTATTTGACAGCATTGGGGCCAACTACATACCAACAGGGCCCCTCAAATCACTTAGATCGGAGGAGCAAAATGAGATTTTCATGCCACAAATCGATCTTAAACGATGCGATATCGGTCGTGCAAAAGGCTGTATCATCGAAATCATCTAATCCCATCTTTCAAGGTGTTCTTATAAATTTAGAAAATGGATACCTTCAATTTTCAACAACAGACTTAGAGATTGGCATACAACACACGGTTCAGATTATCGACACAGAGGAAGAGGGTTCGTGCGTTGTTCCGGCCAAAATATTCACGGACATAATTAAAAAACTTCCAAATTCTCAAGTCAGTATTAGTGTCGAAGATGGAACAATGACTATTAAGTACAAGGGTTCGTTTATTGAGCTACAAACCTTGCCAACGGATGAGTTTCCGCTACTTCCTGAAATATCAGACGGTGAGATAAACATCCCTGCTGAAATACTTAAAAAAGGTGTAACTAAAACGATTAAGGCGGTCTCCCTTGAAGCCAATCGACCGATTTTTACAGGGATCTTGATAGCGATCAAGGATGGAAAGATAGAGTTTGTTGCCACTGATACACATCGACTAGCTATCGTAACGAGCGACATTGATTCGGCGGATGAGTGGAAAGGTATTGTGCCAGCAAAGGCGCTTGTGGAGGCTTTGAAATTTAGCGGTGACATGAAACTGAAAGTGGCGCATGGTTCACAGTTAATTCTCGAATCTGGTCCCACTAAGATTTTTGTTCGTACGATCGAGGGTCAATTTCCGAATTACAAACAGGTTATTCCAAAGGAGTACTTATCAGCCATAAAGGTATCGAACAGTGAATTTAAAGGTTCAATTGATCGATCTACACTCTTCACCGATGGAGAATCAAAGGTTATTAAGCTGAAGGGATCAGATAGTATTTCCATAGCCGGAGCAAGCCAAAAGGGGAAGATTAACGAGCGTATCGACGTAGAACACAGCGGAGAAACGATTGATATTGCCGTTAATGCTCGATTTATCATAGATGCCTTGGACTCAGTTGGGGAAACGGTAGAGATGGAGTTTAACGGGATGTACTCTCCGGTCTTGATTAGGGATGAGGGATATATTCACATTGTGTTACCGGTTAGGGTGGCATAGATGTTTGGTGCAACTGAATTTTATCCTACTCCACCAAATGTAATCCGTAAAATGCTCTCTGGAATCAAGCTTGGAGAAATAAAAACAATACTTGAACCAAGCGCAGGAAAAGGTGATATCGCAGAGGCGATCAAGGAACGTACGTCCAATAATTGTAGTAATTATCGACAAAAAATTGATACCGTAGAAATCGACGATAATCTTCGCCACATTCTCAAGGGTAAGGGATTTAGAGTTATTCATGACGATTTTCTTACACTTCAGACATTTAAGGCCTACGATGCAATCATAATGAATCCCCCATTTTCAACAGGTGACAAGCACCTCCTCAAGGCCTTGGAGATGCAAAAAGACGGCGGCAAGGTAGTTTGCTTACTAAACGCTGAAACGGTAAGGAATCCCTATTCTAACATCCGCAAAGACCTCTGTCGTAAGTTGGACGAATACGAGGCGGATATTGAGTTCATGGACGGAGCATTTGCTGATGCAGAACGAAAGACTGACGTAATGATTGCTCTAATCAAGGTTGATATTCCAAAAGCTGATAAGCAAAGCGTTATTCTCGAAGGCTTAAGGAAAGAAGAAATACACAAGACGCAGGAGAAAAGTTCCCAATCTGTAACAAGTGCTGATTTTCTAAGGAGAATTGTCGAGCAATACAACTTCGAGGTTAAGGTGGGTATCAAATTAATTAACGAATACTACGCCATGAGGCCGTTCTTCCTTGTTTCTAACAAAGGAAATAGTTCTCCTATCCTTCACTTATCTATTGACGAGAACGATGATCCGCCAACTATGCAGGATGCTTTTATCGAGAAGGTTCGCTATAAATATTGGGAAACACTATTTCAATCCGATGTATTTGCCAGTTTATTCACATCTTTATTGCAGAAGCAGTACATGGAGAAAATCAAAGAACTTCAGGGTTACGATTTCTCGCTCTACAATATCTACCAGATCCGAGAAGATATATCCAAGTTGATGATGAAGAGTGTTGAGAGTACCATTCTTGCCCTGTTCGAGGAGTTCTCCAACAAGCACCATTGGCATGATGAAATGTCTAAGAATATTCATTTTTACGATGGCTGGAAGACAAATAAGGCGTGGATCATTAACAAAAAAGTCATTATTCCTTTGAAGGGGTTTAATGATATTCGCTGGGGAGGAGAATATACACCCAACGATTACCAAGTGGTAAGTAAATTGAGGGATACTGAAAAAGTTTTCAACTACCTTGATGGCGGGCTTACGGAACATATCGAACTGAAAGAGATTCTTGATAAGGCTCGTAAGGAATTGCAAACCAAAAAGATCCAACTCAAATACTTTACCGTGACGTTTTTCAAAAAGGGAACCTGCCATATCGAGTTCACGAATCTCGACATCCTCAAGAAGTTCAACCTGTTCGGAAGCCAGCGTAAAGGATGGTTGCCTCCTAGTTATGGTAAGGCGCAGTACAAGGACATGAGCAACGAGGAAAAAGCTGTCATAGATGGATTTGAGGGAGAGAAAGAATACGAAAGGGTTTTGGAAAAACGGGACTATTTCATTTACAGTTCAGAAAACTTACTGATGCTTTCAGGCGAGGAGAGTGAAACTTGATGTTATTTGGACTAGGTTTATTCCTTGGCGGCGTGATCGGGATGATAACAACTGCACTGATGGTAGCGTCGAGTAGGTCAGACGAGGAGGTTGGGAAGAGCTATGAGTAGTCGAGAGATTAAGTTTCGGGCATGGGTTGAATGTAATTCAGACAATATACCGTCGTACATGAATTATCACCCTGAATTCCATGGAGATATCAATGATATTTTCAAAAACAGTGGGGTTAAGCCAAGGGGACCGTATGCATCAAAAATAACTTATTTGCAGTTCGCTGGGGTTTGCGACAAAAACGGCAAGGAAATATACCAGGAAGATATTGTTAAATATTCGTATATAAGCCCGTTGGATGGAAAAGAAAAGTCTTATATACGGGTTGTGAAATACAAGAACGGAATGTATTGGTTACGGCATATCGGAGGGTTAAAGCATTACGATGCCTCTTTGTTTTTGAAATTTACCCAGATCGAAGTCATCGGTAATATCTTCGAACACCCAGAGCTCTTAGGGGACCCTAAATGCTCATAACAATCCCCGGCCGCCCGATCCCAGCTGTCAGAATGACCGGCCGGGGTAAGTTCATCAAACCTGCGGCGGCCAGATACCTTGCTTATAAAGAGCAGATAAGTTGGACGGCATTAAGCCAGACGCGAAGACCGATTTTTAATCCAGTAACCGTGAATGTCAAAGTGTACCTACATGGCGTCTCTACACCGATGGGCTTGGATGGCGACGTAGATAATTATTTGAAAAGTGCATTAGATGGTTGCAATAAAGTCGCATGGATTGACGACCGACAGGTGCAGAAAGCTACGGTTGAAAAGATACCTTGTCAGCATGAAAAGCAAGAACGGATGGAAATCGAGATTTGGGAGGTTGAGTCACCATGAGTATAAAGATCACACCACATAAGCCGGGAGACAGGGGGATCGCATGTATGCCCTTGAAGCGCAATATACCGGACGCTAGTCGACACAAAGATTGGAAACTTGTTACCTGCCCAGTGTGCGGTGCTGAATGTTGGGAATCAGATCTCACGCGTCAGGTTAAGGCTCAGGGTTGTACTGCAGCTTGTACGGAATGCGCATTACGGGCAGGCATTACAGAGGGAAGCTAGTCGTGGCCTCGGGTTGTATCGTTGACACTTGTCCTGTATGTGACGACCTTGTTTGGGAAGACGAGTGGAGGATCTTCGACAACATCATCATGCACTCTAGGTGCACATCGGATTATCTTAAACGCCGACATGGCATGAACGAGAGTCAGTTTCTTAAACTATGCGGAGCCCAAGAGCTTCGACAAGCGATATCGGACACACGGTTAAACCTAAAGGACTCTATGGATTTCTATACTAGGAAACTTAAAGGCCTTGAGAATGAACTTACAAGGATAGAAACGGAGGGTAAAGCATGAAAACCTGTGAAAATTGTGGTAATCATGAAAAACCGGAGTGCGAAAGCGATTGCACTCCAGAAAATCAGAAGGGGTGGGAACGAAAGGAAATTTGCACCGATTGTCAGAGGGTGAATTGCAACGGCACATTATGCCTCCACAGAGAGTGGTTTATACCCAAGGATGATGAAGTTTCCAAGGATGAATTTATATCCTTTGACCGCCTTAATGGTCTCTACCCAACTATCGAATCATGCACTTATAAGCTAATCGAAGAGTTGGGAGAGTTGCTCCAAATTATCAGTAAAGGTAATCAGATGAGCGGAGAAAAACCTAGATTAAAAACAGGTGAAAACAATCCGCTCAGGCTAATTGAAGAAGCCTTTGATGTAGCCCAGAGCGCAGTAACGATGATTTATGCTATTGCGGATAAGTTTGGCATTTCGGTTGATGAACAGCAGAAATTACACGAGGAGAAGTTGATAAAGAAAGGATATTTGGTGGAAAAATGAGTAATGAGGGATGCGCTAATTCAACCAAGTTCGCGAATAAACTCCTAGTCATCAACGACCTGTACTATGCAGGGACAAGCAAGGACCTAAGCGCCAACCGATCTGATGCGGTAATTATCAAGAGCCAAGATGCTCTCTACACCATTCTAGGGGCCATACTCAGCTCGGTTATGCGAGGGAAGATAGTCCTTAAGCGGATTGAGGTTATTAAGGCGAAGGAGGGGGTGCCTTGCAATGATGGAACCTAATCAAATGCCAGTAAACCAAGAAAAGGTTAAAGAAATTCTGGCTGGAATGTCAACCAAAAAGGCATGTGCACTCTCAATGATTAGTGGCGGATATATTCCGTGCAAAGAGGAAGGATGCGCTTGGTGGGTATCTAGCACAGGGATGTGCGTAGTTAAAGATTTAGCTCATACTCTGAAGTTGATCGTGGGAGGCAAAGCAGATGCCTTGTAAGTGCCTAACCTCCTGTAAGGGACAAGCTTGCGTATGCAATGACTGCAAAGGTAAGAAAGACTGCAAATATGTCTACACTGGGGATTGTCGGTGGGATGAGATAAAAAGGAGGAAGCAAGCGTGAATAATCCGATATATGTACCAAAGGGAAGGGCTGGAGAATATGCGGATTTTGCTTTAAATATTTACACTTCCTGTAATCACGGATGCTGGTACTGTTTCAGTAAAAAGAACTTCGAGCGTTGGCGCCCGAATGAAACCTTTGGAGAAGACGTAAAGCCGCGTGAGGGAATAGTTGAGGCTACCAAAAAGCAATTATCCAAAGGTAAACACGCAGGGAAAACTATCATGCTCTGTTTTACCTGTGACCCGTACCCTGCACTAATCGACACATCCGTAACGCGTGAAGTAATTATGGCCATTAAGGAAGCAGGCGCTCATGTTCAAATCCTCACCAAGGGTGGAGATCGAGCAAGGAGAGACTTTGATCTCCTTGATTCGGAGGATAGTTTTGGAATCACGTTAACCTGCTTATCGGCGAAAGTTGCAAATGAACAGGAGCCATGTGCGGCATCACCAGCAGAAAGGGTTGCGACGTTGCAGGATGTCGCGAAAGCAGGAGTTAAGACTTGGGCAAGCTTCGAGCCGGTTATCAACCCATCGGAAATATTAGAGGCAATAAAAACATTGCCGTCTATGGTTAGGCCTGACACATTGTTGAAAATCGGAAAGTTAAATCATTTTAATTGGAAGAGTTCAACTGATTGGAAAATGTTCGGAACTGAAGCAGAACGAATCTGCAAAGAAAAAGGTTGGAATTATTACATCAAAGAGGATCTAAGGTTAGAGATGAACGGTGGCTCCAATGCCTAAACAAACCCCAACCATCTTCAAAAAGCTCAGAATAGCCTACTGGCTAATGACCAACCAGCTAAACTGCGGAATCATCCAAGAATGCGGAGTTTGCGGCAGTATCAAGATTGTTGGCGTTAAAGCTAAGGGGAGAAAACGAATTAGCAGGGCTAAGTACAAATGCCTAAACTGCGGATCCGTTGCAAACGCCAAAGAGAAATGGAGGGTTAGTAAATGAGTCAAGACCCGAAAGCGTGTTCTAGTTGTGGTGCGACAGTAATCTATACCTGCGGATGCAAGCAGTGCCCCGATTCGGCGTGTGGATGGAGTCAGTGTGGATAAAGCTGTGGACTTAATGTGGATAAAGGGGCAAAGGCGAGGCTAAGGTGGCTAAGCCTTGCTCTAAAATCCAAAACGCCTATAAAAAGGTAGATGAGCGGGATGGTGGAGTTTGCCTCCATCCCGGTTGCGGAAGATCCCAAGACACGAATCACCACCACATTGAATTGCGTTCCGAGGCAAGAGACAGGGTTACTTGTGTGGAAAATATTATTACTCTTTGTTATGCGCATCACCAAGGGAACGAAGGGCCACACGAGTCTTCGTACTGGCGAGAGCATTGGAAACAGTGGCAAGTGGAGATGTACCCATACTACATGCCCAAGGCTGAACAGAACGAAATGGAACGACTGAGACTCAAACGTTTCAAGGATCCTGGGGTGGCGGAAAGGCTCGATGAATTGGAGGAAAAGTGGCGGAGGTGGGAAGAGTGCAGGATAAAAGTATGATTCTGGATAACCTAGCCTTTCAGCGCGTGGAACTTGAAAGATTCCAAACAAAGGTTGGTGCGATTGAAGCTGAAATATTTAGACTAGAAAAAGAGTTGCACCACATGGGAGAAAGTCTGAAAAACCCAAGGGCTTGCCTAAACCCCATTGCATTCGCAGCGAAGAAGTGCGGGGAATGTGGATATAGCGGACCGTGTTCCTACATTGGTAAGGGAGACTACGGAAGGTTCAAGCTATGAAGACCGCAACATACAAGGGCGAGCTATACACGGTCGGAAAGAAGGAGGAATAAGGGAAATTGATCTACAGAATTTTAGATACGGTCAGCCGAGTCAGCGTTTTCGCGTTCCTATTCTGCCTCCTAATCATGGCGCAGAAGCATATCCTTTGGTTGTTCTTCTCAGACCTTAAGGCATGGGGAACAATCGGGAGATTTTATGTCTACGAATTGGTGATTTCTGCAGTTGCGATATGCTTTATCTACTGTTTTGTAACGATTAGCTCGCCTTGGGAAAAATATATCAAGTAGGGGGAGGAAAATGAAATGTACGACAAGGAACAAATTTACGATGAGAAAATTAGCCCGTTAATGGCGCAGATTATTGAGATTTGCCAAGTGAATGATATGCAAATGGTGGCTAGCTTTTATCTAAAAGAAGCAACTGAAGATGAATATGATTTAATGTGTACGAGTTGCTTGCTTCCGAAAGATGGGCAAAATAAAACATTAGCAGGGGCTATGCATGTAATACAAGATGGTTATGTAGCTCAAAAACCTTTCGTAATGGCGATAACAGTTCTTAAGGGGACCAACCTATGAAATGCCCAAACGAAATCAGAGAATGCCCACACGGTTGGACTGACTGCTCGCTGTGTGCTAACCTCATAGTCTGTCAAGCTGACACATACGTACCGGAACCGGAACCTATCGAACAGGACCCAGATCTTATATCTGAGCTCACACCTGGTCCTGAAGAACTCACGGCTGACTTAGGTATTGTTATCCCTTCCGTGCGAGGGACTTGGGCTGAGAGACTGAACGCAATGACCGAGGATGAGCGATGGCAGGAGTATTACAAATATCATCCAGAGGATTTAATCTCCAAGGAACCGATTACGTGTTTAAGTGGACCGGTCGTACCGGGCGGAGGAAGCAAATCGAGAGTACCGAAAAAACCGCAGAGGAAAGTCCCGGAGTACATGAAAATTCTTGGAATGTAGCAAATTCTCAAGCATAACACACTTGAATAAGCTTGACTAGTCATGATATAATACCTCTTAAGAGGCATGCCCAAAACGGCGTTGCCTCTTAAATAGCAAGGTGGCGGAATATGTAGACGCTAATCAATAAGACAAGTTAACTGTTTGGACAAGAAAACGTCCTAAAACAGCCAAAGCATTGCAAGCTTGCAAAATATCGGCACTTATTGAGTTGTTCATGTATGGTGTAAATCCATACCCTTGCAATCATAAACAAATTACATGTGGTAGCTCAGTGGTTAGAGCTACGGGTTGACTGTTGTCAGTCACAAAAAGGCCCTATGTCGCAGGTTCAAATCCTGCCCACAACAAACTCAAGACACTTCCAACTCGGAGGTGTCTTTTTCCTATGCCAAACAGATGGGTGCGGAGAAATCCGCGCTCGGTGTCATATTCCCTCCTCCTCTACTTGGAGCGCTCCTAAATTGGGGCGTTCGCTTTTTTATACTTATAAGGCGGTGATGATTACCGTGGGTGAAATGGATAAACCCCAATGTAAACACTATTCCCCTATCGTACCTGTCAGGCAATATTGCGGAAACTGCGCAAAAGGTATAGGGGTATGGTGCGATGAATACCTCGCCGCGTACAAGGAGTACGAGACAACTCGTAAGTTTAAAGCGCTTGATATGCTGATGCGGACGAATCGGGGGATTAGATTCCCTGAATAACAAAACAAACTCCAATGGGGAGGTAGTGAAGATGTAGTATGGATTGGATAGTAATACGACAGGAATATGAATCGACTGATATATCGTTAAGTGATTTGGCCGAGAAACACGGCTTGAAATATCCCACAGTTAAAAGCAGGAAGCAGCGCGAGAAGTGGGAAAAGGGTGCATCCAAGAAAGATGCATCCAAAGGCAAAAAAGATGCGTCCAAAGATGCATCCAAAAAAACGCAGGGTGCATCCAAGGATACGAAGGGTAAGCGAGAACCAAAGATTAGAATAGATGTAAATAATAAAGAAATAGAAACTAATGAAAGTCCTGAGCTCACCGATAAACAGCGTATTTTTGTTTCTGAATACCTCATTGATCTTAATGCAACTCAGGCTGCCATAAGAGCGGGGTATTCTGCTAAAACAGCAAACAGGATTGGTCCGGAGCTACTTGGCAAAACTTGTATTCAAAAATCAATTCAAGTAGCAAAGGACGAACGTCTACAACGTAATAAAATCACCCAAGACCGGGTGTTACAGGAATATGCCAAAATAGGATTTGTCGACATAAAAGACTTTCTTAGGTTCGGAACAGAGAAAATCGTTATAGAGACAGACGATGAAGGTAAACCTGTTTGTGATTATCAGCAGGTAATCGAAATGAAGCCCAGTGAAGAAGTTGATGGAACTATAATTCAGGAGGTATCCATATCACCCAAGGGAATATTCACATTCAAGCTACATGATAAAATCAAGGCCCTTGACGCACTATCAAAACACGTTGGGTTATTTGCAGATCACCACAAACGCCGGATCGAGGATGAGAAACTTAAGCTTGACCAGGCCAAGTTTGATATGGATAAGGCAAAGGCAACCGGTGGGGGCGGCATAGATGAAAGTATCCAGAAAATACAAACTCTCGCCCAGTTACTTAATAATCCTGCACCTAATCGAAGCATAAAGGATCTTGAGAGCGATGAGTGAGTACGCGCCATTCAGTCAAAAGCAAACCGACTATATAAGCAAATGCCTGCAGGACGAATACTGGCTCTCGGTCGCCGAAGGCGGCAAGCGGGCATCTAAGAATATTATCAACATAATCGCATGGTGCACCATCATTGAAAACCATCCCGATAAACTACACCTTGCTGCTGGTGTCTCGGTAGCGACCGCCAAGCTTAATATAATCGACAGTGATGGATTTGGTGTCCTAAATTACTTCAAAGGTCGTTGCAGACAGGGCAAGTACCAAGATAAAGATGCAGTTATCATTCAAACTGTTACAGGGGAGAAGATAGTACTTATCTCAGGTGGTGGCAAAAACGGAGACGAACGGTTTATTAAAGGGTTAACCCTCGGGAGTGTTTATATCTCGGAGGTTAACGAGTGTGCCCAATCGTTCGTAAAGGAAGTATTTGACCGCACCTTATCGAGTAGTAAACGCAAGTTGTTGTTTGACCTTAACCCCAAGGCTGAATTGCATTGGTTTTATGCAGAGATACTTAATGTTCATCAAGATAATAATCTCAAAATCAGAGATTACGGACTGAATTATGAGCACTTCACAATAGCTGACAACCTTAGCCTTTCGGATGAAAAGATAAGAAAGGCATTAATAAGTTATGACAAAAAATCAGTCTGGTACCAAAGGGATATCCTAGGCCTGAGAAAAAACGCGGAAGGCGTTATCTACTCAGGTTTTTGTATTGACAATCAGTATGAAGATGGCCTAAATTGGCGCGAAGATGGCACCGGTGGACCCGACTTAAACCTGTATTATACTCGTTGGTACACAATCGACTATGGAACGATTAATCCCTTTGCTTGCCTTGAGATCGTCGAACAGACCATCGAACGTGTAACCAAATATTATGTGGTTGATGAGTATTATTATGATTCCAAAAAACACAACAAGCAGAAAACAGATGCCGAATATGCAGATGACCTGAAGAAGTTTATAGGCGATAAGAGATACTCAGGGATTATTATCGACCCGAGCGCGGCCAGTTTTAAGGCAGAGCTAAGAAAACGCTCGCTCAAGGCTCGCGAAGCAGATGATCTTATCAACGCAGATAACGAAGTCTTGAATGGTATCAGATTGGTTTCGACACTGCTACATGTCTTAAAGCTGTTTGTTAATAAACGAAAATGCCCAAATTTACTCAAGGAATTCCCCGCTTATATTTGGAATGTAAAGTCAGCCGAAAGAGGAGTAGAAGAACCAGTCAAGGAGTCGGACCACTGCCTTGACGCACTGAGATATTGGGCAAAAACAATCGTTAAATATTTTAAAGCATAGAGGAGGTGATAACTTGAGTAAGCGAAACAAAAACAGAACACAGCGAGTGCAAAAAACCACACCTCCACCCACTTCACCTCATCGCGGCTCAGCCTTCGACTCCTTCCAAAACCAACTCGCTCGCCTCGGCAGTGCATCCAACAACATCATCTCAGCCGCAACATATCCCCTAACTCGTCTAACTCGTAACTACACCCTCATGAACTCCCTCTACCGTAACTCGTGGATCTGTAATAAAATCGTGAACATTATACCGGAGGATATGTGCAAAAACTGGTATGCGATCACCGCGGAGCTTAAGCCTGAGGAAACAGACAGGATTCATAAACTGGAACAGCGCACAATGGTTAAGGAGAAAATACTCGAAGGACTTTACTGGGGACGACTCTACGGCGGTGCAGCCGCCATCATAGTTATCGATGGTCACGAAGATAAGCTCGATACACCCTTGGATTACGAAGATATCATGCCCGACTCGTTCTGTGGTCTTATGGTCGTTGATCGATGGTCGGGTATTTATCCATCCTTAGAATTAATCACAGATCACCGTGACCCTGAAATGGGATTACCAAAATATTATGAGGTCAGAGACCACGCATCCGATCGATCTATCTCCAAGGTCCATCACTCTCGCGTACTCAGATTTATAGGTAAGAAACTCCCCTTCTACGAGGAAATTACCGAGATCCACTGGGGTAGCTCAATCATGGAGCATGTTTATGAGGAGTTAGTTAAGCGCGACTCCACATCTTGGAATATAGCTTCTTTGGTGTTTCAGGCTAACCTCTTGGTGAACAGGATAGAGGGAATGGATCAGATGCTCGCTGCCACAGACCCTGAAGTGCAGGCAAATTTCTATAACGTCAAATCTGCGCAAAATCAAATGCGCTCGAATAACGGCATGATGATCATCGGTAAGGATGAAGAGATAACTCCTATTCAGTATACCTTCGCTGGACTCTCGGATATATCGGACTCACAAATGATGGATGTGTCGGGCGCATCGGATATCCCGGTCACAAGATTGTTTGGTCGGTCTCCGGCCGGAATGAACGCAACCGGCGAGTCCGATATGCAGAACTATCGCGACATGTTGGGGCAGCAGCAAGAGACGAAACTTAAGCCTGCGATTAATAAGGTACTGCCCGTTATGTTTATGTCAGAGTTTGGGTACATTCCAGACGATCTAGATATTAAGTTTAATCCTCTTGCAACTCCTACTGAGGATAAGGTGGCAGAGATTGTTGAGAAGAAAGTCGAGTCGGTCGTTAAGGCGTTCAGTGCCGGGATAATCAATCAGAAAATGTCCTTGACAGAGTTACACGAGCTATCGTACACAACGAGCATGTTTACCTCGATCACGGATGAGGATATTGAAAAGGCAGATGATTCGTTTGGTATGGGGGATGAGTCGATGGGGGATGTTGGGTTTGGGGATGGACCGGCACAGTCGGTAAATTCTGGTAGTGATGACGACTGATGGACAACAATGAATGGTCCCCAAAACGCCGCCTAGAACTAAATGTTCAGCGTGCCCTAACGGACAAAACACTTACCTTGCAGAATGCAATCGAAGGACTCACTGATCCAGTCGATATTACTAACGTAGTTCGTGGTTGGTTATCGAATATGACCTTCCACCAATTTGCTGATGATCTAGCTAGTAAGTTAGTCGCTGGTGTGCTCAACTCGGGCAATAAGACTTGGCGGCAAGCGGCCCGCGAGTCATCGAATGGCCGGGTGATCTACGAGGCCCTACGAAAAGAAATGCAGGGACCTGTCGGCATGGAGGTACACGCTCAATTTAAGCGCAATGCCGAAATTATTAAGTCTATGCCGATGGACATTGCTGATCAAATGACGAAGTATATCGGTGAAGAATCTATGAAGGGGCGTAGGGCTAGTGCGATAGCCGAGGATCTTATCGCCAAGTTTCCTGATGTAACTCGCAAGAAGGCAGCGTTGATAGCTAGAACTGAGACAAGTAAAACCTCGACAGCGTTAACTAGGGCAAGAGCGGAGAGCGTTGGGATACCTGCATATATCTGGCGCACGTCAGAGGACGGAAGGGTAAGAGACTCTCACAGACACATGGACGGCGTGATTGTATTCTGGCGTAATCCACCATCTCCTGAACGGTTGATTGGCAAGAAAAACCCTCCGGCACCATACCACGCAGGGAATATTTATAATTGCAGGTGCTATCCTGAGCTGATGGTTAATTTGGATTATGTGCAATGGCCCGCGAAGGTTTATTATGGCGGGGCGATAACAAGGATGACGAGAAGTCAGTTTGAAAAGATAGCGTAATTATTACCAAACACCTCCTCCCGAGGTGTTTTTCTTATACCCATTTTTAGGAGGTGACCACTATGACAGTCGAAGCCGCAATAGGTCAAAAAGCTGAACTATACGGTTTATCAACAGACGATAAACCCACCGTCAATGTAAATCCTGGTTCTAGTTTTACTGAATTAGATACGAGTAAGATTTATATATTTGGCAACGGCGAGTGGTATTTTACACAAGTTCTTCCACGAGCGTAATATTTGAAAGGCGGTGTCTCTCATGAAACCATCCAGATCACCCACTTAACACTTTACCTAATCGTCACAAAACATAAGGAGGTAATTAAGCAATGCCAGATTTGAACGTCGGAGTAGAAACTCTTGGTTTAGGAATCAGCACATCAAATCCTTTCCCCGTAAAAGACACAAACGGCGGTAACGGAGCAACTGGGATTACCATACCAACAGGCGGGCTCGGGATCCTTGGATGGTTAAGTGGTATTTATAGTCGCTTAGCAGGGGTAGTAATTGCCGCAGGATCAGCCCTTATCGGTTCGGTTACCATTACAGCCAATTCCGCTTTGGTGAGTACAGCTAACCCTATGCCAGTGGCGTTAGCTTTGGTAAGTACTGCGGCTCCCAGCGTGCCAACCGTATTCAACGTAACACTTACTAATGCAGACACGGAGTATTCACAAGCCCTCCCTGCTGACACAAAAAAACTTCTTGTCTCAATTCGGAGTGGCGTTGTCGGAGACAATTATCGACTTGCGTTTGTTACTGGCAAGGTAGCAACGCCTACCGCACCTTACGTCTACTTAACCGAAGACTTACCGTACAGCGTAGAGGGCGTAGATATTGCCGAAGGAACCTTGTACCTAGCATCGTCTCAGGCGGCTGTTGTTGCTGAAATAACTGCCTGGACATAAACCGTCTGCCGTAAGGGAGGTGTAACACGTTGAATTATTACGGCGACAAAATATCTGAGAATATGGCGCTTACGCCAGAATCGTTCCTGATCTGCTCAAATGTTCCAATCGGTAGAACTGGTTGGATGAGATATCTCGGACAAGAGATTCCTTCTGACTTCGGGGAGCCAATAGGCGTATGGGTGGAGGTATACCGAAGTCCGGAGGAGTTATTTAGCCCCAATACAATTGCAAGCTTCGAAGGGAAATCGGTCACCAATACACATCCTACATCGTTACTCGACATCAATTCAGCTCCCATGACCGAGCGTGGCCATGTCCAAAATGTTCGCCGTGATGGCAATTTTTTAGTTGCCGATCTCTTTATTAAAGATGCTGGACTTGTATCTGAGGTGCAAAACAAAATCAAGCGTGAAGTATCCTCTGGATATAACTGCTCATGGCACAAGATCGGAGAAGGAAAATATGAACAAAGGGAGATAACAGGTAATCACGTAGCTGTTGTTCCTGCCGGACGAGCTGGATCAGAAGTGGCGATTATGGACTCATTACCTGGTGATTCGCTAGAACAGCAAAAAACAAAAACGGGAGGTAAAAAAACTATGCCTGCAAAGATCACCAAGAAACTGTTGGCGGCAATTGGATTTAAGCATTATGCCCAAGACGCAGAACCGGAGGACATCGCCAAGGCTATGGATGCGATGAATGAGGATGATCCGGAAAAGAAGGAAACTAAGGACGCAGATCCAGAGGACAAGAAAGATCCAGTAAAAGATGCTGACCCCGGGCAGGGCGCTCAGCTTATTGACATGATGAATAAAGTCCTTGACCGCATCGAAAAGTTAGAGAAACGTGAAGAAGCCCAACAAGGTGAATCAGCCGACTCGGTTATGGATGCCATGGAGAAGGATCTCGACAAGCCAGCCGAGGATGCTGACCCAGACCCAGAGAAGGATAAGGAGTCAGCCAAGGATGCCGACCCGGAGAAAGGGCCAGCCAAGGGAGCCGCTGCCGACTTTGTACTCCGTAAGTTTGTGCAGGACATGAAGCCAGTCATTATGGCTATTCCTGATGAGAAAGCACGCCTCAAAGCCGCAAAGAGCTTCAGATCAGCGGTGCAAGATCAGCGTGCCTACCGTGCATCAAGTGGTTATGGGGCTATAATCCAAGCCGTGGCCTCGAATAAACACGCCGCCATAGACGCTCACGTGACTCAGCAACAATCCGTCGGAGAACGAGCCGAAGCAGCAGCTAAGGCTTGGAACACTCAGGGCGAAACTATGAAGGGTGGTAAGTAAGATATGCCGGGAACAGTTATCGGACATAACCTCAGCCTAGGTTTTGCAGGCAAGGTATCCCGCAACCCATTCACTAAAATTAATGCCCGTCAGGTTAAGTCAATCCTCGATGGAAATGGACTTGAAACTCAGTCTGCCATTCCCTTTGGTGCAGTCGTTGTGACTAATGCAGATAATACCTATTCTCTCTTTGGGGAGTCAGGAACCGGTGTATCCGCTGCTACTCTCGCTAACTTCGGCGGTATTGCCGTATCCGAGGTCAAGCAATCCATGACCTATGGATATGGTGCCGACGTAGGCGGTAATGGTCAGTTCGAGCCAAATACGCCGTGTGATGCCCTTCAGGTTGGAACAACTACCATTATCTGTACAGAGGGAACTCCAACCGCAAATGGACTAGTGTACCTCGTGACGGTTGAGGGCACAACCTCCCCTGTTGGCGCGTTCGTCGCTACGGCAACCCCAGCGGGTGGAACCGCTATCCAGCTTACCAATGCTCGTTTTACGAACGGTAAAATGGATTCGGCTACGGGCATTACTGAAATAGTCTTGACATCCCAATTAAACGCATAAGGAGGGAATAGGATAACATGAATAAAGCATTTAACCCAATCTATAAACAGACAATGGATGCAATTATGCAATCCGGAAAGCTAGGAGCTGTATTCCCCAGCGCTCCCGGAGTAATATACGGTCCTGGTATGGACGCAGGTGGAACGAGCACCGGTCTAGTGTTTCTTGCAGGTGAACTCGAAAAGCAAGACCCTCGCTTGCTCGAACCGCTGACCACTATTACCGCGCCCCGTGACATCGATATGAAGGCTGGAGGAGGCTGGACATCGATCACCTCCAATGTATTCGTCGATTATGCTATGTCCGGGTCTGATGAAGACTCAATCATTGGCAGCGAAACAAATAACATCCCAGTCAGCCAAGCCAACCTCTCCAAAGACGTATTTAAGGTCCACACGTTTTCAGAGATCCTTCGTGCCCCGTTATTTGACGAGCAGAAGCTTCAGCAAATCGGCAAGTCGCTCGCAACGATTTTGGATGATGGCATTCGTTTGCACCACTCTAAAATGATTGACCGCAACGTTTATGTTGGTATTTCTAAAACGGGTACCTACGGACTGATCAATAGTCCTCTTATTACTGCGTCAAGCGCAGCAACTGGAGCATCAGGGTCCAAGCTTTGGGTTAATAAAACCCCTGTTGAAATAATGAACGACGTTAACCAAATTCTGACTCAGACGGTTATCAACTCTGGGTGGTCCTTAGATGGTATGGCGAACCGCATCTTGATCGACTGGGCTAATTACGCATACATTGCCAACACACCCGTAACGATTGCAGGGACGCAATCTATCCTTAATTACCTCTTGGAAAACAACATTGCCACTAATCAGGGTGGGGAACTCAAGATTTTCCCCTTAAGCTGGTGCACTGGTGCCGGTGTAGGTGAGACTCAGCGGATGATTGGTTATCGCAAAGCCGAGAATCGCGTGAACATCGACCTTACCGTCCCATTGTCTCGCGTAATGACCGCGCCGAATACTGGGACCGTGAGTTACGAGACCGTATTCGCATCTCAGTTCTCGCAGGTAAAATTCCTCTATTACACCTGCGCAGAGTATGTAGATGGTATCTAGGCCCTAGCCCTAAAACATAATAAATAACAAAGGTAGTCGTTGGATAGCGACTACCTTTAACTTTGGAGGGTACTTATGATTAAAGTGTTAGCAAATAAGGTTTTAGCCTTTAGCCAAGGAGAAAAGGACTCTAAAGGAAATTTAATACGAGTAAAAACGGTAGTTGGATTTTGTGAACTGCCAAATTGGGTGGAAAAGGATCCCTACTTTATTGCGGCAAAAAAAGATAAATCTATTCTGGCAGTCGGGTCTTCAAGCGAAAGCGAAACAGTGCTTAAAGAAATGGAAAAGCTCGAAGCCCTTAGATCCGAAATTGCGGTGCTGGAAGAAAAGCGAGACCTAATGGTCAAAGGGGATGGTTCTGGGAATACCCACGACCCCGATGATCAGGCTGGGCCAGCTCCGTCCGATGACGCTCAGACAGATGCGCCTCCGGCAGATATTACGGCAGAAAAAATTACCAAGTCTAAGAAATAGGGTGAGTGCATGACTATCTACGGTTCGCCAAGCCCATATGGTGAAAACGTTGATGCGAGAGTTGAAAATCTAAAAGCTGTTGCATCAAACATCATTAACGGAACAAACCCAAGCTATGCAATAAGTGATTTCTTGGCTGTTTATCCTCAGTTTGGACCAGACGCCGATGATAATTACTTGGTACCTGTTATTGTCTTACAAATGTACATCGACCTCGCTAACGCAACCGTGAAGCAAGCTCGCTATCGTAGCTCGTGGATGGTCTGTATAGGTTTCTTTATAGCCCATTTTGCCACGCTGTATTTACAAGGCACTGCAAGCCCGGGATCATCGGCTGCACAAGTTCTCGAAGCTGGTAAGGCGCAAGGACTCACTACCTCGGAGAGCGTAGACGGAGTATCAGTTAGCACAGACTACAGTGTAATTGCTCAGTCTCTGGGTAGTTGGGCAGCTTGGAATCTTACTTCGTATGGTCAACAATTCGCCACGATTGGACGGATGGTTTCCAAAGGCGGGATGATGGTCAGATGATCGGCGGAAACGTGGGTGTTAGTTCATCCGGAGATGGCCTAAGTCGCATCATGGAGTCCTTGAAAAACCTCTCCAAGATCGACGTACTAGTCGGAATACCCGAAGAGGAATCTAGTCGTGAAGGCGGCAAGGTAACAAATGCCGAGCTTGCCTTCATCCACACTAAGGGATCTCCACTTAACAAGATACCACCAAGACCCTTCGTCGAACCTGCCATTGAAGACTCCGAGAATGCGGAAATGATATCTGTTGAACTAAGGAAAGCCGTAGAGTCTGCCCTTGATGGAGATAAGGACAAAATGAGTAAGGCCTTAGTTAGAGCTGGAATGCAGGGACAAAACGCCGTTCGAGATTGGTTTACGAATCCAAAGAATAATTGGGCTCCAAACTCCCCTTATACCGTTTTAACAAAACTACAGAAAACAAATTCATCCATTGCGAAGGATGCCGTTAGGTACGTTGACGAGGGAGGTAAGTTAGAGGATATTACAGGGTTGGAAGGTATGACGCAACCCATGATCGACACAAATCAACTCCGTAAGGCCGTAACCTACGTAATTCGGGAGAAGTGATGACATGCTAAACGTTAGCAGGGTAATTGGTAGTTCAAAATTCTCTCAACCTTTCACCGTCTGGCGCAAAACAGGCGATTGGGTAGCAGGACGTTTCGTAGAAACTGAGACATCGATCTCTATGTCAGGTGTGGTAACTGCAGCAGGGACTAAGGATATTCTGCAGGTACCCGAGGGTGACAGAACGTCCCAACTCATGGTGTTCCACTCCACTCGGCCCCTATATGTTACACACGATGATGCGCAGGGTAAAGGAACATCCGACGAAATAGAGTGGCATGGTGAGCGTTATAGGCTCCTTCAAATCAAAGACTGGTCTGACTTCGGTTACTACAAGGCTTACGGGACCTCGATGGGAGGAACTTAAATGGCCGACACAATACTTACTCTCAAGCAGTTAGAGGATATCTTTCGGAACCTAACCTGCACGACCTTAGGGCTTAACCCCACCAGTCCTATTAATAATGACAAGGTTCGCCTCGCATGGCCTACTGGCGGAGCTCCCGGGTGGAAGATAACTGAGGATGTAACGTTTCTCAGGGTTGTGGCGACGAATAACTCCTACTCCAAGCAACGCGACATCGAATACACGCCGAACAGTGATTCCGAGGTTAATGAGATAACATCCTACACTCGTCCCCTTCAAGTCTCGTGGACTCTCTATGGGCCAAACAGCTTTGACAACATCGAG
>Ga0209318_1000674_pt1 | contig 30490 bp, 24 predicted proteins | sample RifGroE1_FD_183999 | JGI IMG/M metagenome (GOLD analysis project Ga0209318, IMG submission 183999) | Groundwater microbial communities from Rifle, Colorado, USA - Groundwater E1 (SPAdes) (version 2) | ecosystem: Environmental > Aquatic > Deep subsurface > Groundwater | place: Rifle, Colorado... | reverse complement strand
TCTTGTAGACCTAACATGAATTGGGCTGATCCTCATATTCTCTAGCTAGTATCAGTATAAGCCGTCTGGTTATGAAGATCATGCTTCATAATTTGATACAACATTGCATAATAAATTATAAAATCATAGATTTTCCAGTATTAGGCTGTTCAGGAATTGACATTTAGTACTGTTAGCAAAATTCCCAGGAAACCAATACGCTAGAACACTTTTGAAAAAAGAGAAGTGCCTTAAATCGAATTTTCTCAAGAGAAGACAATACTTGCTCAAGAATCCGCTGGGCTACGGACACCAGCTGGCCCGCGGTTAAGAACGTGCGTGTAGATCATGGTCGTGCTAACATCCGCATGGCCGAGAAGTTCTTGAACGGTGCGAATGTCGTATCCGTTCTCGATAAGGTGGGTCGCAAAGGAATGGCGGAAACTGTGGCAACTGGCGCGTTTTTCGATACCTGCCTTGATAACTGCTTCGTGGATGCTGCGCTGCATGATCGATTCATCCATATGATGACGACCTTGTAGGCCAGTAACAGTGTCCTTCCAGCGACGATCTTGGGGAAATATCCATTGCCATAACCAATTGCTAGAACCGTGTGGGTATTTTTTGGCCAACGCGCCTGGCAAAATTACGTTCCCGAAGCCAGCAACCTTGTCTGAGGCATGGATTTTTTGGACACGGGCCAATTGGTCATGAAGCAGGGGTTTTACAGTGGTCGGCAGCATGCTACGACGATCTTTTGCGCCTTTTCCGTTGCGGATGATTATTTCGTTGTGTTCAATATCGATGTCTTGGACACGTAAGCTTAGGCATTCGCTCAAGCGTAGTCCGCTACCATACATCAGCTTGGCAGCCAGCAATTTTTCATCAGTCAAGTGTGCCATGACAGCGTGGATTTCTGACCTGGTTAGCACCACCGGTAACTTGCTGGATTTTTTGGCTCGAATCAGATTGGCCAGATCAGGGGCGGGCCTCTGTAATATTTGCTTGTAGTAGAAAACAATAGCCGCAAGTGCCTGATTTTGGGTAGACGCGCTGACTTGATCTTTGGTGGCCAGCATTGTAAGAAACGCATTGATATCGTTATCATGAAGGCCGGACGGTTCGCGGCCATTATAGAAAGCGAGGTAACGCTGGAACCAGCCATGGTAGGATTCAATGGTGCGTGGACTGTAATGGTGAGTTTTCAAGGCAGAGGAATACTCGGCAAGTAGCTTTTGAATTGCCTGAAATTTCTTTTCTGAACTTAGTTCTTCCGCGGGTCGGCTGCTAGGGCTTGGTCTAACGAGGCTTGATGACTTGATAGGACAATTGAACAAACCAGTTTCCAAGAAGACTTGTAACAGGATACGGTTGTGCCAATTGGTTGCTGGTACAAGCCATACTTTTTGATCTATATCCCAAAGACGATCAGGGACTTGCTTGATGGCTTGTTTTAGCTGGTCGTGGTCAGGGATGGAGACTACCATTAAGCCGGGAGTGCTATCCGGCCCGATTTCTATGGTCATGGGCTTACCGTTCCTTGGGAAGTAGCTTTTCCGGTAAGGCCTAGTTAGAATTCGCCTCGGGACGTGTTAAATCCAGCACTGCCTTATTGGGGCAAGGCTTGCTGCGAATGCAACATGTCAACATGTCAACATGGTCAAACCAGGCCGCCGTAACAGGCTCTAGCAGGGCCCATGTATCCTAGCCGATCGAATACATCGGTTGCCTCATGGTACGATAGCTATGCCAGCCTGTCAATATTCCCGTCTATAAATTGTACGTAAACAAGACACGTCTGGCTGGCAGAAGTGGTGAGTATAATCAAATAAAGTGGCGAGTATCCTTATGGGTCGTTTCATGCTCGGCGTTTGCTGTCAGATAGACGATCGCACCGTGAATCAAACTGTCTAGAAAAACACCGAGAGCCTGCAAAGGTAAGGCAATGGGCAAGATGAGTAGGTAACCGGATTCAAAGCCTTTGCCATAGTGTTGACTGAGAAAGGCAATGCAGGCAGCCGGCCCAAGCGCAGGAGCGGCGGCGACCAGAAGGGTGCTGAGCGGCACGAAAAGTGCTAAATAGAAGAAAGCTCTTGGTCCTAGGCCTAATGTTGAATAGGAGTTTAGAATGACGATGAAGCTGGAGGCTGCAACTAATGCCGTACCCGGTCGTCCCAACAGCATGGTCAAGGGAAGGCTAATGCTGCCAACTCGGCGCCGTACTCCAAGGCTTTCCTTGAGGTGTCGGCTGAGCACGCTGGCTGGCGCATAAGCATTGGCGCTGAAAATAGCTACTATGGCCGGCGCTATGAGGGCATAAAGTACGCGCAGGGGGGGGGTCCGGCGCCCACCAAGAAAAAGCACTAATGGTAACAAAATGACGATTATCAAGCCAGTCTCAATTCCCAGTAACTGAAACAGGCGGGCGAATTTCGAGAAGTCGATTGTGCCCCGCAACGTGGCAATCCGGGCCGCGCTGAGGGCGATTAACGGCAAGGGGAATATCTCGACGATGAAGCTGTTGATGTGCCAGACCAGGCGAGATAGGGCATCGGTCAGCTGCAATACTGGCTTGACCGCGTTCTTATCGGTAGAAAAGGCCAGCCCTAGTACAATACCGAGAATCAAGACGGGTAAAAGATATTCACTGCCCGAGAAAGCGGCCAATAAATTGGCGGGAAAACCGGTGACCAAGAGGTCATGCCAACTAGGCAGGTTAATCAGGCTACCGCTTTCGTTGCTCAGTGGTATGCGGCTGTCAGCGAAAAGAATGGCTCCGGTAGCGCCGATGATGGTCATCAGAAAGATGGCTATCAAACTATAGAGGCTGCAGCGAAGGATGGTGCGCAGCAATTTCCTTTCGCCATGCAATTCGTGGACGGCCACCGGTACCGAAAACAACAGGAGGGGAACTAAAATGACGCGCAAGATGTTGACGGCGACTGTAGCAAACGTGTCAAGAACCGCGCCGGGTATCGGCACGAATAATCCGAAAGCGACGCCAAGGATGGCGGCAATCAGATATTTGATCCAGATTTTCATGCGCTTTCTCCGTTTTTAGTTTATTGACCCGAGCGGGAATCGAACCCACGACCTGCTGCTTAGGAGGCAGCCGCTCTATCCAACTGAGCTACCGGATCTGGCGGGAAGATCGGTCAACAATTTCCGTTACCTGCTTCCGCTGGAACATTGTAGAATGAGCGGGTGGCCAGTGTCAACGTATTTCTCGTTTCGCTGGCCACCGTTTCATTTTTCTGGAGGTGGAATCGTCGCCGTGCCGTCGGATGCGGCGGCGTTTGGCTTGTCGGTGGCTGACAAGCCAGGCGGGGCGCTTAAAGTAGTCGGGGTTGATGCTGGCGCACCGGGGGCTGGCCGCAGTGTGGCAGCCCCCGGCAGGGAGCTGGCGGGAGGCAGGCGAGCCGGTTCCTGGCTGAGTCGTTCCAGCTCGGCGAAGGGATCCTCGCTAGCCTGGATATAGCCGACCTTGAGGTCTTCCAGGTAGCGAGTCAATTCATTAGCCTTGTCGCGCAGCAACTGGCCGGTCGCCGGATTGGCCGACTCGGGAATGGTCTTGAGCCTGGCCATGTCGATCTTCAGCTGCTTGAGGGCGTTGACTGAGCTGCGCATGCGCAGGGTGAGGACTTCCTTCTGATCAACCAATTCATGGCAGGCTAGTTCCTGCCGCTCAATCTCGGCGATCGACTTGCGGTACTCGACTTGCAGGCCCGGGCTGGCGGTTTCCAGGCGCTTGGCTAGGTCGACCCGGTCTTTTTCAAGCTCAGCCAGCGGTATGGTGCTGACGATTTGGTCGATTTCATTCACCGAATGGGTGAGCATCTTTACCTGCTCGACATACTGGTTAAGGGTGGGGATCATGGATTGGTCGAGGATTTCGCCGCGATCCGACTTGATGATGCGGCAAATCTCGTCCTTGGCGCGAACGGCTTCCTCATAGAAGTCCGCATACTGGCCGGCTTGCTGGCGATTTTGCCGCGAGACGCGCTTCAGCTTGAAGAGTTCGCGCCAACTGTTGACGCTGAACTTGGCCAGAATTTTTTTCATGAGGCCGTGCCGGGTTCCCGGGTAGGAGGCCAAGTGCCCCAGGTAGCTCAGGATCATGATGCCACCCGGTATGAGCGACCACCAGAAGCCGGGGGAAGTTATCATGTTGATGACGAAGAGCATGGCCGGTACGGTCAGGGTGCTGGCGGTGTGAGAGGCCATACTGTCGCGCACCCGGTTCAGCTTTTTGTAGTCATCCAGGGTGGTTCCGGTTAGTTCAGGCATTTGGGCGATTTCCGCCGCCTTGCGTTTGGCGCGCGCGGCGGCAAAGAGGTTGCTGACCAGGCCGGTGCCCCAGGCCGCGCTGACGATGGCGGCAAAGTTAAATCCGGGAACTAAACGCATATTGATGAACCACAGGAACGCATTGACACTCAAGTAGGAAATCAGATTACCAATAAAACCACCGGTGGCGCGATTGGCTTTGTCTTCCAGCTGTTCCTGGTAACGGTCGAAATCGTCGGCCAGGTCCTCGGCGCCTGGTTTGAAGTATTCGGAGTCCTTGAGCTTCTTATCCCATTTGCCGGTGGCTGATTCGGCGTCCTGCTGGCGATGCCGGGCGCGCAGGGATTGACCGTTGCCAGAACCGTTGCTGTTGACACGAACGGTAGGTCTGCCGTTTGAGCCCAGGTTGATCTCGATGGAGCTGGTTCCCGGTCCCAGGGCGGCCGTGTTGAAGGTGTGGCTGACCGTCCGGTTAACGGCCTGTTCCAGGTGCTGTTCAACCCGCTCACCAGTGGTTTTCTGGTTGGTGCGAGAATTTTGGTGTTGGCTACTCTGCCACTGGTTAACTTTGGTCTCGATAGCCCGCGCGATACCCTCGACGGCCTTGCCAATGTCGCTGGCCAGGTCAGTGCGGCCGCCGGGCACTTGGCCAAGGCTGGCCTCCTGGGCGTTTAACTGGACGATGATGCCCTTTTCGACCAGGCTGGCAATGACTTCCTTGGCTTCGACGCCATGGTGGCCGTAGCGCTTGTTGGCCTCGTCGACCGTCATGCGCCGGCCAAGGTTACGGGTGTCTTCGAGGATGGTTTGCTTGATCGATTTAAGCAAGGTAGCGCTGGCTTCCGCGCTGTAGGAACGGTCCGGCGCGGCTGGCGACAGGGGCACCAGGGCGTCGCCATCGGTCTTGTAACCGGGGCGCGGTTTATCCTTGTCAGGGTCAAATTGGGTATTGGCGCTGACTATTTCGTAGCCGTGGATTTCCTTGCCAATGTTCTTGAGAGACAGTTTCCCTAGCTTGTCGGCTCGGAAATCGAGTTTGTTAAGCACCTGGTTGTAGACGTCTTGCGAGAAGCAGATGGTGCCGGGGCGGGCAAAGGATTGCAGGCGGGCGGCGATGTTGATGCCTTCGCCCAATGCGTCGTTTTCGTAGAAGTAGATATCACCGAGGTGGACGCCGATGCGCAGCAACAAGGGCTGGTCGAGGTGTTCCTTGTTGTGTTCATAGAGCTTGTCCTGGATTTCCATGGCGCATTGCAGCGCCTCCACGGTATTGCGGAACACCACCAGGAAGGCATCACCGATCGTCTTGATGACGCTGCCGTGGCACTTGTCGGTGCTTTCGTGAACCATCTGGTTATGATACGACAGCAGCTTGAGGGTGCCGGCCTCGTCCTTTTCCATCATGCGCGAGAAACCGACGATGTCGGTATACATGATGGCGGCCAATCGGTAGTCTTTCTGTTCCATAAGTACTATAGAATAAAGTAGCCGAGCCTGATGGTCAACTGCCAAATGCCGCGTCCGCTGGCCAATCAGGCTGGCGCGAAGCGGATTTCCAGATTGGACAGGTCGGCTGATAGGAATTTGAGCGGCAGGACGCTGTTCAAGGGTAGATCCGGTAGCTTTACGCGGGTTTCCAGGCCCAGTTCGGGCAGGAAAAGGTTGCTGTCGGCGCCGCTTTGGACGACGATGCCTTCGCCGGACCACTCGGGATGCTCTAGCAGCCAGGCTATCGTCCAGTGCTGAGTGCTATCGCGCTCGGCCTTGCGCACGGCCGAAGCCTGGGCGGCAGCCAGGCCAAGACGGAGCGATAATTCGTCGGCCGGGAGCGGCGCTGGCCTAGTCAGGCCTTGTTCACTGGCCAGGGCGGCTCGAATCTGCTGATGGGCCAACAGGTCGCCGTAGCGGCGCAGTGGGCTGGAAGCCTGGGCGTACATGCTGACGCCAAGACCCTGGTGGGCGTGCGGTTGGACGCCACCCTTGCCGGCCTTCATGGTCCGGCGCTTGGCGAACTCGCCGGCCAGTCCTTCCGGCAGGCTATCACGGTTGCCAGGCGCTTCCTGGCTGTAGTAGGGAAAGGGCAGACCGCGTTGGAAAGCCCAGCGGGCGGCCGCTTCCGAGGTCAAAACCATCATTTCCCGTACGACACCCGAGGACTGGTAGCGGCTGATTGGTTCTATCCGGATTTTACCGTCGCCATCCAGCCAGACCCGCGTTTCAGGGATGTCGATATCGACGGCGCCGTTGCGGCGGCGCAGTTCCAGGCGTTGGGCCGCAATGGCGGCCATCTTGGCTAGGGGACCGCTACCGAGCAGCGGGTCGGCGCTGTCGTAGGACAGGCGCTGGACGCGCACCAGGCTGGGCATGATGGCCACTTCAGATATCTGGCCGCTGTCGTCGAGGTTAATACGGAAGGACAGGGCCGGGGATTCGGCCGACAAACCCAGGCCAAAGCGCTCCAGGGCGGCGTCCGGCAGCATGGCAATCGAGCCTTCCGGCAAGTAGAGGGTGGCGGCGCGATTGGCGGCCTCGCGGTCGGCCGGTGAATCGGGTGGGACGCCGGCCGCCGGATCGGCGATATGGATCCATAAATTCTGCCCGTCCCAGGAAATGGCGTCATCCGGGTCGTGGCTCCAGGCATTGTCGATGGCCCAGGCCTCCAACTGTCGCAGGTCGGTTCGCGGCAGGCCGTCATCGTCGACCAGGGGCAGGTCCGGCGCCCGAGCGGGGTGTTTGGCGCGGGCCGGGTGCGGGTTAAGGTACGCCGTCCAAAGGCCACAGTCCAGCAGCCAGCGCTGGGCGGCTTCCATGCTTTCGGTTTGTCCGATTTCGCGCAGGACGGTGGATTTGGCGCTATTACCCAGGGCCAGGGCTTCGATTTCGCCCCAGAAGCGCTGGTCGGTCGCTAGGGCCTGTTTTTGCCTGGCGCGGACCAGGAAGGCGGCGCGTTCGGCGCCCTCAGCCGCCTTACGGGCTTCCCGACGTTCCAGTTCCAGTCGTTCTTCGCTACTGCGCGCCCGGATACCCTGATCATCAATCAGGAACAGCTTTGAATCGTCCAATACTTGACGACTGGCCAGCAGGCTGCTGGCATCGGCCTGGCCGTAAAGCAGATCGGCCAGTTCCGCCAGGCTTAACGACTGGCCGGCGGTCATCTCCCAGGCGGTTTCCGTTTCCGGTGCGTTGGCTGGCAACTTTGGCAGGCTGGCTAAGGGGCCGGGGCAAAGCAGCTCGACGTCTTTTTCGCGTACCCTGGCCGTAGTGCGGTCGGAGAATTGGATCTCGATCCGATCCTTGTCGTTCCGGGCCAGTGCCGCCTTGCCCTTGAAATATACCAGCGCGCCATTGGGTATCATCGGCTCTCCACGTTCAGCAGGGTAATAATGCGCTTAGTATAGCCAGCGACGCGTCGGTCTGCAAGAAGCGCTCTGGCTTTTAACGACTTTACTATTGACGAAATCGGGCTTTCCGGTAATGCTGGTGGTGGTTTGCGGCGGCGGCTTTCAGTACCCGCTACAAACAGAATTCGGCTGGTTTTCTGTACGGCCAGCCTGGCGTTTTCTAAATGTCGACCGTGGAGGAAGAAATGATCGCTTTACTGGTAGGTTTGCTGTTCATCGGTTTCGCGGTGTTTGCCGTGTTGCCGGGCATGCCCCTGGCCTGGGGGGATGAGGTACTCGCGTTCTTGAAAGGCGCTTTGCCGGTACTGGCCGCCTTCATCGGCCTGATTGCCGTGTTTATCGGTATCGCCGATCTCAAGGATCGGGCCGAAGCCAAGAAGGAAGAGGCGGCCGAGGCCAAGGCAGACGTTAAGAAGGACTGATTCCATAGGCTGGTCGGAGTCCGACGTTCAAATTAAATCTGACCGGCCGTTTATCCGTTACGGCTCGTCTGCTTGTTCACGACGCTTGACAGTATCTGTCAAATATGTGAATATTATCCCAAACTGGTGTCTGTTCGACCGTTAGCCACATATCTGCCCCGTTTATGTGCAGTCGAGGCCGTTACCAGACCGCGATGTCTATTGCATCGCATGATTTGCAGGTTCAGCGCATGGTGCCGCCGGTTACGCTAAACAACCGGGACGGTTCTGGGCGCCATCTGACTCTTTAAGGTGAAGGTATAGATTCATGAAGACCCTATTCGTTAAGCCCGAGGATGCCGGTCGCAACTGGTTCGTCATAGACGCCCAGGGAAAGCGCCTTGGTCGCGTCGCCGTCAAAGTGGCGACCCTGCTGCGTGGCAAGCACAAGCCGAACTATTCGCCTCATTGGGAGACGGGTGATTTTGTGGTGATCATCAATGCCGACAAAATCGATATTTCCGGTCGCAAGCGCGAAAACAAGATTTACTACCACCACACCGGCTTTGTCGGTGGGTTGAAGGACACGACCTTTGCCAGACTGATCGATCGCAACCCGGTCCAACCTCTGGAGATCGCGATTCGTGGCATGTTGCCGAAAGGCCCGCTCGGCCGCCGCCTGTTCACCAACGTCAAGGTGTACGCCGGCCCGACTCACCCGCATGTGGCCCAGCAGCCCAAAGCCATTGAAATCTAAGAGAGGAATCCGATGATCAGAAATCTTGGTATTGGAACCGGCCGCCGCAAGACGGCAGTAGCCCGCGTGTATCTGCGCGAAGGCAAGGGCAAGGTAACCGTTAATGGTATCGAGCTCGACAAGTATTTCAACATCGCCGAAGTGGTTCAGGCCGTGCGCAAGCCGCTGGTCCTGACGGCTACCGACAACAAGTACGATGTCGTCATCAACGTCATCGGCGGCGGCCCCCATGGCCAAGCCGGTGCTTGCACCCACGGCATCGCCCGGGCCTTGGCCCAGGTCGAGCCGGATTGCCACGTTTCGCTGCGCGCCAACGGCATGTTGACCCGCGACTCGCGCATGGTTGAGCGCAAGAAATACGGCCAGCGCGGCGCCCGCCGCCGCTTTCAGTTCTCGAAGCGCTAAAGATCGCCCGCCGCACCATGGTGTGCATCGTTTCCATCAAAGAGGGAGCCAACGGTATCGTTTCGATCGGTACCGCCACTGGCTCCCTTTTTCGTTCCCGATCTGAGTACTTCAGGCTGGCCTTCCAGGCGTCTGGACTGACCGAATTGGCGGAGCTGGTTAGCGCGGGTCTACCCGCTGGCGGGCTAACGCCGCGTCCGGGTCAGATCGAGGCCCCGGAAGACGGACTTGAAGGCGCGGTCAACGCCTTGGGTGCCGAACGCGCGGCCTGCGCTTTGCTGGCCCGGGCCGAACAGTGCCGCTCTGGCTTGAACCTCAAGCTAGTCCGCCGCAAGCTGGATGCCTGGGCCGTCCAAGTCGCCCTAGACCGGCTCGAGGCGCTGGGCCTGCTGGACGACAGCCGTTATGCGGCCGCCTGGATCCGGCAGCGGGTGCGACGCCATGCCGAAGGTCCGCGCAGTCTGCAAGCCGCTCTCGGGCGGCGCGGTGTGGCGGCAATCGCGGTTCGGCAGGCCTTGGCCGAAAATCTGGCCGGTTCAGCCCGACGACAAGCCCTTCAGGTAGCCGCCGCCATCCTGGGCCGCAAACATGGCAACGGCGTTGCCCTGGATTTCCGCCTGCGCGGACTGGGCTACAGCGGTAGCGAGATCGCCGCCTGGCGTGAAGAGTCGGCCTGAGGACAGCCTTGGGGCTTCCGCGGACTACCGTAGCTTGCATGTCTTGACATATCCTTCCATATACTGCACAATAAAGGAAAATAATATCCGGAGGAAACGGTTGATTATGGATGACGATATCCTGACAATTGAAGAAGTTGCCAAGTATTTGCGTGTCTCTGAGCGGACGGTGTATGATTGGGCGCAAAAAGGCGAAATACCATCCGGCAAGATCGGTACCGTCTGGCGCTTCAAGAAATCGGAAATCGAACGTTGGGTAAACGACCGGCTTTCTACCGGCCGGACGACGCCGATCATCAACCAGATCAGCATGCGGGCCGTCCTGGCCCCGGAGCGGGTAGTCTTTCTGGAGTGCATCCGGAAGCACGATGCTCTGGCCCGCTTGGCCGACAATTTGGCCGGCGCCATCCAGGTCAAGAATAAAAACGAATTGTTGACCGAGATACTGCGCCGCGAAGAACTGATGAGCACGGCCATCGGCCGCGGCATCGCCATACCGCATGTCCGCCTGTCCAGCGTCACCGATCTGGTGGTGTCGGTCGGTATCAGCAAGACCGCCATCCAGGATTTTAACGCCTTCGACGACGAACCCGTCCAGCTCTTGTTTATGATCGCCGCCGCATACAATCAGCATGCCTATTACCTGCAGACCCTGTCCTATTTCAGCGCCAAGCTCAAGTCGCTCGACCTGCGCTCCGGGTTGCTGCAGGCGGCCAATCCGCAGCTGGCCTATGAGCTGCTGTTGTCCCAGGACAGTCTCTAAACCAAGTCTGTACTGATTACTAAACCAGCAGGGAGCGGCTCAAGGCCGCTCTTTTTATTTTAACGCTTGGTTAGCAGATGGCGGGAACCGGCATTTTCCCGTTGCCTGCTGCGCTGGCTTCGTGCTAAAGTAACGTGATGCGTTGTCCAGTCGCCACCAACCGGGGCTAGCCGAGCCGGCCATAACCGGCTGGTCGGCTCGGCTGACCGGCACGACCGGCGGTTTTTCGCCGGATCTTGAGTGCGAGGTAATGATGTTCCTAAAAAGTCTAGAAATATTCGGGTTCAAAAGCTTCGCCGACCGCACCAGGGTCGAATTCTCGGAAGGTATTTCCGCCTTGCTCGGTCCCAACGGCTGCGGCAAGTCCAATGTAGTCGACGCCATCAAGTGGGTGGTCGGCGAGCAGTCGGCCCGTTCGCTGCGGGCCGATACCATGGAGAGTATCATCTTCAACGGCACCGAAAGCCGCAAAGCCCTCAATATCGCCGAAGTCACCCTGACTATCTCCAACGAAAAAGGCGTCCTGCTCCTGGACATGCCGGAAATCGCCATCAAGCGCCGACTGTACCGCTCCGGCGAGAGTGAATATTTCATCAACAACCAGCCGGCCAAGCTCAAGGAGCTGCGCGAGCTGTTCTGGGACACCGGCATCGGCAAGAGCGCCTATTCGGTCATGGAGCAGGGCCGGATCGACCAGATCCTGTCCAGCAAGCCCGAAGAGCGCCGCTATCTGTTTGAGGAAGCCGCCGGCATCACCAAGCACAAGGCCCGCTCGCGCGAGGCCGAGATCAAGCTGGAGCGCACCGAAGAGAACATGCGCCAGGTGGACGGCATCCTAGGCGAGGTCAAGCGCAGTCACGACAGCCTGAAGTCCCAGTCCGAGAAAACCTTGGCCTACCGCTCACTGCGCGAGCAGGTCTTCAACGCCGAGCTCGACCTGCACCTGATCCGGCTGCGCGGCTTCGTCAACGACAAGGAACGGCGCGACACCGACCTGGCGGCGAAAACCAAGGATCGCGACCAGCTCAAGGCGGCCATCGACGGCATCAACTTGTCGCTCGAGGAGAATCTGGACATCGTCAACAGCATGGAAGCCAAGCTGGTCGACGTCCAGAAGACCGTCTACGGCCTGGCGGTGGAACGCGCCGGCAAGGAAAAAGAGCGCAAACTGCTTAACGAACGCGTCCAGGAGGCCAAGGCCAAGATCGACCAGGCCGGCCTCAAGCTGCGCGCCCTGGCCGAGAAGCTGGAAGGCCTGCGCGAGGACGAGGACGAAAAAAACGATATCCTGCGCAATCACAAGACCCGCCTGGCCGAGGTTGAGAAGAATATCCAGGGCTTTGAAGGCAATATCAAAGCGGCCGAACAGCGCATCCACGACAACGAGGCCGCCATCCGCAGCGCCGAGGCTGATACCCAGGCCTGCGAAGCCGACCTGTTGGCCGCCCAAGCCGACTTGGATGCCATCACCGAGGACATCGTGCGTGAGCTGGACGCCCGGCTGAAAGACAGCGCTTATTCGGCCCAGGAACGGCACGCCGCCGAAGCGACAATCGAGCAGCTAATTGACGGCATTATCACCCGGCTGAGCGGCAAGGCCGCCATTCTGGAAGATCTGGCCGGGCTGAAGGACTATGCGACCGACAAGGCCCAGGCCCTGGTGGCCAGTGCCGCCGCGGCCATGGTCGAGGCCACCGAGCAGGCCAGGCAACTGCGTGAACGCTATCTCCGTTATCGCGATACGTCGCCGACCTTCATTGACGAATTCCTGTCGCCCGAGGGCATTATCACCAAGAAGCGGCAGCTGGACGAGCGCATGGGTGCCATCAAGCTGCGTATCCAGGCCAACCGCGACGCCATCCAGGCCCGACGCGAAGAAAACCGCGAACTGGCCGTCAAGATCGACGAATATCGCCGGACGCTTGAGGAGCTGCGCGGCAACCGCATCCGATTGCAGACCCAGGCCCAGGCCGCCGAGGAATCGCTGGCCATGATCCGGCGCGAGATTGCCAGCCAGGAAGCCTACTATCGGGAACTCGACAACGAGGTGTCGATCGAAAAGCGCCGGCTGGCCGATGCCGAGGAAGACCTCGGCTCGATCGACGAGGACATCGCCGGCATCGAGAAGAAGGGCCGCGAGCTGACCGCCGAGCTGGAACGCCTGGAGAAGGACATCGCCATCAAGAACTCCGATGTCGGCAAGCGCCAGGATGAGTTGCGCAAGAAGATCGAGCGCCTAGGCGTCTTACAGACCGAGTTGGAGCGCCTGCACCTGGGCTTGGCCCAGACCGAAACCGAGATTCGCAACGTCAAGGACAATTTTAAGGAACAGTACGGCCGCGACCTGTTGGAGTTCGAGGAGCGTATGTACGAGATCCGGGTGGCCGCCGCCGAGCTGCGCGAGAAGTTGGCCGTCCACAAGCAAAAACTTAAAGACCTCGGCTCGGTCAACCTGATGGCGCCCGAGGAATTCGCCGAAGTCAAGGAACGCTACGAATTCCTGTCCGGCCAGATGGCCGACCTCCAGAAGGCCCGCGACGACTTAAAGCGCATCACCCAGGAAATCCGCGACGAGAGCGCCGAGATGTTCCTGAACACCTACAACCGCGTCAAGAAGAATTTCCACAATATGTTCCGCCGCCTGTTTGGCGGCGGCCGGGGCGAATTGCGCCTGTCCGATCCGGACCACGTCCTGGAATCCGGCATCGAGATTTACGCCCAACCGCCGGGCAAGAAGTTGGAGACCATCGGCTTGTTGTCCGGCGGCGAGAAGAGCCTAACCGCCATCGCCCTCTTGTTTGCCACCTATATGGTGCGCCCGTCGCCCTTCTGTTTCCTGGACGAGATCGACGCCGCCCTGGACGAACAAAACGTTATCCGCTTCGTCAACCTGCTGCGCGAGTTCGGCAAGTCCAGCCAGTTCATCGTTATTACCCACAACAAGAAGACGGTGACCGGCGCCGACGCCCTGCTGGGCGTGACCATGGAGGAATCCGGCATTACCAAGGTCATCGCGGTGCGCCTGACCCGCTCCGACGGCGAGGCCATCCACGTCCAGGAACCGCTGCCGGATTTGGACGACGAGGAGGTCGAAATCGAGACCGGTCGCGAGTTGCCGCCAACGCTGGCGGCGGAAACGGCCGCCGCCGCTGCGGCTGTTGAGCCGTCTGTAGCCATGGCGGAGGAGCTAGACCAGTCATGAACTTGCCGGAGGTTTGGCAGGGGCTGACGCCGTGGAAGCGTCGCCTGGTGGCGACCGCGGTCGCGATTCTGGCGGCTAGTCTGCTTATGTTGCTGATTGCGGCGCTGTCGAGCCGGCTGTCAGTCCGTCGACCCGGCCGAGCGGCCGGACAGCCGGCGCTTGAGCCCGTTGCCCGATCCAGCGACCAGCCAGAGCTGGTGCCGCCGCGCGGTCCAGCTCTGATGCGGCTGCTGCTGCCGCCGAAACTCGGCTTGTGGGATCAGACATTTCCTACAGTCCGCGAGCCAAAAACGCGATATACTGAGGAGGATGTGGCGGCCAACCTGCCGGCCATCCCCCTGGACGTGATCGAGAGCCTGCGGGCGAAAAGGAAGGAACAGCTTGAGACCATCCTGTCTGCGGTTGATTAGTCGAAGCGCTTGCCTCGTGCTTCTGGCCGGGAGCCTCCTGGCTTGCCTGTCCAGCCCGCCGGTCGCTGCCGACCCGTCGGTAGCTGACGAGACTGCTGCCGACGGGTCGGCAGCCGCCGGCGCTGAAGCGGCGGTTGCCGACTTTTTCCGGTTGCCGGACTTGGCCAGTTTTCAAGTAGCGCTCCCGGAACCGGTTTTAAACTCTCCGCCCGCGTCACTTCCGGACGCCGACTATTCAGTAGACTTGATCGCGCCTGACCTGTCAGGCCCCGATATAACCGTCTTGGCGCCAAGCCTGTCGCTGACGGCGGTGTTGCCGGAACCGGTCCAGGCCGCGCCTTTGCCAATAGCGCCAGTCACGCCGCCAGCGGCTGCGACGGCTAGCCGTCCGGCCCCAGCCCTTACCCGGCCCGTGGCGCCGGCTTCAGCGCCGGTGGTAAGCGCCCCAGTTTCAGAGTCAGCTAGCGCTACGACCACGCACCCACCGGCCAGCACTGTGGTGCCGCCCCCCGTGGCTAGTGAAGCCGCTCCGACTCCGCCGCTCTCTCAATTACCGGCGCCGCCGGCCTCCAGCGCCCGTACCGAGACGGCGGTCGAGGCTCCCCAAGCCTTCGTGGCGCTGGAGGCGACGCGGGGGCAAGCCTTCGACATCCGCTTCCGCGGCGCGGGCTGGACCTACCTGGGCGACGAGGAGGGACGGCCGGGCATACGGTTTGAAGGCCGGCTCTATGACAACAATGAGGTTTTCTTCACGCTTGATCCCGAGCAGGTCGGCGAATATATGCTGCGTTTCCGGCGCCAGAATCCGCTCAACCAGCAGATGGAATCCAGCCTGGTTCAGGTGAAGGTCATCGCCCCCGGCCCGCAAGTGGCCGCTGTCCGGCGTCTGGATGGCGATGACGATATCGACGTGGCGGTATTTCCAGCCGGAGAGTGGCCTCGCATCTACGCGGCGGCGGCGGCGGCCAGCGGCAGTTCAAGTCCGGCTGGGCCGACAACCGCGGCGGCCAGCGCCCGCCCGCCGGTTGAGCGGTCCAGTACCGCGGCGGCCGTTCCGCAAACATCACCGACAGCGGGCGCGCCAGCCGCCAACGCCACCACGTCGAGTCCCGTTGCCGCTGCGCCGGCCGCCAGTAGCGCCATGCCGGCCCCGACCACCACCAATACGGCTGCGCCAGCCAGCCCGGTCGTAGCTCCGGTGGCGGGAACGACGGAAATGACGCCGGCGACCCAGTCGGCCAATCAACCAGTTGCCATGCCGGATAATGACCCAGCCGGGCTGTTAGGCTACGCCCGTACCGAGCTGGCTAGCGGGCGGGTCCAGAATTCGCTGGCCGCCCTGGACCGTTACGTGGCCGCCGACTACGCCGCCAGCGACGAGTTATTTTTCCTTTACGGTCTGGCCTACGAACAAGATACTCCCTTCCGTAATATTAGGCTGGCCCACCAAAACTATAAGCGGCTGCGCGACGAGTATCCACGCAGCCAGTTTCGCCAGCAGGCCATCGAACGCATCGCCTGGATGGAACGGCATTTCTTTGGCTTGAGGTGACCCAGAATGGAACGATTGTATTACGATCAACCGGAGCTCGCCGAGGTGGAGGCCGTTATCACGGCCGCCGCGTCGGTCGATGGTGGTCGCTGGGCTCTGGAGCTAGACCGGCAGCTATTCTATCCGGCCGGCGGCGGGCAACCGGCTGATGGTGGCAGCATCGACGGCCGGGAACTGCTGGCCGTCGAGACGGCCGCGGCGGACCGGATAGTGCATTATGTGGCTGATCCGGGGGCTAGGTCCGCCGTCTGGCAGCCGGGACGGAAAGTGCTCTGCCGTCTGAACCTAGCCCGACGCCTCGACCACAGTTGCCAGCACAGCGCCCAGCATTTGCTCAGCGCCACGGTGCTGCGCCTGCTGGACGGGCCGACCCGTTCCTTCCACCTCGGGGAAGACTATTGCAGCATCGATGTCGCCTTGGAAAGCCTTTCCAGCGATGACGCCAACCTGGTCGAGGCCGAGGTGCAGCGCCTGATAGACGCCGACTACCGGCTGACGACGCATGTCTGCCAACCCGGCGAGGTGGAAAAATTCACGCTGCGGCGCCGACCGCCGACCGGCGAGGAAGTGCTGCGCATTGTCGAGATTGACGGCTATGACTTCACGCCTTGCTGCGGCACCCACATGGCCAGTACGGCCGCGCTGCGTTTGTTCCGCCTGCTGCGCCATGAAAAGTATAAGGGTATGACCAGGCTTTACTTTCTGGCCGGTCAACGGGCGCTGACCAATTACCGGCGACTGGCCGAGACGGCCCGGTCGGCGGCCGCGAGGCTGGGCTGCGCCGAGCTAGATCTGGCCACCGAGGCGGGGCGCTTGGTCGACAAGGCCAGGGCGCTGGAGTCCAACCTGAGCGCCCTGGCGCTGGCCGCCGCCGAGTTGCGGGCCGGCGCGCTGCTCAATCTGGCCGCGGCCGCCCCCTGTACCATCCTGGACTGGCCGACGTCCTCAGCGGCCGCCCCGGCTGAGGCCAGCCACGGTGTTGCCGACGGCGCAGCGGCCAGCCCGCTTTTGGTGCTGGCTCGCCTGGACGGACTGGACCTGTCGCAATGCCAGGCTACCGCCAAGGCCTGCGCCGCCCATGGCTGCCTGGCCGCCTTACTGTGCCGCGACGCTACTACCTTGGTATGCGCCGGCAACGCGCCCTCCTGGCAGCTGGGGCGCCGGCTGAGCCCGCTATTACCGGCCGTCGGCGGCAAGGGCGGCGGCGGACCGATGTCCTTCCAGGTGGCCTTCCCGGACCTGGCGACGGCCGAAGCCTTCCTGCAGCGCCTACCGGCCTTGTTTGCCCCGCCATGAAACTGCTGCTCTGCGCCATCAACGCCCGCTATACCCACCTGTCGCCGGCCCTGCGCTGCCTGCGCCAGCAGCTGCCGGACGGTTTTGAAGTGGTACTGCGTGAATATGTCATAACCCAACCCCTGCTGGAAATCTGCCAGGCTATCGCCCTGGAATCGCCAGACGTGCTCTTGTGCTCGGTCTACGTCTGGAATTCGCGTCATTTTACAGCGCTGCTGCCCGACTTGCGTCAGCTACTGCCGGATTGCCGCCTCATCCTGGGCGGGCCAGAGGTGAGCTGGAATGCCGACCAGTGGCTGAAGCGCCTGCCAATGGTCGACCTGATCGTCTGCGGCGCCGGCGAGTTGGCCATCCGTCAGTTGGCCGCCGCCGGCTTTGACCTGACCGCCTGGCCGGGGCGCCAACTACTGGCCGAGACGCCCGACTTCTGCCAGCTGCCGCAGCCTTACACCGTTGCCGACGTACCGGAATTCGCGACGCGCTACGTTTATTATGAGTCGGCGCGGGGCTGCCCCTTCGCCTGTAGTTACTGCCTGTCGGCCAATGCCGCGCACGCCCTGCAGCTGAAACCAGTCGAGCTGGTGTGCCGCGAACTGGACTGGCTGGCCGCCGGACAGCCCCGCCTGGTCAAATTCGTCGACCGAACCTTCAATGCCAACCCCGGCCGGGCCCGGGCTATCTGGTGTCATCTGGCGGAGCGCCACCCCAACGCCGGCATCCGCTTCCATTTCGAAGTGCATCCGGCGCTGCTGGAGGACGACGATTTCAGCCTCCTCGGCCAGTCGCCGGCCGGCTTGTTCCAGTTCGAACTGGGAGTGCAGACCATCCATGCCGACACGCGGCGCGAGGTCGGGCGCTGGGGCGACTGGCCGACGGAGCGGGCCGCCTTGGCGCGCCTGGTCGCCCTGAAGACTATCCCTACGCATGTCGACCTGATAGCCGGCCTGCCGGGCGACGACCTGACGCGGCTGGCCGCCAGTCTCGACGAGCTAGCGGCGTTGGGGGCCGACCATCTGCAGCTCGGTTTCCTGAAAGTACTGCCCGGCACGCCGATGGCCGGGCGCGCGGCTGCCTACGGCCTGTGCCACCAGTCGGCTGCCCCCTACGAGCTGTTCAGCAACCGCTGGCTGACCGTGGCCGAATTGTACTTGGTTCGGCAGCTAGCCGAATTGATCGAGAACGTTGGCAATACCCATTTTTACGATGAACTGTTCCAATCCGGCGTCAGGGCTTGCGGCGGAACCTTTGGCGCCTACCAGAGCCTGCTGGCTTACTGCCTGGCCAGCGGCTTCGACATCCACACCCGTAACCGCGAGAAGGTCCGGCCGCAGTTGGAGGCCTGGCTGGCCAGCCTGCGCCTCAGCCACCCGGACTAAGCCGGCAAGGCGCGCCAGGTCAACCCAGTTCGAGCGGCCGGCGGTTGTCGGCCAGGCGGCGGCTGACGTAGTCGCGGTCCAGCCCCAGATCCTGGCAGAGCTGGCGCACCTGGTCGGCCGACAAGAGGTTCTGCTCGGCGTACAGAAAACAGATGGCTTTCTCGGCGATGCACGGCACCCGCAGGGCGTTCAGCATCGTCTCGTCCGACTGATCGCTGTAGGCCTGGACACGGCGCAGGCTGGCGTGCAGGCGCGAGGTCTCGATGTTACCGGCGATGGCGGCCAGCTCCGACAGCAGGGGCTTGAGGTCGCCGCGGCCAGCGCTTTCGCCCAGCGGTTTGAGCGTGAAATAGGTGTATTCCTTGGCCGGCAGGTAATGGTGCTGGTCGCAGCGAGTGCAATAATCCGGCTCGCGCGGGTCGGCCTTGTGGCGGTCGCCGCCAATGATAATCAGCGGGTCGAAGTAGAGGGCCGGGCACTCCAGCCCGTCGACGGTGTAATAGCGGTAGGTGAACAGCGAATCGGCGATACAGTCCGGGTGCTCGCAGTAGGCGGTCAGCGGAAAGACGTCGGTGGCCTGCTCGAGCAGCAGCCGGGCGGTGTTGTTGAAAATCTCGCGCCGAAAGTTGAGCACCAGGGTGGGAAGGATGAAGACCAGGCCACGTTTGTCGGCCTCGTTGCGGATCAGATAGGCGATGCGCTCGTCGTAGAAGGCCGCCTCGTCGATGATGAAAGTGCCGGCGCCGGGGTTGCAGGCCAGGATCGACTCCAGCGAGAAGGAGTCGACGGCGTTGGAGACATTGTCGCCACAGCGCTCGTAGCCGCCACGGTAGGCCAGGGCATCGTCCGGGTAATCCGGGAAGCGTGCCTTGTCGATATGGAAGCGCACGAAGTGCGGCTGACGGCGGTCGGCGCCGTCGGTGGTGGTCAGCGTGGCCAGGGCCGGGCTCTTGCGCAGCGCCACTTGCGAATCGCGCCACACCCGGGCGGCGAACTCCGTCTTGCCGGAACCCATCGGGCCGATGACCAGAATGCGGCGGTTCGCGCGCCTAAAGTCGAAATGGTCGTAGGAATGATGCACCAGTATCTCGGGGAATCCCAGGTTTTTTAAGAAGGAATGAGCGGTCGGCGGCATCGTCACTCGCCGTCGTCTTCGGCGGACGGTACGAAGCGGACGGCCAGCAAGGCGGTAGCCGCCACCACGCAGACCAAGCCGCTATAAAGGAAGCCGGCCAGCAATTTCTGGCTGACGAATTTGAAGTAGAGCAACAGCTCGGGGACATTGCCGGACAGGTTGGCGAAGCGCGATAGGAAAACGGACGGGTTGATCAGGCGGGGCAGGACGCCTAGCACCAGTACCAGCATGCTAGGAACCATAATCATGCCGCCAAGGCTGATGGCTCGCTTACGCCAGTTGCTTTCCTTGATGAAAGCGGCCGCAATCATGAACATCAAGGCGCTCAGGCCGACCAGTAGGCAGGCCCTGCCATAGGATTGTCGCAGGCTGGCCAGGCTGAAGCCGGTCGGCAGGGCCAGGTCGTAGTGGGTCGGCAAGGCGGCCAGGAACTGCTCGGTTTGCGGTCTAAGGGTCGCCGCCATATCCGGATTGGCTTGAACCTGGGCGGCTACGGCCGACAGATCGAGGGCGCCGCTCTGGCCTTGGCTCAATTCAGTGTTGATTTCGGTCAACATTTTTGCTGGGATGATATTCTCCAGCTTGGCGTAAAGTTCCCAGAAGTCGCCGCTGTTAGCCTGAAGATGGCTGCGCAGCTCGCTGATGTCCAGCCGGAAAACGTCGCCGGCTACAGCCGCTTGGCTGGCTTGACTAAAGAAGGCTTGGATATTGCTGTCCAGGCTGCGGACTACCAGGGCCGGCGGCAGGATATCGCGGAGGGCGATAAGCAAGGCCGGGTCAAGTCGGGTGGTGGTGGACGCCTCGGCGGGCACCTGGTAGTTTTCCACGAACTGGATCATGTCGGCCGTGCGCTGGTCATGCAGGATCGAGCTATACAGCTGCGGTCCGCTGACCAGCGGCCGGAGCGCTATCAGGCTGAGGCCAGCCAAGCCCAGGGGGAGGCCGGCGAAAAGGAACAACAGTGTTGCCAAGAGGCCGCGAAATGCTTTCATGTCAATCTCCTTGAGTTTCGGCCCGAGCCAGGAAGGGCGGTTCCTGGATGGTGCCATAATAGAGCGCTTTGAGGGGATGGGTATCGAGCGGATTGATGAACCAGCCGCGCAGCAGCTCGGTGTCTACCAGGTTGATGGATGGCAGGTGGTTGGTCGGCATCACCACCGCTTCCTGCAACAGGATGGTTTCGGCCTGAGCCAGGGTAGCCAGCCGGGCGCTACCGGCCTGGAGCATGGAAGCGGCTATCAGGGCATCGTACTCGCCGCCGCGGTAGCCGGCGGCATTCAGCGCTGAATCGCTGGTCCACATCATCAGAAAGGCCGCTGGGTCGGCGAAATCGCCGATCCAACTGGTGGCGGCCAGCGTATAATCGGCCTGGCGGACCGCTCTTGCAAACTGGTTAGCCGGCAAGACCTGGATACTGACCTCCAGGCCGAGCCGCTGCCAGGCCTCGGCCATCAGGCCAGCGTTGCTGCGGTGCTGCGGGTTGTCGGGCACCAGCATGGTGAGGGCTGGCAGCAGCGCCGGCTCGGCAAAGCCGGCGGCCTGCAACAGGGCACGGGCCTCAGTCTGGTCGGCGCTGGCCAGGCCGCGGCTGTCGCGGTAGCCACCGAAGGGCAACACCAGCCGATCGGTCGGCGTCAGGTAATTGTCGCCGTTGCGAATCTCCGGCCAGGGCACCACCAAGGCCAGCGCCCGCCGCACCCGGGCGTCACTCCATGGCGCGAAACGGCAGTTCCAGTAGTAGTAGCCGGTGCCGAACATGGCTGCGTACTGGATGCCCTCGCGCCGGGTGAGCGAGTCACTATCAATCATGTCGGTCAGCCAGAGCAGCTCGCCGGAGTTGAATCGGGCGGTGGCGATCACCTCGTCGTCCAGGAAACGAAAGATTATCTCGCCGATGGCGACGTGCGCCTGGTCCCAGTAGGCCGGATTCCGGACCAGGTGCAAAGCCTCCGCGTCCAACCGATCCAGCCGGTAAGGGCCGTTCCCGATCAGGTCTCCCGCAGACCCGGCAGCGCCAGCGCGCTGGCTGACGTGGATGGGCACGAAGGCGCTGTGGCAGAGCAGCCGGGTAAAATAGGCGGCCGGCGCGTTTAGCTCAATCTGCAGGGTGCGCTCGTCGAGAGCCACGATGCCGAGACCGTCGGGCGCAGCGACTTGTCCGCTGCGGTAGGCGCGGGCGCCGACGATGATGTCAAAAAAGCCGGCAAATTCGGACGCGGTAGACGGGAGCAGCATGTAGCGCCAGGACTCGACATAGTCGGCGGCCGTCAGGCGCGAACCGTCCGACCAGCGCAGCCCGCCGCGCAGCCGAAAGGTCCAGCGCCGGCCATCGGCCGATTGGGTATACGATTCGGCCTGGGCGGGTAGGGGTTCCAGCGTTTCCGGATGATAGGAAAACAAGCCTTCGTACAGTCCGGACAGAACCAGCATTTCGTGCGCATACAAAGCGCGGTAGGGACGCAGCTCAAGTGGATACGGGCCGAGGCCAATGTTGAGCGGTCGGTCGGCGGCGGAAAGATATAGGCCGGAACAACCGAACAGCAGCGCAATCAACCAGTAGCGACGCATACACACTCCTTGGCAGGCTGGCATGAAATATACTGTATAATGGGTTTTTCGGGAACAAGCCTTTTTTGCAGCCTGGCTGGCTGCCACAGCCCGGATCGGCCTGGCGGGCTCAGGCGTCCTTGATACCCAGCCGCTTCATCTGTTCTTCTTCTTCTTTCTGAGCGATGTATTCGTGCCGTTTTTGGTTCGATTTGACGATAACGTTTTTAAGCGAGGTCATTTCTATTTTTATATTTCGGAATTTGGATCGTACTTCCTGGGTGTTGAGGCTTTCCTGGAAAAACTCGTCCAGAGCCACCATATTTCGGTAGTAGACCTGGAGGTCTTCTAGGCTTTTTTCGAGGAACTTGTACACTTGATCCTCGCTAGCCGCTTCGAGTCGCTTATAGGCCGTGGCGTTGCGGTTGCTCATGGCCATGAACAGCTGTGATTTCTTGGTGGCGGTATCGATGAAGGCGATGAAGTCGATGCTCTCGGCCTTGCGCTCGCTGGTGATGGGATCTAGGTACTCCACCTCGTGGACTACCGCTTTGGCATTTTTATTGAACATTTCACGCAGGGCGCGCTTGATCTTGCTGAAAAAGGAATTATCCATGCTATCCAGGATAGCCTGGTTGTCGGTTAGCTTGCGCAAGGCGTCTTCCAGTTGGAAGGCGACGCCGATTAGCTGACGGGCGCCGTCCAGCAGCATGGCTTTATAGTTTTTTTCGGCTTTTTGGCTGGTGGATTCGGTTGGTTTGACTTGCAGTTTCTTGAGTAGTTCGTCACGCAGGCCTTGCGCTTCGGCCGAATAATCCTCGAGCAGGATTTCCTCGACCAACTCGGGATAAAAGGGCCGCTCGGCGCTTGATTCGCCAAAGTGTTGCCGTACCTTGCGGATGGCTTCGTCGCGGTGGGTTACCACCCAATCACGGTCCAGGTTCAAGTTGGGCATGATGGTCAGCCGAATAACCAGTTTGTACTGTTCCTTGTGGATGAGCGTTAGTTCCTTGAGTACCTGGAAAATCTTACGGCTAGCCTTGTCGAGCTGCATCAGGCCTTCATTGATGATGCCACCGGATAGCGGGTCGCTACCCTTACGAACCATGCCGACCATTTCGGCCAGGAAGCGGGTGTTGGTATGCGGGCTGTTTTCCGAAAAACTGGTGAAGGCAAAGTATTTGGTCAGAGCAGCCAGACGCTTGAGCCGGCCCATATTCAAGAAATCGATACTGAACTGGTAATAGTTGTTCAGAAAATCCAGATATGACTCGAACTGGGAGACGCGAATGCTCATCTGGTCGTTTTTTTCGCTTTCGGCGAACGGTGCTTCCGATGGCGTCGTCACTTCGGAAATCTTGAGTTCATACTTGTAGGGATCTTCCTGGATCATGCCTTTACGCATTAGAACGCTGGCAATGCCCTGGAAGGCCGATTGAAATAGCTTAAAATCGTCGCGCAGCGTCTTTAGGCCAGTGGCATCCAGGTACTCGACTTTTTCCTGCAAGACAGCCTCGAGCTGACGGGCAAAATTGGTACTTTCTTCCATACGGTTACAGTATGCCGCAAAACTGGCCGGCAAACAAGCCGGCATTTCGAAAAAAAATCACGGGTCGAATAGGCTGACCAGGCCGGCTTTTAGGGCGTAGCCAGGTTATGCCTAAACTCGGTCTTATAACACTGTGCCTATTGTCCGCCTGTACACTCGCCCCAGACTATCCGGTTGAAGTGCTAGCGCCGCCGTTGCCAGCAGCTTGGCCAGCCGCCGGTGCCTACGAGTTAAGCTGGGTGGATAACCGGGGGCGGACGGGCGGCTTGGATTTGCCGGTAGGCGCCAGCTGTTGGCTGTGGTTGCCACGGGGCGGCGAAGCGCTGGTCGAGCTGACGTTGGCTGTGCCGAGCGCCGACGGATCTACCTGGCGCAGCCAGCCGCTGGGCGCCTTATATCCGGCGGACCTGGCGGCTGATGGCCGCTTGCGACCCGATGTGGCCGGGGGCTGGTGCAGCCGTCTGGCCTTGCCACTGCTGCGCTCGGGTTGGAGGCTGGCGAACTTCAATTGGCGGCGCCTGCGGCAGGAGTTACAGGACCGGTTACCGGATCCCTGGGTGCTGGAGCCTAGCTTGTTCAGCGCCGTTTTGGCTAGCGGACGCTGGCGGGCCGATTATTTGCGGCCGCCCTCGGCCCTGTTTACTATACTGTTGCCCGTTTGGCTGAACGGTCTAGCCGGTGGTGAGGCTGGCGACCGCGCCTACCCAGCCTCACCAGGAGCCCAGCCCTGGTCACTCGAGGCGGCCGCAGTCAGTGGGCTGCTCCTACCCGCAGGCTCCTGGCATTGGTTTTGGGCCGGTCACAGCCTGCAGGTCGAGGTTCGCGTTGACGGGCAGGCCAGTTGGACCTGCCGTTAGGAGTTACAAGCCTAATAGTGCGCCGAGGTAGGGGATGCCGACAAAGGTACCGATGCTGCCACCGATGCTGGACAACAAGAACACTAAGAGGGCATGCGTGAAACGGTTACGGTAAAAACCGGGCAAACTCTCGATATCGCCATGCAGATTCTCGAAATCGATGACGCGCGGCTTGCGCAGGATGGCCTGCAACGGACCGGTGAAGAAGCCGATGCCGATGAAGGGGTTTAAAGTGGTGATGGGCGCCCCCAGGAAGCTAACCAGGATGACCAGGGGATGGGCCAGCGCCAACAGGCTGCCGACGGCCGAGAAGCCGCCGGTAATAAGCGCCCACTTGAAGAGCATGGTCAGCGTGTCTTCCCAACCGTTGAGAAAAAAACCGGCGGCAAACAGGCCGAGGATCAACACCGGGAACAGGAAGGGCAGCATCCGTCCGAGTCGGCTGGGCGGTGGGACGCTGGAAATCTCGGTCAGATCGGCCACGACTTCGCCGGCCTGCAGCTTCTGCAGCCAAGCGATGATACCGTTGGCATGGCCGGCGCCGACTACGGCCACGATTTTAGCGCCTGGTGCCTGGTACAGGCTAGTGGCCAGGAACTGGTCGCGCTCGTCGATCAAGACCCGTTTTACCGACGGCAGATAGGACGCCAGTTCGTCCATCATGCCTTCGACGGCGTTTTTTTTCTTGAGGGCCTCGATTTCGTCGACGCTGAGCTTTTCTTTGGAAAAGGCGGCCGAGATCAGGGCGGCCAGCAGCTTGTTCTTGTTCCAGAAACTAGACAGCGCCCAGGCTCGGCGCAGGGTGACCGATACTTCCCGGTCAATGAAGCTGAAGGGGATGCCTTGGCGCTCGGCTACGGCGATGGCCTGCTTGAGCTCTGCCCCCGGCGTGATGCCCAGGTCGACGCCCATGCGGCGCTGGAAGGACGACAGCACCAGATTGGCCATCAGGAGGAACCCTTTTTTCTGCTTGAGGACGGCGCCGATGTTCAGATTGGACCAGTTTTGGCCCTGTTGCATGGTGGCATAACGGCCGGCGTCGATTTCAACGCAGACCCGATCCGGCTTCTCGGCCAGGATGGTCTGCTCGACTTCCTCCACCGAGCCGTGCGAGATGTGGGCGGTGCCGATCAGGATGATTTCCCGTTCGCCCAATTGCAGGCGGGTGACGGTGTCGGATGTTCTGGTTATCATCATTTTTCCTTCACTATAAAGTTGACGAGTAGCTATTCATACTTTCAGTAGTCGCTTGATTTCGGTAACGCTGGACAGGTGATTAGCCTCCAGCCAAGGAGCCAGCCCATCCAGGATCTCGAGGGCGCATTCCGGCCGCCGGAACAAAGCCGTGCCGATTTGGATGGCGCTGGCGCCGGCCAAGAAGTATTGCAAAGCATCGTCCAGGCAGCCGATGCCGCCCAGGCCAATGATCGGGATGCCAACCGCCCGACTAACCTTGTAGACGCAGGCCACGCCGACCGGTCGGATGGCCGGGCCAGACAAGCCGCCGGTGCCCATGGCCAAGACTGGTCGCTGTTTCTGGACATCGATGACCATGCCGACCAGGGTATTGATACAGGATACGGCGTCCGCCCCTCCGGCTTCAGCCGCCCGGGCAATCTCGGCGATATCGGTGACATTCGGTGACAGCTTGACGATCAACGGCCGCTCCGGCCGCTGCCGACAGTCGCGCAGTCGCCGGGTTAGGCTTTCCACCAGCTTAAGATCGGTGCCCAGGGCCAGGCCGCCGGCCTTGACGTTAGGGCAGCTGATATTTATTTCGTAGCCGGCCAAGCCTTCGACCGTTTCCAGCCGCTCCACGACGGCCTGATACTCTTCGGGGCAAGTGCCGGCGACGTTGACGATGACCGCGCAGCGCCGTTGGCGTAAGGCCGGCAGTTTGTCGGTAATGAAGCTGTCGAGCCCCGGATTGGCCAAGCCGATGCTGTTGAGCATGCCGGCCGGGGTGTCGGCCAGGCGCGGCGTCCGGTTGCCGGCCCGCGCTTCGGGGGTGACGGCCTTGGTATAAAGAGCGCCCAAGCGGTCAATATCGAACAGTCCGGCGTATTCGTCGCCGTAACCGAACGTGCCGGAGGCGACTCCGACCGGGTTGGCCAGGGTCAAGCCGCCGATGTTGACGCGTAAATCCATATTCACTCCTGCAGCCCGACCCAGTCGACCATGCGGCCGTTGAAGACCGGTCCGTCGGCGCAGCAGCGCTTGAAGCCGCCGTCCTTAAAGGGGATGACGCAGCCCTGGCAGGCGCCGACGCCGCAGGCCATCCATTGTTCAGTGGCGGCTTGCCAATCAGCCTGGCCGGCGCGGGCGGCCGCCAAACGGTCGATGGCGGCCATCATGGCCACTGGCCCGCAGGCGTAATAGTAAGGCGGTAGGGCGTCCGCCAATTGGTCGAGATAGGCCACGGCGCTACCATGGAAGCCGCGCATGCCATCATCGGTACAAATCACGCTGCCAGGCGGCAAGTCGACCGACGGCGCCTGGCTGGCTGAACGGTAACCGAGCACCAGGATAGGCACCTCGTTGCGGCCGGCAGCGGCCGTCTGGTGCAGCTGCCTGGCTAGGAACAGCATCGGTCCCAGGCCAATGCCGCCGGCGACCAGCACCGGCCGGGCGCCGCTCGGCGGCGCGCGGAAGCCTGCGCCTAGCGGCCCCAGCACGTCCAGGCTGTCGCCCGGCCGCCGCTCGGCCAGCCAGGCCGTGCCCCGCCCCCGGCGCTGGAAGATAAAAGCGGCCGTTCCGCGCGCCGGATCGACATCCGAAAAGGCGAACGGCCGGCGTAGCGCCGGATCGAAGCCCGAACCGGCGCTCACCGTCAGGAAGCAGCCGGGCTGGGGAAGGGGCAAGGTTACAGGCCACTGGAAAGTGATGCGAAAGTAATCGCTGGCGACTGGTTGGAGTTCGGTTACGGTGCTGTCGAAACGTTTCATGTCGCTTAGCAGACTAGCCTCAAGCGACTGGCAAGGTCAATAACACGGGCCGTGGCCTGACCACTCCTAAATGAAGCAGCCCCAGCGTTAACCGGGGCGGCCATATTAGATGGAACAGTAATTACGGAGAGGGGATCAGACCGGGGACGGCGGCGTTGGCGACGATGTCGATCAACTCCACCTCGAAGATCAGGGTCTGGTAGGGGCCGATGGCGCCATCGGGAGTGCCTTCCGGGCCGTAGGCCAGGCTGGACGGCATGAAAATACGGTACTTGCTGCCGATGGGCATCAGCTGGATGCCTTCTGCAAAACCGTCGATCACTTGGTCAAGCGGGAACTCGACCGGCTCGCCACGATCCACTGAGCTATCGAAAACCGTGCCGTCGGGCTTGGTGCCGTGGTAGTGGATACGGACGGTGTCGGTGGCGCCGGGGCGGGCGCCAGTGCCTTCGGACAGTACCTCGTACTGCAATCCGCTAGCCGTAGTCACAATGCCCGGTTTCTGGCCATTGGCGGCCAGGTACTCAGTCTCCACGGTGGTCAGGCCGGAATTCTGAAGCTCGGTCTGGGCGGCGATAGCCGTCTGGATAACTTCATAGGCTTCCTCAGCGGTGACATCGGTTTCGGCGCCTTCGAGCAGGTTGGCGATACCGCGGATCATTTCATTGTAGTTGAACTGCAGACCGGTCTGTTTGAGGCTCTCGCCCAAGGCTATACCGAAGGCGTAGCTGACCTGGGCGTCAGCTTCGTCGTGAACCGGCAGCTTGGCCGCTTGGCCTTTACAGCCGAAAGTGAAAAGAATAGCCAGGATGAGCACAACAAGGGATAATTTGCGCATAAACCTTCCAAAAAACGTGTATTTTGAAACAAACCAGCCCAAAGCCGTTGCTGCCAACGCCGCCGAGCCAGCTGAATCAAGCTGTTTGAGCCTCGATAATAGCTGTTTTAACTGATTAATACAACCGGGGATCGAGCCATTAGCACCAGCCTTTACATGATGAAGGTGGCGGATTATCATGGGCAGCGTCGGGTCGGCTGCCGCATAAACTGGTTACCGTCCGGCTAAAAACGGGAAAGGCACACGACATGAATACCTTGTTCCAAATCGTGATTTTAACCGGTTTTCTGCTGGCCGGCGGGTTGATCTGGCGCTTGCGGCTGGCTCCTCCGGCCCGCTATACTGACCAAATCATTAAGTTGGTCCTGCGAGCCCTCCTGGCCCTGATGGGCTTCCGGCTGGGCAATTCCCGGGCGCTGTTCGCGCGCCTACCGGAGATCGGACTGATGGCCACGATAACAGCCGCCGGTGCCTTGCTGGGCACCATCCTGCTAATCAATCTGGCCTACAGCCTGTTTGCCCGCCAAGCGCGCCAAGCCGACCAGGCAGCCAGGTCAGCTGACCGAAGCGTGCCGACGGCGGCGCGGCGGCTGACTCAGCTGCGCGATCCGGGCTTATTGCTGCTGATGGTAGTGCTTGGCGCGGCCGTTGGCCTGCTGCTGCCGGAATTCCAGCGGCTAGATTATGGCCTAGTGACGGGATGGGTACTGAATGCCTTGCTGTTCATGATCGGCATCCAGTTCGCGCAGTCCGGCTTGTCGCTGAAGACGGCCTTCGTGCGCCTCGACACGCTGTTGGTGCCCCTGGCCACGGTGGTCGGCACCTTACTAGGCAGCCTGCCGGTGGCCTGGATCTTCGGCCTGACGGTCGGCAAAGCCTTATCGCTCGGTGCCGGCTTCGGCTGGTACAGCCTGTCCGGCGTCATCATCAGTAACCTGGGCGACCCGCTGCTGGGGGCGGCGGCCTTCCTGGCTAACCTGGTGCGCGAAGCCGCCGCCTTGCTGCTGATCCCCTTCCTGGCCGCCGGCCGCTATCCCTATACGGCCATCGGGGCGGGCGGCGCGACGGCGATGGACGTGACTTCAGTTCTTATATGTCAAACAGTAGGTTTAGAGGCTTTGCCAGTTGCTATGGCTTCGGGTGCTATCCTATCGCTACTAGTGCCAATTTTAGTGCCACTATGCTATGCATTACCGTTTTGATTGATATTGTCTGCTAAAAAGTCTTATTGTCCTCTATGAGTTTTCAGATTATTAAAATTTCAATACAGCCCCATCCTAACATAATCATCCTCGTTATCTGGAAAGTGATCTGATTCCTTCCAGCCATCCATTTTCACTTGCGGAATATTGCAGGCTGCAAGCAAAACCATCACTTGGATTCGTCGAGGGACTCAATAACAAGATTCGCGTCATCCAACGGCGTGCTTACGGTATCCGCGACGAAAAGTATCTTCGCCTCAAGATACTTACATCGATGCTTCGATGCTAATAAATTATCATTTATTCACCCACGCGATTCCGCGAAGACCCTAAAAACAAAACAAACTACTTTAGCCTCTTCGTTGGCTCGCAAAATAAAGCAATAAATATTCACAAGTGATTGTTACTATTTATTGCTTTATTTATTATAGTGGTGTTACATAAAGATCAGCGAAGAGTTAACGTGAAAGAATCGGTTGGCCGGGTTGATGTCGCGTCACCGAATGACCATAGCCCAATAGCCTTGAAAGGGAGGTGCGCCATGAGAAGAATCTGACAGTAGGATTGAGGGAGCCGGTTTTTTAGGAAGCCTAGTATATGGCCATTGGCTAATCCCAATGGGAGTTTACCACCGCTTGTGGAATAGGGATGCGCACTAAGCCGCCCCGCAGCGATTACCAAGAATTTTAGTTTACCATCCAGGCCTTCCCTGGGAAAGCCTATTACCATACCATGGAGTTTATCATGAACACTACATTTACCACCGAAGAGCGCAAGCTCAATGTCATTCTGCACAGCAATAGCCTGCCGGAGGCCCGCAACGAATACTACGGCCGCGTCCAGCGCAACAGCCAGACCATCAACCTGGCCAACATCATCGCCCACATCGGCGAGCATGAGACCAGCGTCCG
>Ga0209318_1000672_pt1 | contig 30668 bp, 29 predicted proteins | sample RifGroE1_FD_183999 | JGI IMG/M metagenome (GOLD analysis project Ga0209318, IMG submission 183999) | Groundwater microbial communities from Rifle, Colorado, USA - Groundwater E1 (SPAdes) (version 2) | ecosystem: Environmental > Aquatic > Deep subsurface > Groundwater | place: Rifle, Colorado... | reverse complement strand
TGATCAGCCGTTAGTTCCTTTAACTCCAAATGTTGATAAAGATGAACTGGCAAAAAATCGTAGAGTCGAGTTTTATTTGGATAAGTAATTATATTGGGAGAGTAGGTGTACCTGCTCTCCCTGTTTTTATTTGTTTATAAGGGAGGAAGTGTGGAAATTAAATTAAAAAAAAATGAAGTTATTTTAAAACAGGGTGATAAAGATAGCAAATATATGTATATTGTTATTGATGGTGAGTTAATGGTAACAAAAAATGTTGAAGGCTCAGAAATTATATGTGAAAAACTTAAAAAAGGTGATATTTTTGGTGAAGTATCAATGATCTTAAATAAAGAAAGGGCTGCAACAATAAAAGCTTCTTCGGATTCTGTAATCCTGAAAAGCATGGATAAAAATGATTTTTTATCTGAAATAAAGAGAAATACTGATCTTGCGTGGAGATTGTTAACAAAATTTGCAGAACAAACTGAGAAGTTTGATAATTTACGTTCACAATTTATGAATATGAGTAAAATATTGTAATTATTTAAGAGTTCGCTTATTTTTTATATAGGGTTACTATTTCTATTCCATTTTTTGACTGTAAAATATCATATAAACTGTAAGTATATTCAATTGTCATATTGTTATTGGTAATAATACCCTTTTTTAAACTGGTTGATTTTATTATTTCAGAAGGACCATTGTAAACCAGATTGAAGCTTATTATTGATGAGAATGCGTCAATAATAGCTTTCATATCACTGTTGAGTTGTTCATATATCTTTATTATATTGAAATCATTTCCTAATATACCGGTATTTATGGCTGTTTTAATAATAATATTGTTTTTATCTTTAATTATTGTTGTTTTAATATATTTATTTAATAATATGTCAGGCATTTCAGTGAAATCTGAAAATAATAAATCAATTGTATATGTTTTTGTATTTTTATTTTCATTAACAGTAATATTTCTTACCCGGATTTTCTTAATTTTTTTTAGTTTATTTTTTAAAGTGTCTTCGGAATATAAAAAAAACAGATCAGTGTCTACTGAAGTGTTTGTGTTTTTTAATGATTGAAAAAAATCAACTGCACTCTGATCAATTTGCATTGATGAGTTATATATGCCGGATAAATCATTTTTAACAGTTATAGTTTGTTTAAAACAGGAAGGAAATAAAAATAAAAGTAGTAAAAAAGAAATGTGTTTCATACGTTGTGTAAAAAAAAAGAGGGGTAATTCCCCTCTTTTATAAGATAAATTAAGCACCTACCATAGTATTGATAACATTGTAGATATCACCTACTGTTTTAAGAGCTTTTGCCTTGTCTTCATCAATTTTTGATTCTTTGCCGGTTGCATTCTTAACTGCTTTCTCTAAAGCAACAATAAGATCTATACCGTCAAGAGAGTCAAGTTCAAGATCGTCAAAAAGATTAGCTTCGCTTGTAAGCTCATCTTCTGTTCTCTCAAATTCTTCAATTAAAATAGTATTAACTAATTTTTTAACATCATCCTTAGTCATTATTCCTCCGATATTCCTTTGAAAATCTCTTGATATTACAAAAAATATTTAAAAAAATCAATAGCAAATTAATACAAAATTAATTTTCTTTTGAGCTTCTTGCAAAAATACTCTTTTTATCTTGATTTTTGCAAGAGCCTCTTTTAATTTAATCAAAAGTCATTTCTCCTTATTGATATAAAATTTAAAGTTTCTTTTCTAATAACCCATTATATATGTATAATACGGCTTTTACATATGCATCACTTCTATTGTATTGATAAATTACTTTGTACAAGTCGGATTGATTAGTAGTACTAAATTCCGGTGGCGCATTTTTTAGCAAATAATGAGCTATACTGAAAATATTGTTTTCCATGTCATACAAATCTACTTTTGTTAAATCATTATTTTTTGAAACAAAGTAATTGAGTAATGATGAAGGGATAAATTGCCCCCATCCGCAGGCACCGGCAAAAGAACCGATAAAATTGTAGGTTTGTAATTTGGTGATTCTTTCAAATTGATATAATGCAACTAATTGTGCTATAGAATATTTTTCTCTTCCATCTAATAGCAAATACTGAGAAATTAATGCAGGAAATGTGTAAAAAGTACCTTTGAAAATGGTGTCTCCAAAATTTGATTCAATACCGAGTATAGCTGTTATTAATTCTTTGGGAATACGATATTGTTTTTCTGCAAAATTAAGTGTGATTTGATGTTTTCTTATGAAATTCTCGCCTGATATTATTTTTTTCTCAACACCAAAGTGGTTCATATACCATGTTAAGTCTTTTTTAGAAGTCTTTACTTTGTTTTCTGCCATATTACTAAAAAATTGTGGCATATTATAATATAATTTAAAGCTGGAATGATTAATGTTTTTTATTATCCATAGTTCAGGAATATTATACGATAGCAGTTCAGATTTTAATGTTTCATATTTTACAGAATAATTCTCAGGAATATTTGCATTGATTTTAAAAAAAAATAAAAAAGCAAAGGTGATAGTATAAACGCGCATTTTTTTTCTCCATATAAATGCAGGTTACTATAGAAGATTGAATCTGTCAAATTATTAAAGAGGTTCTATATTTAAAAAATAAATAGTAGTTAGTTGACTATTTGAGTAAAGAGTTGTAAATTACACAATATTAAAAATATGAATTTACTACAATAATTGAGGAGTTTATATAATGTCAATTTTATCTAAAATATTCGGGACTCAAAATGATAGATATTTAAAAAAGATTTACCCGTTAGTAGGGCGGATTAATGCTTTTGAAAATGATATAAAAAAATTGGATGATAACCGGTTATCCGCTAAAACGATAGAGTTCAGAGAGCGATTAGTGCAAGGCGAAACACTCGATGATTTACTTCCTGAGGCTTTTGCTGTAGTTAGAGAAGCCGCATGGCGTACACTTGGGCAAAGGCATTATGATGTTCAGTTGATTGGCGCTATATCATTACATGAGGGGAAAATTGCGGAAATGAAAACGGGTGAAGGTAAAACACTTTCATCGACACCTGCGGTTTATCTGAATGCATTATCAGGTAAAGGTGTTAATGTTGTCACTGTTAATGATTATCTTGCAAAACGAGATGCTGAGTGGATGGGGCCGATTTATAAATTTCTTGGTATGTCTGTAGGGACAATTCTTGGGGATATGGATAATGAAATAAGACGTGAGAATTATGCAAAGGATATAACATACGGAACAAATAATGAATTCGGTTTTGATTATCTTCGTGATAATATGGTTTATGATCAAAGAATGAAAGTTCAAAGAGATTTTAATTATTGTATAGTGGATGAGATTGACTCAGTCTTAATTGATGAAGCACGAACACCATTAATTATTTCAGGGGCTGCTGAAAATGATATTAAAAAGATTCAGGCTGCACGTAAAATTGTTGGTTTTTTTAAGGAAGTTGAGAAAAATCCAAACGGAAGATATCCTGATGAAGCAGATCCTTTTAATCCTCAAAAACCAGTTGGTGACTATAAGATTGATGAGAAATCGAAAAATGTTACTCTTACTGACGATGGTATGCTTAAAGTAGAGTCGTTACTTCAACAAAGAAATGTTATTCAAGGGTCATTATATAATCAGGAAAATTTCGAATTTGTTCATTATTCACTTCAGGCGTTACGAGCAGAACTCATGTATCACAGAGATAAAGATTACATGGTTAAAGATAATGAAGTTCAGATTATCGATGAACATACCGGTCGTGTATTATCAGGCAGAAGATATTCAGATGGTCTTCATCAGGCGATTGAGGCAAAAGAAAATATTACCATTCAGAGAAGATCTAAAACATTTGCTTCCATAACATTTCAGAATTTTTTTAGAATGTATAAAAAACTGGGTGGTATGACAGGAACTGCTGATACAGAAGCGAGTGAGTTTAAAAATATCTATAATCTTGATGTTGTTGTAATTCCAACAAATGTAGTTATTAAAAGAGCCGACTCATCAGATAAAATATATCTTACTGAAAGAGAAAAACTCAAAGCTGTAGTTGATGATGTTATTGAGGCACATAAAAAAGGGCAACCGGTTCTGGTTGGTACAATTACAGTAGAAAAATCTGAGCACCTGTCTGCTATTTTGAAGAAAAATAATATCAGACATAATGTTTTAAATGCCAAAAATCATGCGCGTGAAGCTGAAATTATATCAGAAGCAGGAAGAGTCGGGGCTGTTACTATTGCAACTAATATGGCTGGCCGTGGTACTGATATAAAATTAGGTGGCGATAAAAAATCAGATATGATATTTGAAGAATTAATGCTAACCGATGATTTAACAGATAATGACCGGGTTGTTTTATTGGAAATTAAAGATCTGGTAGATAAAGTAAGGTTAGATAGTGCAGAATCAAAATTGGATGTACTTACCAAACCGGCACGAGTTGGTGCTGAGGCAATGATAAATTCAATATATGAATGGATTGAAGAACACAAAGAGGTAAAAGAAGTTGGCGGGTTATATGTATTAGGAACTGAAAGACATGAGTCACGACGAATTGATAATCAGCTTCGGGGAAGATCCGGTCGACAGGGTGATCCGGGAAAGTCAACGTTCTACATATCGTTAGAAGATGATTTAATGCGTTTATTTGGTGGAGAGCGAATTCAGGGGATGTTAACAAGACTTGGTATGGAAGAGGGTGAGACTATTGAACATCCATGGATTACCGGTGCTATTGAAAAAGCACAAAAGAAAGTTGAAATGAGAAACTTTGAAATGAGAAAGCATTTGCTGGAATATGATGATGTTTTAAATAATCAGAGAAATTTTATCTATTCGAGAAGAGATGAAATATTAAAAGACAATGATATTATTGACAGGGTGGCAAATACAACTATTGAAATAATTAATGACTATGCTGATGGTTATTTTAAAAATCTCAGACATTCGGCTGAGGATGCGTTGGCTATGCTTGTGAAATCTATTAAGGAAGCCTTTTTTATTGATGTCGCATATTCTATTAAAGATAGTCTAAAATCACCTGACGAATTAAAAGAAGCTTTAATTAATATAATTAAAGCAGAATTATATGAAAAAGACAGATTGTTAGGGCATGAGTATTTAAATTATAAACTTAGGGAATTGTATTTGTTTTTAATTGACAGGGAATGGCAAAATCATCTTGAAAATATGGAACAGTTAAGAGAAGCTGTTTATTTACGGGCATATTCTCAGAAAAATCCTTTAGTTGAATATAAAATTGAAGGGTCAAATATTTTTGATTTGTTAATTGATAATATACGGAATAAAGTTGTTAATCAGATTTTTAAAATAAAAATTGAGACGGTATCTGCTCCATCAGCGAATTCCGGTTACTCAACAAATCATGATGCATATAGTACATTTAATAATCGAGGTGGTGTAAGGGGTTCTGTGAATAAAACACCTGTTGTATCTAATACAATTTCAAATAGTTCAAAAACAGGACGAAATGACATGTGTCCTTGCGGAAGCGGTAAAAAATACAAAAAATGTTGTGGCGCTTAATTAATCGGGGGCATGATGAAAGTTGCGATATTAAACGGACCTAATTTAAATCTTCTGGGAAGCAGGGAACCGGGGATTTATGGTAATTTTACATTAGATGATATTGAGAAAAAGTTACGAAAAATAGCAGTTGATTCAGGCAGATGTATAGAATTAGTTGCATACCAGTCTAATATTGAAGGTGAATTAATAAATTTTATTCATAAATCTAAACAAAATGGGATTGATTATATAATCTTTAATCCTGGAGCGTATACTCATACGTCAATAGCACTGCATGATGCAATCTCCGGAGTTGATGCAAAAGTTATTGAAGTTCATATATCAAATATTCATAAACGGGAGTCGTTTAGAGAGTTTTCATATATATCAAAAGTGAGTATTGGTCAGATTGTCGGTTTCGGGATTAATTCATATATTCTTGCAATGCAATATATTGCAGGATTAGCACATGAATAATTCTAAAATTGCATACTTAGGGCCGGAAGGAACGTTTACTCATCAGGCCGCTTTACTTTTTTTTGGAAATGATAATAAATTTATTCCTGTTTCAAGAATTAAAGATGTTTTTTCGGCTATTTATTCAGGTCAGGCTAATTATGGTGTTGTGCCTGCAGAAAATTCAACAGGTGGCGTTATAGCCGATACAATGGATCTTTTTATCAACACGAGATTAAAAGTGTATGATGAAATAAAAATTTCTATTACTCAAAATCTTTTATCAAATATTGATAAATCAGAAATAAAAAGAATTTATTCTCACCCTCAGTCATTTGCTCAATGTTCCGGGTATCTGTCTTCTTATTTTCCGGATGTTGAGCTGGTAGAAACGAATTCTAATACAGAGGCTGCTATCATGGCAGCTAAGGATAAGAATGGTGCATCAATTGGGCCTGAAATGGGTGCTGAAATGTATTCTTTACAGGTACTTGAAAATGAAATTAATGATAATAAGGATAATACAACCCGTTTTTTTATAGTGTCAAATATATGTCGCAACGAATTAAGATCAAAATCAGTTATATTGTTTTCAGTACCAAATAAATTTGGTGCTCTTTATTATATATTAAAAATATTTAAAGATAATACATGTAATATGACACAAATTGCATCGAGACCGGCAAAAACAAAAAATTGGGATTATGTTTTTATTGTGGAATTTGAAAATCTAACGAATGAGAAGAAGAATAAGAAAATGATTGAAAAAATAAAGAGAAATACCGATTTTTTTGATTATTTAGGGACTTACTGATGGTACAAAAAAAAACAATTGTATTAGCGTCCGGGTCACCCAGAAGACAGGAACTTTTAAAGTCTGTCGGGATTGATTTTATAAAAAGAGATCACGGGTATATAGAAGAAAATCATCCAACACGTTCGCCGGGTATATTTGTTCAGGAATTGTCATGTGAAAAAGCTCTTCATGCTGATTTGAGCGATTTAGATAGTAATGTTTTAGTTCTCGGGGTAGATACAATTGTTTATTATAATAAGAAAATTCTTGGAAAACCAATGAATGCTGATGATGCATTAAAGAATATTATGTCATTATCCGGGAAATGGCATTCTGTTTTCACAGGAATTACTATTATAAATAAATTAGAAAATTCTATATATTCAGATTATTGTGAAACAAAAGTTAAATTTTCAAAACTTGACAATGATTTCATAAAATACTATATTGAGAACAAATTTTATGAAGGTTACGCAGGTGGTTATGCAATACAGGGAATATTTTCTCTTGTCGTTGAGAAGATAAGAGGCTCATATTCAAATGTAGTTGGTTTACCTATGGAAACACTTTATAAGCTTTTAAATAAAACCGGATATATAATATTCCGGTAAATTTCCGGCAGTAATGCTCGTGTAATATGTACCCTATAATCGTGATTACGGGTTAAGTCTCATTACAAGTAATGTTTTATTACTGCCGGCTGTGATATAAATAAATTATTTATTATAAATTAAGGAGTTTCAATTGGCAGTAGTTACAATGAAGAGTTTACTTGAATCAGGTGTTCATTTTGGACATCAGACAAAAAGATGGGATCCGAGAATGAAAAGATTTATCTTTTCAGAAAGAAACGGTATTCATATTATTGATTTACAGAAAACAACTGTAGAAGTAAAAAAAGCGTATGAAGTTATCAAGAGAGCAGCAAAAGAAGGGAAACCGATTTTGTTTGTTGGAACAAAAAAACAAGCAAGAGTTGCAGTTCAAAGAGAAGCAGAAAGATGTAATCAGTTTTTCGTTAATAACAGATGGTTAGGTGGTATGTTAACGAATTTCTCTACAATTCAACAATCAATTATGAGATTAACTAAAATTGAAAAAATGGAAGTTGATGGTACATTTGATTCAATTACAAAAAAAGAAAAACAACTTCGAATGAAGGAAAAAGATAAATTAGAAAAGAATCTTGGCGGAATAAAAGGAATGAAATCTCTTCCGGGTGTTATTTTTATAATTGACTCTAAAAAAGAAACTATAGCAATTGCTGAAGCTAAGAAATTAGGTATTCCTGTAGTCGCTGTTGTAGATACAAATTGTAATCCTGATGTTGTTGATTATCCAATACCTGGAAATGATGATGCAATTAGAGCTATTAATCTTTTTTGTGAAATCATTGGTAATGCATGTCTTGATTTTGGTTCAGATGAAGAATTATCTTTTGTTGATAATATTAATGATGAAGATTTAGTAGCAACAGTTCCTTCTTCAATTGAAAAAGATGAAATTGATAGTGAAGTTGAAGTTGCACCAAAAAAAAGAAAACCAAAGACTGATGCAAAGATAGAGGAGTAATTGAATGGCAGTAACAGCACAACAAGTAAAACAATTAAGAGATATTACCAATGCCGGAATGATGGATTGTAAAAAAGCATTAGAGGCAGCTGATGGAAATATGGATGAAGCCTTAAAAATTCTTAAAGAAAAGGGGTTGGCCGACGCAAAAAAAAGAAGCGATAGAGAAAATAATGAAGGTGGTATCTATATCGCACAAGCATCAGGTAATGTTGCAATAGCAATGATAGCTTGTGAAACAGACTTTGTCGCTAATAATGATAATTTTAAAAATGCTTGTAATGATTTAGTTAAAAAAGTAGTTTCTGTAGGTTCTGAAAAAATCGAAGATTTTTCAACTGATCTTGTAACTGTAGCACAGATAACTAAAGAAAATATTACTATGAAGAAATTAAGATGTATCAAGTTGGCTTCTGATCAATATGCATCAACATACATTCATGGAAATAATAAAATTGGTGTAGTTGCTGTTTACAAAGTTTCTGATATTGCAGTTACATCAAAAGATTTGTTTAAAGAAATGGCTAATAATGTTGCATTACATATTACGGCTTCAGCTCCATTGTATTTATGTCAAAATGATGTTCCTGAATCAGATGTTGCTGAACAAAAAGCACTATTTGAAAAACAAATGGAAGATACAGATAAGCCTAAAAATATTATTGAAAATATTCTTAATGGTAAAATATCAAAATATAAATCTGAAGTTAGTTTATTAGATCAAAAATATATAAAAGATGATAAATTATCTGTTCAGAAATATGTTGAAGCAACTGCTAAAACTTTAGATTGTCAAATTACCATATCTGAATTTGTTAGATTTAATATCGGAGAATAGTTTGATAAAAAAGAGATTATTGATTAAGCTCTCAGGGGAGGTCCTTAAAGGACCTCTTTCCGGAGGTTTAGATTGGAAAACAATTGATTTAGTTTGCAAAAGAATCGTTTCTGTTATTAAACAAACCGGTGTTGAACTTGGTTTTGTTATTGGTGGTGGAAATATTTTTAGAGGTGCAAATCACGATATTGAAAATTATGACCGGTTGCTTGGCGATAATATGGGGATGATGGCAACAGTGATTAATGGTCTTGCACTTGTAGAGAGATTTAGAGCACAGGGCATTGATGCAATTCTTCAATCCGGTGTAAATATTGATGGTGTTGCACCATTATTTACGATTGATAAAACTGAAGAGCAATTTAGAAAAGGCGGAGTAGTTGTTTTTTGTGGCGGAATTGGAAATCCATATTTTTCAACTGATACAACAGCTGCTTTACGTGCATTACAAATAAAAGCAGATTATCTTGTAAAAGCGACAAAAGTTGATGGAATTTATGATAAAGACCCGATGAAATATAACGATGCTCAAAAATATGAAGAAATATCATATAAAGAGATAATTGATCAACGTTTACAAATAATGGATTTAACAGCTATGCAGTTGCTTTCAATAAATAAAATGAAACTTCTTGTATTCAGTATGACCGAAGAAGGTGCTTTAGAAGGTATTTGCAGGGGTGAACATATCGGAACAATAGTTAAGGAGTAATATATGATTGATGATGTAAAAAACAAATTTAATGAAAAGGCTTTAAAGTCTATTGATGCTTTTCTCGATGGTTTAAAGAAAATCAGGACAGGAAGGGCTTCAGCATCAGTTTTTGATAATGTGACTGTAGATTATTATGGACAGCAGACACCATTAAATCAAGTTGCAAATATTACAGTTCCGGAAGCAAGAATGATTTTGATCCAACCATGGGAAAAAAATATGATATCTCCAATTGAGAAGTCAATTTTAAAAGCTGAGCTTGGTTTTAATCCTTCTAATGATGGTAATGTAATTCGAGTAAATATTGCACCTTTGACAAAAGAAACAAGACTAGAATTAGTTAAAGAAGCTAAACAACAAGCTGAACAAGCTAAGGTTATTATTAGAAATTTACGAAGAGATTCTAATGAATTATTAAAAAAACTATTAAAAGATCATCAGATTACTGAAGATCAGGAAAAAAAAGGTCTGGAAGACTCACAAAAACTAACAGATAAGTATATTGTTGATATAACTAAGTTATTTGAAAAAAAGGAAAAAGAAATCCTTGAAATCTGATAAAAAACCTCTTGAACATATATCGTTTATCATGGATGGAAATGGCAGATGGGCTCAAAAAAGGTTTTTACCTCGATCAGCCGGTCATAGTGAAGGTGTAAAAAAGGCCAAAGAAGTTATTTTATCACTAAAAAAAAGAGGTATAAAAACTGTTTCTCTTTATACTTTTTCTAAAGAAAATTGGAAACGATCGGTGAACGAAGTTTCTTTTCTAATGGATTTAATTCTTAAACATCTTCGGGATGAATTTGAGTTTTATTTAAAAAATGAAATTAGAATTAAACATATTGGCGATAGAGATGGCGTTCCTCAAAGTGTATTGGATGCGATTGATAAAGTTGAAAAAGAAACAAAACATTTTAGTACTATGACTGTTATGCTAGCTTTTAACTACTCAGGAAAATACGATATTGTTCAAGCTGTTAATACATTATTATCAGAGAGGGCTCTTTCAATAACAGAAAATGACTTTGAAAATAAATTATTAACATCGGGCTTTTCAGACCCTGACTTAATTGTTCGGACAAGTGGTGAGTTCAGATTAAGTAATTATTTTCTTTGGCAAGCTGCTTATTCTGAATTTTTACTTATAGATAAATTGTGGCCTGATATAAACGAAAAAGATATTGATTTTGCTATTAATTATTATTATGAAAGAGACAGACGATTTGGAGGAGTTACTAATGACTAATTTATGGAAAAGGGTGATATTAACAAATATCGCTGTACCAGTTGTTTTTTTTGCTATATTTTTTCCAATTAAGTCTCATGTCATTTTATTCGTTATTTTTGGATTTGTGGTTACTTATCTTGGAAGTTTTGAAATAAGTTCACTTATTTTCAATAAAGGCATAACAATAAATCGATATTTTATACCATTTATTAATACTTATATTTATTTATCTGCTTATTTATGGGCAAATAATATTTTAAATATCCAATCATTTAAGGTTTTACCGTCTGTTTTCTTTTTATCTTTAATTCTTATTTTATCATATATATTCTCTAGAGATATTTTTCAAAAAGATTTTGAAAAGTCTTTTGAAAAAATGTCTTATTCAATTTTTGGTATTGTTTATATTGGGTTACCTTCATTTTTAGTGCCATTTTTATTAAATGTTGAAGTAAACTCATTGCCGGATATTGGTGGTTTTATTAATGTTAAAAGTGAAGGTAGTTTGTTTGGTTCATTTTTAGTCGTTTATTTAATTATTTGTATTTGGGTAAATGATATATTTGCATATGTCTTTGGTGTAACTCTTGGTAAAAATAATAAACTTGGCTTAGCTGCAAGCCCTAATAAGTCTTTAGCCGGTTATATTGGTGGATATTTAACAACATTTGTTTTTATATTTATTTTTTATTATTTATTTAAAAATTATTTAAATAAATTACCTGCTTTATTTTATTTTATTACTCCAATATTTACAGGTTTTCTAGTACCAATAGGAGATCTTGTCGAATCTGTTTTTAAGCGAAGTGCTCATGTTAAAGATTCCGGGAGTATTATTATGGGTAGAGGTGGTGTTTTAGATTCTGTTGATACTTTATTGTTTTTAATTCCAATCTTTTTTGTAACCCTTCAAGTTTATTTTAAAGCAGTTTCATGAGTGTTGCAAGACGAATCTCAATACTTGGAGTTACAGGTTCTATCGGTAAATCAGCTTTAAAAGTAATTGATAATAATCCTGACAAATTTGTTTTAGTTTCTATATCAACTCATAAAAATTTAGATGAATTAATATGTCTGATTAATAAGTATTCACCCGAATTTGCAGTTTGTACTGATATCGATACTTTTGTTAATAGATTTAATTCATTTCAAACTAAAATTAATAATACTTTGGTATATACGGGGTCTGACGTTTTAGATAGAATTACTAAAGATACTTCAAATGATATAATTTTAAATGCAATTTCAGGAAAAGCTGGTTTAGTACCTTCGGTAAGCATAATTAATTCAGGAATAAAAATTGCTCTTGCAAACAAAGAAAGTATAGTATGTGCTGGAGATATTTTATTATCAGCAGCAAAGAAAAATAATATTGAAATTATTCCTGTTGATTCAGAACATTCAGCAATATATTTTTTACTATATGGAAAAAATAGGTCAGTGATAGATAAATTACATATTACTGCATCTGGAGGTCCTTTTTTAAATCGTGATAAATCGTCCTGGTCAACAATATCAATTTCTGAAGCATTAAATCATCCAACATGGAGTATGGGTAAAAAAATATCAATTGATTCAGCAACAATGGCTAATAAAGGACTTGAAGTTATTGAAGCTCATTATTTATTTTCGATGGATTATGATAAAATCAATGTACTAATTCATCCTCAGTCAATAATTCATTCAATGGTTGAGACGATTGATGGTGAAGTATATGCTCAATTAGGCCCTAAGGATATGGCTATACCGATAATGAATGCTCTTTTTCATCCTGACATTGTCAATAATAGTTTTAACCGATTGGATTTTACTAAAAGTTTTAATTTATCATTAGAACCTGTTGATTTTAATAAATTTAAGATGCTCGAATTTGCGTATTATTGTGGAAAAAAAGGCGGATATTATCCGGCTTTTTATAATTTTATTAATGAATATTTAGTAGATCTTTTCATCAATCAAAAAATTTCTTTTTTGGAAATTGAAAAGAAAATGGAGTATTCATTAAATAGTTTTGAAAAGGGTAATCCATTTAATAGTATAGTGACAATTGAGGGATTATTAGAATTAGACAGGTTTTGTAATTTAATTTAAAAAGAGGGTTTATGTTAGCAATTATTTTAGGATTTGGTTTATTAGTTTTTATTCATGAATTTGGACATTTTATAGTAGCTATTTTGTTTGGTGTCAAAGTTGAAAAATTTTCAATTGGTATGGGACCGGCAATCGTTGGTTTTAAAATAAAAGAAACATTGTACCAGATTGGACTAATTCCTTTTGGTGGATTTTGCCAATTTAAAGAAGATTCTTTATTAGATGATATTCCTATGATTATTAAAAATACTGATTTTAAAGCAATTTCAGAACGTTTGTCAAATGATGATATAAATTTTTTTAGCTCTATGTACATTCAAGTACTTCCAAAAGATTTGCTGTATGATGATTATTGTAAAGTAAATTCATTAATACAAAATGATGAGATGCTACAAAATACAATTGTGTTTACAAAGACTGACTCAAAGTATGTTATAAATAAGGACCTCAATGATAGAGAAAAATTCACCTTGTTTGATCTTGTTACGAATAATCATTCTGAATTACTAGTTTATACATTAAAAGATGACGTAACCAAAGAAAATAAAAATACATTGTCTAAACTTTTAAGTAAAAACTATGACATAAAAAAACTTCGTGATAAAGACAGTTTTTTTGGTATTGAATCATGGAAACGCTTATTAATTGTTTTTGCCGGTCCTTTTATGAATTATGTATTAGCAATACTATTATTTGCAATTATAGCTTCATTTTCATACAAAGAATTCTACTTACCAAATAAAGTAATAATAACTGAAGATATCTATAAATCTTCATCTGCTGCAGGACGAGGTGGCATTTTATCGGGTGATATAATAAAAAATATTGATGGAACTACAATTAATTCTTTCCAGGATTTATCGGAAGCAATGTTATTATCAACAGGTAAAAAAGAAATAACTGTAACTATTGATCGAAATGGTACTATATTCGATTTAATTATACAGCCTGAATGGGACAAAAATAATTTAAAACCTCTACTGGGGGTTATATATTTTAACGATCCGGTCATTAAAAGTAATGATGATTTTTTTCTTATAAAAAAACTTGGTTTACTTGATGGTGATACAATTGTTTCTATAAATGGTGAAACAAAATTAATTTCTGATATAGCAGTTGATACATTTTTTTCTACAAATTTTAAAACCCTTAATAAAGGTTATATAGATGTTTTACGAAACGGCAATGTATTTACTGTTAACCTTGATTTTATGGAGTTATCATCAATTGAAGATAATCAAAAGACATTCAGGTTGTCGTATTATTACCCGGAACGAATAGTGGAATCGAAGAAAATTATACCGGCATTAATAAGTAGTTTTAATGAAAGTAATAGAATAATTACTATGACAGCAATAGGTATGCATTCACTTATTTTTAAACCTAAAGGAAATATTTCTGAACAACTTGGCGGTCCTATAAAAATTGGTTATTATATGAAAAATATAACTGAAGCCGGTTTTTCAAAAAGTATCGGGGAAGGAATTCGTAATTTTTTGCAAATTGTCTCGTATATTTCACTTGCATTAGCATTTTTTAATTTATTACCTTTTCCGGCATTAGATGGAGGTTATATAATTATAAGTTTATTTGAAATCATAACAAAAAAGACGGTGAAATTAAAATATATAGCTATAATCAATTTTACAGGTTTTGCTATTTTAATTACTTTTGCTTTAGTAATTGCGTTTATGGATATTAGTTTTTTAGGAAATGTTATTAAAAAATAGATTTACTTAATTGTTCATCCTGGGAAATAATCAAATCCTGTTTCTCAGGATAGTTCATTGTTATTTTTTTCTCATTTAATATGTGCTTGTAAGCCATATAGCTTTGAGACACTTTTCTTATATAATGTCTTGTTTCTTCAAAGGGTATGTATTCATATTTTTCATATTTACTTAATCTTTTATACTCATTTTCCCAGCGAATAGCTCTTCCATGTCCTGCATTGTAACCTGCCATAATAAGTTCAGTGTCGTAGACTCGATTCATAATAAATTTAATATAATAAACACCAAATTTGATGTTTTGATCAGGATTTGTCAGATCAATTTCAGATCTTTTGATTCCAACATGTGGAGATAACCAATCAGCAGTTGATGGCATTATTTGCATAAGCCCAACTGCATTGACCGGAGATCTGATATTTTTATCATAATGACTTTCTTCTCTCATAATTGCAAACACTATTGCCGGGTCTACTCCATATTCTTTTGAATATTTTAAAACAATATCTTTATAATGGAGCGGATATAAATTATTGAATGTTTCAAAATCCATTGCAGAGAAAATACTTCCATATAAAATTGATGCAATTTGTTTGCTCAGTGAAACCGCTTTGTAATAGTTTTCTTCTTTATACAGGTAATCTCGTATATGAGATAATAAATATGCCTTTTCATACGTGTCATCAGTAACAGGAGTGAATTTTAAAATGTCATTTTTAAGATTCCATTTGAAATAATAGTTTAATTTCTTTAATGATTGTTTCCCTTTGTCAGTAAAATTAGATGTTTTAACCTTTTCATTTTCAGTGATTGATTGCAATGAAAACCAGCCATTTCGTAATGATCCGTATGATATAGGATATTTGTCTTTGAGTAAGTTAATCCATTTATTTTCATCAGGATAAATGAGATTTAATAAATTATAAACTACAGTATTTCTGGTTACATTGTAATCATTTAATGTTATTGTATCAAATATATCTTTATGTCTTGAACCTGTCTTATTCGCCAGTACTTCTCTTAATAAATTGGAAAGAAGTGTATATGAATGGTATAATCCGGGATAATTATTATTAAATTCAACAACTTTTTTAATATATTCTTTGTATTCGTATTTTGAGCTGTATAAGTTATAACTTTGTAAAATATAGTATTCATCAGATCCAACCGGGAATTTATTCATTAATATATTCACATCATTTCTAATTGCATTATGACCAAGTATTGGTCTGAAGTAAACAACCCAGGAGTAGTGATATATTGCTGAAGTATATTTAATTTGCGTTAAAGCAGATTCATATTCTTTTTTTCTCTGTTTATTAAGTAATAGATTTTCTATAAGTTTGATTTGATATATAGTATTTACTTCTAATAAAGCGGTAATAATATCTTTTGTTGTAATTTCTGAACTATTATTTTGTATGGTATATATTAATTTTAAATAATTTGAATCAGATATTTTAGTTAAAGTTTCCAATTTATTTAAATCAATTTCTAATGTTTTATTTGCATCATTATAAATTGAAAATAAATAATTAAAATAATATTCTTTAAAAAGATTCCATTCGGATATTTTAATGATTGCAATGTTAATAAAAAGATTGGAAAAATCTTTATCACCGTTTATTGATCCGATATTTTCTAAATCAGTGTTATATATTATATAGTTAAGTAAACTTTTGTAGGTCATACAAGTATTAATCCGATATTTTTCTAAAAACAGTTGTACTTCATGCATCGTAAAATTTTTACACAACTCACGAAAATATAAATCATACGCTTCATTATAAAATAAATTCTTATTTGTTAAAGCTTTCTCTAACAACATTTGTGAGTGTTTATCAAAACCAAAATTCTCAATATATAATTTAGCATATAAGTAATAATTATCCTTGTCTTTACATTCTATTGTATCTGAATTATTTTGTAATATAATAGTTTGCAGGTTTTTACCCGAGGATTCTAAAATTGTCTCATTGTATTTGTCAAGGTCAAAAGATGAACATGAAAAAACTGTTGTGAAAAATAGATAAATAAATAATTTCATTTTCATTTTAGAAATCACCTTTAACTTCTTTATCTATCTTGTTAAAAAGATAGTCCTGTCCTAAAATATCGGAACAGGTAACAAAAGAGGTTATAGTTACTCCTACGATTCCCGGGAATATTAAAGATTGACCGGTATAGTAAAAACCGTTTAATTTAGTTCGTGCTCGTATCGGGGCTCTCATTTGTGACATACTATGCTTAATACCATAAATTGACCCCATTGGACTCATTGTGAAGTGTTCATTCGTTAATGGTGTTGATGCTTCAATAAATGTGACTTTATTTTTGATTTCAGGCAAAATCGAGTATAATTGATGTAAAACATTTTCTTTTATTTTATCTTTAAAAGTAGTGTAATCTTCAGGTCTTTTTCCGAATTTTGTCTTACTCCATTTGGTATAGTTATTATAATTATCCATAGAGATAGTTTCTATTAAATGTTTATTGTCGCCAGTTACTCCAAGGCGTGCTGTGGGTACAGTGTAATAAAGAAAGGCGTCTTGTGGCATATCAGATGCAGCACTTTCATACAATCTATCGATATTATAGTCGGGGAAATACAGAACATCATTTTTATGATTGGACAAATCAACATCAACTGCGGCATATAAACCAAAATGACTGGTTGTATTTTCCATTTCGGAAATACGGTTAGTGTAGGTTGATCTGAAAATATCTTCATTAAACATATTGAATGAGAGAGTAGGGTTGGCACTGAAAATAATATTGTCACATTCATAGAATGTACCATCTTCTGTTTCAACACCTTTAATGACTTTATTTTCTGTTTTGATTTGTGTCACTTTCTTTTTAAAATGTATCTCGCCTCCGTTTTCCTTGAGGCTTTCTACTAAGGCATTATTAAGAGCGTCTCCGCCACCTTTAATATCAGTGCTTGATGAATATAATGCGTTAAAAAAAATCGCATGTGTACCAAGTGGAGTTTCTTTAGGTGGAACACCATATAAATAAGAATGAGCAAGTAATACACCTTTTAGCTTTTCACTCGCACCAATAGATGTTAAGTAGTCAGATATGGATATCTCAAATGATTTGTGTTCCATATCCATGTCACCTTTATGATTGGCATTGAAATAAACAAAATATTGTTTTATTTCTTTGATTTTTTGTATGTATGTTACAATCGTGTCAGCTTCGACAGGAAATGTGTCAATTAACAATTGTTGAAGATTATCCAACCCCGATAGAAGATCTAATTTCATATCAGGAAATATTAAAGAATGAAAATGATTACTATTATAAGGAACTAATTCTAATTTATCGAGTATTCCAAGATATTTCCAGTACATTCGTAAAATCTGTCCGTTTCCAAGTTCAGGTGAAAAATGAAATCCGGTTTCAAACTGGTAGCCTTTCCTTTTAAAAGAATGTAAATACCCGCCTGCTTTAAAATGCTGTTCTAATACCAGAACTTTCTTGTTTTCCTTTGACATTATAATTGAACTGCAAAGACCGCCTAAACCACTTCCAATAATAATATAATCATATTTCATACAAATTTATCCTTCTACGGCTCTAATTATAAGAGCTGAATTAGTTCCGCCAAATCCAAAAGAATTGGATAATACGGTTTTCAGGTTAAAGTCTAGTTTTTTTGAAACTATGTTAATTTTAGAAGAGTATTCATCAGGTTCAGAAAAGTTAATATTTGGTGCAATAAATTTATCTTTTATCATTATTAATGAGTATATAGTTTCACTTGCTCCTGCCATCCAGCATTCATGACCTGTCATAGATTTTGTAGATGATACAAGTGGTTTGTTTCCGAATAAATTTGAAATTGCTAATGCTTCCATTCCGTCGCCACGCGGTGTTGCTGTTGCATGAGCATTAATGTATTGAATATCAGCAGGGGTTAAGCCTGCTCGTTTTAATGTTTTTTTCATTGCCAGTTCTGCTCCGATTCCATTCGGTGCTGACATGTCATCACCATCAGAACTGAAAGAGTATGCTACAATCTCACCGTATATAGTTGCACCTCTTGCCATTGCAAGATCCATTCTTTCAAGAACGACTGAAGCAGCTCCACCGGATGGTACTAAACCGTCTCTTGATTTATCAAAAGGTTTTGATGCCATTGTAGGGTTTTCTATGGAAACTGAAAAAGCATTTAATGCATCAAAACTTGCCATAACATGGTAATTAATTTCCTGAGCTCCACCTGCAATCATTCTTTCCTGTTGTCCGGTTCGTATTAACTCGGCTGCTTGACCAATTGCATGTGAACCTGATGCACACGCACCTGCGATTGACCAGTTTGCACCTTTTGTATTAAAAATTGTAGATAAATTCATTGTAACAGTAGAATTCATAATTTGAAAAATATAACCGGAGCCGATACTTTTTGATGATTTCTCTTCTAAAAGTGTCTTTGTCGCTAAATATGAAGGTTCTGCAACAGAATCATGTCCGAATATAATACCGGTTTCAGGCGATGCTATAAGATCACTTGGTAGTCCTGAGTCTTTAATTGCCTGTTCACTTGCAGCATACGCCCATAAAGTTGAAAGTGACATTGTTTTTCTTCTTTTTCTGTCTAAATATGCTTTTTCATCAAAATTTTTTATAATGCCTGTTAATGGACTTCTGAATCCTAAATTGATTCGTTCCTGATCAATACCATAACCGGGAATCCCGTTTTGAAGTGAATGGCTTACATCTGCAATTGTGTTTCCCAGACATGATATTATCCCCATTCCGGTTACGACAACTCTATTTTCATAATTCATTATTGATACCGCCTTAAAATTTTATGTGTAAAGACCGCCGTTGATTGCAATTACCTGACCTTGAATATAATCAGCTTTATCGCTTATTAAAAATTCTACAGCATTTGCAATATCTTCCGGCTTACCGATTCTTCTTAAAGGAATCTGTTTTTTTAATTCATCATAATTTTCACGTAAGTCTTCGGTCATGTCAGTTTCAATAAACCCCGGAGCAACAATATTTACATTAATATTTCTTCTTCCTAGTTCTACAGCAAGTGATTTAGCTGCTCCGATGATACCAAATTTTGATGCACAATAATTTGCTTGTCCGGGCATACCTGTTTGACCAGATGTTGAACTGACAACAACAATTTTTCCATGTTTTTGAAAAAACATCTTTTCTGCTACCGGTCTGGTAATATAATAAAAACTTTTTAAATTAACATCAATAACAGAATCCCATTCTTCACTTTTCATTTTTTGGAAAATAGAATCTTTTCTAATACCGGCATTTACAACAAGAACATCAATATTTCCATTTTCTTCTAATTCTTTTTGAATTATTTCGGTAGTATTTTTAAAATCAGATATGTCAAATTTCAATAAAGTACATTGTCCACCGTGACTTTCTATTTCAGATTTGGTTTTGTTAGCAGCATCTATATTTCCTCTATAATTAATGAGAACATCATAGCCGTTTTTTGCAAGCATTATACTAATAGCTTTTCCAATACCTCTACTACCACCGGTAACAAGTGCCCTTTTTTTACTCATAAAAATCTCCTGCGATTGTCAATTATTTCTAATCTACAATATTTTAAAAGATATATCAAGAGCCTCTTGCAAAAATACTTTTTAAATCTCGAATTTTTGCATGAGGCTACTTATAACACTATTTTATTGCGTATTAGCGGGCGCAAAAAAAAGTACACTTTTTTTCATCTTGTACTTATGATTTTTGTAAGAGCATCTTAATATTTATAATTTGATATTTTCATTTTTTTATTTTTCGTTTCTCAATGCTTGTAAAGACATGCAATTATTTGTCCAGTGTTCAATAATAAATAAAGAATCAAGATTGGTTTTTTTATATTCGTTGAATAATTTTTTATATGAAATTGTTCCTTCACCCAATGCTTTGTGCATATCCTGAATTCCATCATTATCGTGAATATGAAAAGTTGAAATTCTGATATCTGAATCAATAATTGAATTGAAATACTGAATTAAATCATACTTATTAACGACACAATGACCAATATCAAATGTTGAGTAAACATTATATTTTGAACTGACTTCTTTCATAAACGTTAAATAGTCACTTTCATATAAAAAGTTTTTATCAGGTATTGTATTTTCTATTGAAAAGAATACTTTTGAATTAATTGAAGCTAAAAAATATTCAATTGTACTGTATGATAATGTATTGAAATGTATAGTTACTGAATATGGTATAATCTCATTTATAAATTCAATATATGATTTGAAATTTTCATCAACTTTTGAGTAATCGATTATTGGTAAATGAATTGAAAAAATCATACCTTCTTTTTTACATGTTGTAATATATTTTTTTTCACAATCAGTTAAATCTTCAGGACTCCACGTGTCAAAAAATATGTCAAAATAATCAAGCCGGTTTTTTTTTGCAGTTTTAATTTCTTCTATTAAAGATGTATTGTTATATTTTGAAGTTTGAAATGCAATTTTCATTTTTTCTCTCCAGATCGAAAAATTGTTGATTGTATAAGATTCTTATACCATAAAATTATGGTATTTTAAAGTAGATAACAAAATCAAAAAAAATCGTACCCTTCGTATCCTTTAGCGAAGCGAGTGGTAAAAATATCCTAACCAGGTGATGGCTGTAAATGCCATTTATTTTTTTTATTGATATTTATTGTAGAGTTATGATGAAAATATCGTGATTAATTATTTTTTTTTAGTTTGGTGTTGATTAATTATTCATTGTAGCTTATAGTACGTAACGTAAAAACGAAATACAGGTATATTGAGTTGTGTGAAATTATTCAACCCAATAGTTGAGGAAAGTGATAAGAAAAGCAAATAATGAAAATATTGATGAAATTGCAGAGTGTTTAAACGATAGTGATTTATATAATAATTATTGGAAAGATCGTAATTTGACTTTGAAATTCATTAAAGATGGAATTTCAAATGATGAATTATTTGTATTTTCAAGTGAGAAAAATAATATAATTGGATTTATTCGAATTGATTTTAATGGAATGTTTTCAAATTTTCCCCTATTAAGAGTTTTAGCTGTAAAATCAGGTCATAGAAATAGAGGAATTGGAGAAAAATTATTAAAATATTATCAAGATTTATGTTTTAAAAATAGTGATAAAGTATTTCTCTGTGTAACAGATTTAAATACAAATGCTCAACGATTTTATGGAAGAAATGGATTTCAGAAGGTTGGAGAGTTTGCCAATCTGTATAAAGAAAACATTAATGAATACTTAATGATGAAAATATTCGAAGGTTAAAAAAATAACATTCGGTAATCGTTTCGTTGTGCTTCGGGTTTACGCCACATTTGGCCTCGGGAGTACTCTACGCCAAAAATAGTTTACCGAAGGGATGTTGTCAGAAATTATGGTGTACAATAAATTTAAAAATAAGGTTAATAAATGTTAAAAGAAAATGAAATATCTTTGGTAAAAATTAAAGAATTACTTAAAAAAGTAGATCAAAAAATAGTTTTAAGTTTTGAAGAAAAAGTGTGTCTTTTAGAATCTTTTAAATATTTATGTACTGAAGAATATAATGTTTCATTAGATAACATGTCTATTGAAGAAGTTGCCAATGAAATCAATACATTAATTAGTGAAAAATTCATTTTTAATGAAGTGATTGACGTACGAATAAATTTTTTAATAATTAAATGTAATCAGATAATTAATGAATTAAGTAATAAAAATACATTAGATGATTATTTATTTAGCTATAATTTAAGAGACGAAAATGAAAAGATTTTAAGAGAACATTTTAATATAATAAAAAATTATTACTTAGCTATAGAAGGTATCATTGGTTTTTTTGATGAAATTGAATCAGAATATGAAGATGATATAAAAAATTGTGTTTCATAAACAGCAGGTGCCTCTATGTTCCCTGTGTCGCTTCCGGACTTAGTGAAAAAGAATTTACATTTCGATGATGTAATTAGGAAAAGACCGTATAGTTATAATGCAGGATTGTCACCTGCTGTTGCACAAAAAAGATCTTAAAATCTGGTTTAGTTGTTACAAAAATGCTTGACACACAACACTTAATTCAAGTGGTGTCACAGAAAAATTATCAAGTTCAGTTAGAATATCATAAACATCTTTCTCAAGGTCTCCTGATGAAGAATAATTGAGTGAAAATAATATTTCTTGCAATAAATCTTTATTTAACTATTATTGATATCAAGGAATAAAAAAATGAATAAGATTATAAATGTTTTTAACTGGTTAAAAAACACAAAAGCATCTGAAAAAAATATTGTTTTAACGAAAAGATATGCCCATTCAATAATGCCCAAACGACCGGTTAATTCAAATAAATCGATGTTTGGCAGTGTGTTAAATGTTGCTGGGTCTATTAATTATCGTGGGGCTGCCGTTTTATCAAGTGTTGCTGTATTAAAAGTTGGTGCGGGGTATTCAACTTTAGCTTGTCCTTCAATTGTGGCAAACAGCATTACATCATATATTCCTGATATAGTTACCATCCCGCTTACGATGAAAAATGGTTCAATTATGAAAGATGAATATAAAAAGATTCTTTTATTACTTCCGAAATATCATGTTTTTTCAATAGGCAGTGGTCTTTGTAGTATATTAAGTAATAATAAAGGCGTGAAAAAGTTTTTTACTATGCTGATTCATTCAATTTCATCAATTACAATACCGGTCATAATTGATGCAGACGGTTTAAATATTTTGTCAGAATTGAAATCAGTTGTGTTGCCCGCGTTTACAATCCTTACGCCGCATCCTAAGGAATTATCAAGGCTTCTCCATGTTGAAACAGCGGTAATTCAATCTGACAGAGTCCGGTATGCGAAAGAGGCAGCAAAACACTATTCTGCAGTAATTGTTCTAAAAGGCAGTAATACGATTATTACCAATGGAGAACAGGTATTTATAAATACGACGGGTAATTCTGCACTGGCAAAGGCTGGTTCGGGAGATGTATTGACCGGGATTATAGCCGGTTTATGTGCTCAGGGGTTGTCGATTCTTGACGCTGCTTGTTTTGGTGTGTTTCTTCACGGTTTGTCCGGTGATTTAGCAAAAAAAGATTGTACTGAATATGGTGTTCTTGCTTCCGATTTGTTACATTATATTCCAATGGCGTTAGAAGTTTTGAGTAAGTAATTTCTTACAAAAAAAGAATTGAAATTATTGAATTAATAGTTTATTATAACAAAGTTTTATTAAATTGTATTTTAAAAAAAGAGGAGTTACTATAATGACAAATAGAAAACATCTATTTACATCAGAATCAGTAAGTGAAGGACATCCGGATAAGCTTGCCGATCAGGTTTCTGATGCTATTCTTGATGCTTGTTTAAAAGACGATCCTAAATCAAGAGTTGCTTGTGAGACTTTTACAACTACAGGTATGGTATTGGTTGGTGGTGAAATAACAACAAGTACGTATGTTGATGTTCAGGAAGTTGTTCGAGGCGTTGCTAAAAAAATTGGATATGATAAAGCAGAATATGGTCTTGATTATGAATCAATGTCAGTTATTAATACGATACATTCTCAGTCACCTGATATTTCACAAGGTGTATCCGGTACAGGATTAGAAGAATTTAAAGGTTTACAGGGAGCCGGAGATCAGGGAATGATGTTTGGTTACGCATGTAATGAAACACCTTCACTTATGCCGATGCCTGTTATGTTATCTCATAAAATTCTTGAAGTTGCTGCAGGGTTAAGAAAAAATGGCGGCATTACATGGATGAGACCAGATTCAAAAAGTCAGGTTACAATTGAGTATGAAAATTCAAAACCTGTAAGAATTGATACCGTAGTTGTATCACATCAGCATGATGATAATGTCAGCTGGGATCAGGTTAAATCTGATATTATTAATAAAGTTGTAAAACCGATTTTAGAACCTACCGGTTTATTAGATGATAAAGTAAAATATTTTATCAACCCTACAGGCAGATTTGTTGTCGGTGGACCTCATGGTGATTCCGGTTTAACAGGTAGAAAGATTATTGTTGATACATACGGTGGTATGGGTAGACATGGTGGTGGTGCATTTAGTGGTAAAGATCCTTCAAAAGTTGATAGATCAGCTGCTTATATGGCTCGTTATATTGCTAAAAATGTTGTTGCAGCAGGTCTTTGTGATCGATGTGAAGTTCAATTAGCGTATGCTATTGGGGTTCCACATCCTGTATCAATTTTTGTTGATACATTTGAAACAATGAAAGATGGTTTGACAGAAGAAAAAATCGAAGCTGCTGTAAAGAAAGTTTTCGATTGTACTCCTGGTGGAATTGTTAAGACTTTAGATTTATTAAGACCGATTTACCAACCGACAGCTGCTTACGGACATTTTGGAAGAGAAGCTGTTAATGGTTTTTTCCCTTGGGAAAAAACTGATAAAGTTGCTGACTTACAAAAAGCTATTGGTTAATTATTTATCGTTAAACAGGGGGTTGTCTCAAAAGGGCAACCTCTTTTTATTGATGGAGTTAGTGTGTTACAAATAAAAAAAATATTTTTTTTTATATCAATACTGTTTTTTTCAATTATTAATCTTTCATTGTTTTATGTAATCTATTATAAATCAGTAAATTCTTATATAACCGGATATATGTTTTTTAAATCATTCAAAACAAACTCATTAAACAGACGATGGGTGTCTTTGAAAGAAACATCACCTGTTGTAACAAAATCTGTAATCGCAGCTGAAGATCAACGGTTTTATTCTCATTATGGTTTTGATGTTAAAGAAATCAGGGCGGCAATTATTCATAATCGACTGAATAATAATAAAAGAGGTGCCAGTACAATTTCTCAACAGGTAGCAAAAAATGTTTTTCTGTTTTCAAACCGTTCATGGTTACGAAAAATTCTTGAAGCATACTACACCGTTTTAATTGAGCATTACTGGGGAAAAGATAGAATACTTGAAGTGTATTTAAATATTGCAGAAACAGGTTTTGGAATATATGGTGTCGAAGGTGCGTCACTGTATTATTTTAAAAAAACTAATCAAAAACTTACATATTATCAGGCTGCATCAATTATTGCTTCATTACCCAATCCGATTATATATTCTGCTAATAAATATAATGATTTTTTGAATGAAAGGCGATGGCGAATAATAAATAAATTAAATATTTTTTAATGTACGTAAGTTCATCTTTTTGTATAACTTTCTTGTATAATTTGAGTTTCTAATGTACCATAAAAAAAAACATGACGGAGAAGTATATGTCAGATAAAACCATTCCGGGAAAAACAATTTCTTCCGGTATTTCTGCAAGAAAAACAATTGATTTAGGTAAAATTAAAGATTATAAAATTCTTGGAGTAATCGGCGAAGGCGGAATGGGGAAGGTATATAAAGCAGTCCATCCAACATTAAAAAGAGAAATTATTTTAAAAGAGTTGAAAATCCGGGATAAAGAAACGAGAGAGCGTTTTTTAAGAGAAGCAACCGTTATGCTTGATTTTCGTCATGAGAATATTGTTCAGTTCTATGATCATTTCAAGGAAGGTACATCAACGTATATTGCGATGGAATATGTTAAAGGGTTACCACTAAATGAGCTTATTAAACAATCTGAGAAAATCCCTGTTCCTCTTGCATTATTTATATTGTATCAATCTGCACTTGGATTAAATCATGCTCATACAAAAAAAGTTATTCATAGAGATATCAAGCCACATAATTTATTAATTTCTGAAACAGGCGATGTGAAATTAATCGATTTTGGAATTGCATCACAGAAAAATGATTCCAAAGAATGTTTAACTGCTCCTGGAACAGTTATCGGTACGCCGGCTTATATGTCACCGGAACAATTCAGTTCATCAAAAGAGATTTCATTTCAGTCTGATATTTATTCACTTGGTGTTGTTTTTTATGAAATGATTACAGGTAACAAGCCTTTTAAAAATGAATTTTCAAGCGAAGTGATTGATAGTATAGCTCGCGGGAAATATCCGCCTGCACATAAGATTATTAAGAATCTGCCTTCAATAGCAAAAAAGATTTTATCAAAAATGTTTAATCCGATTGCTAGTAAACGATATAAAACATTAGTTCCTCTTATTAAATTATTAAAGAAGTATTTTAGCAACTATAATGTCTATGAATTAAAAGCATCAATACGATGTCTTTTACAAAACAATAAAGATATAACATGTTATCCTTTTTATACAAGACATGCAGAAATAATTAAACGAAAAAGTGCAGTAGTTAAAATTATTGGCATAGTTGTTTTCTTAACAGCCATTGTTTCATGGTTTTATTTGACAAACAGTCATTATACATTAATACTCCGTAATAGTTACGGTGCTGTTAACCTTTCTTTTAATAAGGCAAATTTGGATATGGCGAGTACATTTGTTAAGATTGATAATCGATTTTATAAAGTTGTATTTAAACCTAAAAGTGATGAATATAGAAAAACTTTTTATCTGAAAAAAGGATATCACGAAATATCAATCAATTCCGGGTCATATAAAATAACAAGGAAAATTGATTTACTTCCTATTACAATGCAAAAGAAAAATATTTTAACAAAGAATGGTATGAATATAAATATTAAAGTTTATAATTTAAGTCCGAAAGAGGTTATGTTAAGTTTACGATTCTGGGATGCGATTAATCCTGATAAGTATTTATTTCAGTTTGATAATTATACTGAGGTGAATGATCGATTATTAAAAGAAAGTGATGATTTAGCTATCTGGGATACGTACAGAAAATCAAATGTTTTGTTGCGTGATTATATTCATAGAAGATTATCGTTAAAGCAATCACCATTTTATTCAAATCAGGATTATGCTTTTATTGTTTCAGGGTTTGAAAAAGATGGTATTAAATATGATAACAGACGGTTTAAATTAAAATTTGCTCTTGATGAAAGAACGGTTGTAGCTCATATACCAATTGCTCCGGTTCCTGCAAAAATCAGGGTGATTTCACCAAATAAAAAGAATAAAATAATCATTAATAACTCTGATAATGGCTTATTATTTGATAATGATCAATATGTTGGTGTGAAATATAATGTAATCTCAGCAAAACCATACGGAAAAGATGCATTCATTTTTGAATATTTAATTCCACCCGGAACATGTACATTTAAAGTTGGCAGAAATGGTAGGGAAATCAATGTGAAATTATTAAGTGATGAAATATATGAATTAAAATTAAGAAAGGAAAAAAGAAAAATTGTTTATTAATAGTGCAAAAATTGATTTTGATTATATTGTAGAAAAACTGGTTGCTTTTGCCAAAAGTACTGAAGGAAGAAAATCTATACTGCATATAACACCTTCAAATGATCATGAGGTGATCAGAAATTGGCATAAAGCACTTTCTGAGATGTTATTACTTTTTAGTAAAGGTAATACGGTTGATTTTCCTGAATATCAGAATATCTATCAACTTATTATTGAATTAGAAAAAGGTATTGTTTTGTCGCCTGAAGATTTATTTAATATTGTTTATACAGCAGGTATTTATTTTAAAATTAAAGATTCTATTTCAAAAGAATTATATCCTACAGTAAGTGAGTATTTCTCTCAGGAACTATTTGCTGTTGATTTATTTAAAACAATTAGACGGAATATTACAAAAGAAGGGTTTGTTGAAAGCAGTGCTTCTAAACTATTACGCGAAATAAGAGATAAAATAGCTGATAAAATAGAAAAATCAGGAAAAGCAGTTGCTGATTTTTACCGGGAAATTAAGAAATTAAACTATTCTGCTGATGATATAATTTCTGTTCGTGATGGTTATGAATGTGTTGCTGTTAAATCTAATTATAAATCAATGGTAGATGGCGTTGTTGTTGATTATTCAAGTACAGGGCAAACTGCTTTTGTTGTTCCTGAAGTTGTTTTTAAAATATCATCAGAATTGCATCATTTACGAATTGAAGAAAAAGCGGAGATTCGAAGAATACTGACCGGTTATTGTAATTCTTTATTAGAATATTCACATCAATTAGTTGTTTTAGACCGGGAGTTAATAACTTTTGAAGTATTATATGCGAAAGCCAGATTTGGTATTAATTATAATTCAATTTCACCGGAGATTAATCAATCATCGTATATCAAAATAATTTCAGGTATACATCCCATGTTAGGTTCAAGTGCAGTTGCTTTGGATATAGAATTGGGAAATGAATATGCTATGCTTATTATTACCGGTCCAAATGCCGGAGGGAAAACGGTTGTAATAAAAACAGTCGGACTCTTTGTTTTAATGGTTCAATCAGGTATTCCAATTCCTGCATCTGCAGATTCTTCATTTTGTATCATTGATGAATTATTTATAGACATAGGCGATGATCAGTCAATTACAGATTCAATTTCAACTTTTTCAGGTCATATACGACGATTAAAAAGCATAACCGATAGCATTAATGAAAAATCACTGGTTCTTATTGATGAATTAGGCGGAGGTACTGATCCGGTTGAAGGGGAGGCAATTGCTGAGAGTATTGTCGAATATATACATTCAAAAAAGTGTTTAAGTTTAATTACAACTCATTATTCAGGAGTAAAGTATTTAGCAACGCAAATTGAAGGTATTCAAAATGCATCTATGGAATATGATGAAGAAAAGTTATTACCACTGTATAAATTAAGAACAGGAATACCCGGTTCAAGCCGTGCTTTTGATATATCGGTGAGAATGGGCCTGCAACATTCAATTATAGAAAGGGCACGGTCCCTGGTAAATAAAGATTTTTTACGAACAGAAGAGACAATACGATTGCTTGAAAAAGAACGGCTTAAAATGACCGATATGATTGATGGTATGAATAAAGAAATTAAAATGTATGAAGAGAAGCAATTAGTATTAAATGAACTTATTGAAAAATATAAAGAAAATGACAAAACATTGAGAAAGACGATAAATGATAAAAAAATAGATTTCTTAAGAGATAAACGAAGTGAATTCGAAAAAATTGTAAAAGAGCTACGGGAAAAAAAAGCTGAAAAAGATTCTATAAAATCAGGGATTGAGTATTTAGACTCTTTGGATAATGAAATACATGAAGAGGAGTTATTGCAAAAATACAATATAGAGTTATCAGCTGTCAATAATGTTTATCACATTGGTGATGCTGTTATACATAATGAAAGTAATATCAAAGGAACTATTATTTCAGTTACCGGAAAAAATATTTGTGCTCAATTTGGTGCATTAAAAATGAATCTGACTTCTGATCAGATAACAAAATTAAATAATGCTGTAAAAGTACAGCCAATGCAAACTAATTATATTAATATAGTAGAAAATGAGGTAAAAGAAAGGACTCTTGATCTTCGTGGAATGAGATATGATGAGGCTCTGAGAGCTGTTGCTTTATTTATCGATAAGGCAATTACAACTGATGTTAAAGAAATAAAAATTATTCATGGTATTGGAACTGGTATAATAAGAAAATGTATACGTGATTATCTTGCAAAGCGTGATGAAGTTTCAGAGTATGATTATGAAAAAACCGGTAATAGCGGTATTAATTATGGTGTAACAGTTGCGTATATAAATTAGAAAAAATGGGTGTAATTTTTATTTTCTGGTAATTAAAAGTGGCAGGTTCTAAATTTTTGTACTAAAATTTAATTGACTAAAAAAAAACAAAATACAAAAGGAGAACCTGCCATGAAAATATTATACACTAAATCAGAAATAATGAATAGTTTTGAAAAAATAATTGATGATGT
>Ga0209318_1000663_pt1 | contig 30868 bp, 43 predicted proteins | sample RifGroE1_FD_183999 | JGI IMG/M metagenome (GOLD analysis project Ga0209318, IMG submission 183999) | Groundwater microbial communities from Rifle, Colorado, USA - Groundwater E1 (SPAdes) (version 2) | ecosystem: Environmental > Aquatic > Deep subsurface > Groundwater | place: Rifle, Colorado... | reverse complement strand
CCCATTTAGCACACACGGGACTGAAATCGAAATCGACCTACAACTTTTTGAAAGGGGTGAAACTAATGTCCGAATCAAAAAGTAAGCAGGAAGTATATCAGGCTGAATTGGAGAAACTCAATGGATTATTCGAAGGAATCGACGAGAACAAAAAACAACTAGCTGGCGGCCTCATCCAAGATGCTGCCTTCCTCACTGCTGAAAATTATATGCTACGTGAAATACTGAGTAAGACCGGTGCTGTTAAAGTTCACCCTGATTACCCGGAAATCCAGAGGCCGGTTGAGGCGGCGAGGCAATATAGGCAAAATGTTAACGCTTACGCTGTGTTGATTAAGGCTCTTGACAGGATATTGTCCAGCAATTCGATCGAAGAAGAGGATGATGAGTTAGCGAGTTATGAGTGATGCAGTGTCCGTGCTTGAAAAACTAATCGTCCGGTACCCGGAATCAAATATACTGAATTACACTCAAGAATGTAAAAATGGAGATATTGTAGTCGGCAGAGATATAATGTTGCAGTTAGATATGTTTATTGAGTTCTTTAATGATCCAGACATCCAGCTTGATTTTGAGTATTCTAATAAAATAATCAAATTTATCGAATCTGAATGTAAGCATAGTGAGGCTCCTTTCGCCGGGAAGCCTTTTTTGTTAGAACTTTGGCAAAAGGCTTTTATCGAAAGTATATTTTTATTCAAAGTGTATAATTCGGAAATAGGCAAATGGGTTAGGAAACATCAGGAAGCACTACTAGAGGTGGGCAAAAAGGCGGGTAAAACACCACTCATAGCATCAATATGCCTAGCTTGCTGGTTCTGTGGGCCGAAAGGCTCTAAGATATTAGTATCAAGCAATGATTACGATCAAGCTTCGCTGATGTACGATGCGATAAACGCCATGAGAGAAGAATCCCCTACGCTGGAAAGGGTAACCAGGTCTAATGTAAAAGGGATGTATTTCGGAAATCCCAAGAAAGTTAGGAAGAAAGGTAAATTCAGCTATCAAAACAAAGGAAATATAAGGAAAATATCCTCCAGAAAAAAAGCAAACGAAGGACGGAACATAATTGTCGGGGCTGTTGATGAGGCGCACGAACTGGCTGACGAGAGACCGATTATGCCGTTACGGCAGGGTTTATCTACGCAGGACGAAGGTTTGTATATAGAGACCACTACAGAGGGTTTTGTCCGCGACGGTTACCTAGACAAAAGGAATGCCGACGCTACAAAGGTACTTGAAGGAGAAATAGAAAGATCCGACTGGGTGATATGGAGATATACGCAGGACAATGAAGCCGAGATATGGAGAGATGAAAAAAGCTGGTACAAAAGTAACCCAAATCTTGGTGTAAGTAAGAAGTGGACATACCTACGAAAGATGGTTGAAGAAGCGCGGACAAATATGGAAACCAGGGTAAATGTTCTGTCCAAAGATTTTAACATTCCGCAGAATTCCGCTAACACGGCGTTCGCTCCGGAAGTATATATTAACGAGTCTACGTTTGACATTAAAGACCTTGCTGGTTGCTTCTGTCTGGGATCTGCTGACCTGGCGATAACCGGAGACCTGTGCAATTCCCGGATAATGATTATGCGACCCAATGACCCGGTAAAATACATGATAACACGGTATTTTATCCCTGAGAGTAAGCTAGGAACTAAGGATGATGATCTAGATTACGACGAACTTAGGAAAAAAGGTTTAATAACGATCGGGCCCGGTAATGACCTTGATCTGGAGTTGGTGACGCAATGGTTTGTTGAAACAATAAGTACCTACAGCTTGAGGATGTACAAGTGCTTTTATGACAATGCCCTGGCAAAATTTTGGACAAAATCCATGAGCGAAATATTTGACGATACAGACCAAGAGGTTATGGAGCGCGTTCCACAACGACATGAATACTTGTCTAATCCATTCACATTGCTAGGTAGTGACCTGACTAGCAAGTTAATTAACTACAATAATAACGAGATAGACCGGGCATGTCTCAGAAATGTATGTATCGACGCTAACAAAAGGGGCTTAATAATGCCGCGCAAACCAGAAGGGAATAATGCCAAAAAAATTGATGGTGTGGCTACCATGGTTATGTGTTTGTATGGCTGGCAAATATATAAAACAGAGTTTATGCGCTACGTAAATATGGGGTAGGTGGTAAGTATTGCGAAACATATGTACGGTAATGTTAAAATGGCTTGACTTAGTATTACTCCTAGCGGGCATGGTGCTAATTGCCTGGGGGGTATTTCTAATTTACGTGCCGGCAGGTTATATAATATCAGGTTTTTGCTGTATAGCAAACGCTCTTTTGATTGCTAAAAAGCAAGTAGGCGGTGGTAGCGGTTGATTCTGGACGTTTTGTTTTTAAAGAAAAATTCACAAAGCATGAGTTATGCTAAAATACTTAACGGTTCTGTGCCGGTTTACTCACAGTTCGGCCGGAATATCTATGTATCAGACGTGGTTAATACCTGCGTGGACTGCATTGCTAACGAAATATCCAAACTGAAACCACGGCACATCAAAAAAGACAGTACTGGCCAATTTCAGAATATCGAAGGGGATAACATTAATAGGTTATTGAGAGTTAGGCCTAACCCATGGATGACCACTCGTGATCTGTTGGAAAAAATGGTCTGGTCACTATACCTAAACTACAATGCCTGGGCATACCCTGCATATGAGCTAGTAGAGGATGCGAAAGGCAATATCAGCAGGAGATATACAGCGATATGGCCTTTGCAGCCTGTGCAGGTTGAGTGGTTGGAGGATGCAAGAGGCGAACTATTCGTTAGGATGCGATTCCGGAACGGTAAAGAATCTATAATACCGTATTCTGACCTGGTTCACCTACGGAAAAAATACTCAGTCAATGATTTGATGGGTGGCAATGAGTCCGGTAACGCTGACAATGCGGCGCTGCTAAAAACTCTTGAAGTGTCAGACAAGGTATTAGCAGGCACAGCAGACAGTATTAAGTTAAGCCAAGGAATTCGTGGGATATTGAAGATTAACACTACTCTTGATGACAAACTTAAGAAGGGCGAGCGCGAAAAATTCGTAAAAGACATAGAAGATGGGGGCGGCGTAATTGTTCAGGACTTTAAGGGCGATTTTACCCCAGTAAGCCTTAATACAAAAACAATAGATAATGAAACACTTAAATTCCTAGAGGACAAGGTGCTTCGCTGGTTTGATGTTTCGCTCCCTATTTTGAATGGAGACTTTACTGATGTGCAGTATAATGCATTTTTCAACAAGACGCTTGAACCGCTAATTAATGCACTTAATCAGTCTTTTACTAGCGTGATGCTAACCCAGCGGCAGCAAGATTTGGGGGACGAAATTAATTTCTACCACGCTCTGCTTGAAATGCTGAGCGTGCAGAGCAGGGTGGAGATAACTACTATCCTTGGTGACAGAGGGGCCTTAACGAATAATTATCTGCTGTCACTGTTTGGGCTACCTCCCTACGAGGGCGGGGACGTCAGGAATATGAGTCTGAACTATATAGATACCTCGCTAGCGAACGAATACCAGTTAGCTAGGGCGAAAGCGCCCCAAGCGAGGAAGGAGGAATAATGGATGGGTGAAGAAAGGATTAAAAGATACTACGAAATACAGGAAATCAGGGCCGTGGATCCTACGGAAGATGAGCCAGGCGCAATAATCGAGGGAATGGCGGTCCCTTATGGGGTTAGAACGACGATCGGACCCTGGTTTGAAGAAATTATCATGCGGGGGGCTCTGGATGGTTGTGACCTAAAGGACGTACCGCTATTTATCCATCACAATAGCCGGGCCATACCCTTGGCAAGGAGTCGCAATAATAACTCTAACTCCACCATGCAGTTAATGGTTAAGGATACCGGCCTACATTTCAGAGCTAACCTTGATACCGAGAATAATACAGAAGCAAAATCGTTATATTCGGCCACTAAAAGGAAGGATGTTTCTGGCATGTCATTTTCCTTTAGTGTGAAGGAAGAAAAATGGCTTAATCTGGATACAAATATGCCCACAAGGGAGATCCACAAATTTAAAAAGATTTACGAGATTTCCGCGCTGTGGAATCCTCAATACGAGGAAACAAACATAGCGGCCGCTCGGGCCGATGCACCGGACGGTATTGATAAGCTGGCATTGGATAATGCCAGGGCAGCAGAACCGGAGAGTTCTAACGCGCGGAGTAATGGCACACCGAACACTAACAATGAGCTGGAATTAGAAAAAATTAAATTTCTAAAATTTTATTAGGAGGAACTAACGATGAAAAAATGGCTACTTGCACGTATTAAGACTAAGGAGGAGGCCCGCGCGGCACTTAAGGTGAAAGGAAAAAATGCCACTAATCTTGATGAAATCCGCAGCGCCGAAGAACAGATCGAAGCCCTGGATGTTGAAATCGCGGAATTTAGGACTCAGCTTGATGCACTTCCCGCAGAGCCCCAGGAACCGGCCGCAGAGCCCGAACAGCGCGGAGCAGAGCAAAAACCAGAAGGCGAACTGCGTACCGTTGGCGGCAGTTCCTTTGATCCGCGCCAAGCATACTCTGCCGTGAATGACAGTAGACAAGAGGAGAGAGCGGCAGCCAAAGAAGCAGCAGAGAAACGCGGCAAAGACCTGATGGAGAAAAGGGCGGTAACCGTCGCATCCGCTGGGATTATACTACCGAAGCACCAGGCTACAGATATCAAACCGACTTTCAATGAAACATCATCCCTGATTGATAGAGTGTATACAAAACCCCTGATGGGTGGGGAGTCTTTCGAGCAACCGTATCTAGTGGGATACGGGATAGGCGACTACAAAGGGGAAAACGAAGCATACGCAACTTCCGAGCCCACATTCGCTAAAGCGCAAATGTCTAAAGCAAAGGTAACCAGCTATGCGGAAGATTCTGAAGAATTGCTGAGGCTTCCGGCCATTGACTATGATGCGGAAGTTATGGCTGGGGTAAAAATTGCTTCAAGAAAGAAAATCACCCGTGAAATACTTATTGGTGATGGCACTACTAACCATTTGGTAGGCATATTTAACTCCAATGCTACCGCTATCGATGCAGCTACAGATTTAGGGATTTCGGTTATCGATAATAACACAATGGATAATATTGTATTTTCATATGGCGGCGACGAGGATGTCGAGGATGCTGCTGTATTGATCTTAAACAAGGTTGATTTAAAAGCATTTTCGCAGCTCAGAACTACAGATGGCAAGAAATTCCATACAATCGTAACCAACGGCAATACAGGAACGATAGATGGTGTGCCTTTTATCATCAACAGCGCGTGCAAAGCCATTAGCGCTTCGACTACTACTGTGGGACAATACGGAATGGCGTACGGTTCATTATCTAACTACATGCTGGCGGTGTTCAGCGATCTTGAAGTTAAACGTTCTGAAGATTTTAAGTTTTCAACTGGTATGATCGCGCACAGGGCGAGTATTTTTGTCGCCGGTAACGTAGTGGCAAAGAATGGATTTTTGAGAGTTAAAAAGGAAGTAGATTAAATCTAGTTGAGTAGTTAACCCACCGATATCGGTGGGTTAACTCATTACCTTAGAAAGAAGGTGGGAATATGTCATTTACTGCTAACGACGCTATATTCTGGACTAGATTTGCACAGGTTGTTGCTACTGGTATAGGTACCGGTGTTGCTGGCGGGTGTGGAGGTGGCGCAGGCGCATCAAGCCTTAGCACAGCACAGGGCGGGGCTAGTACAAAAGTAAGTCCCGGCGTTGGCTTTGCCGGGGGAAATAAAATTAACACAAGCACGATATCCGGCGGCGGTGGAGGCGGCGGAGCTAGTGAAGCAGGACAGAGTGAGGTAAGCACAGCCCAGGCCGGCAGAGGCGGCAACGGTGTAATGAATAACATCACCGGCACAAATATAGGTTATGCTGGAGGCGGTGGCGCTGGTGGTCGGGGAGATTCTTCCGCTTTGGCTGGCGCAGGTTCAAATACTTATGGCGGCGGTCACGGTGGCAGAGGTTCAGCAGCACCCATTGCTTATAGCAACACAACTGCAGAACAAACGGGAAGCGGAGATGCCAACTTTGCCGCAATGAATGGCAGGGCTAACTCTGGCTCTGGCGGCGGCGGTGGGGGCTACAACGGTGCTTCCGTCAGTAAGGTAGGGGCTGACGGCGGCTCCGGGGCGGTAATTGTCCGTTATAATTTCCCAAGTAATGGAAAGTGGTTATGGACTAGTACAGAAGCTTTTGCATCAGTAGCATAGGGGGCGGTTACAACCGTCCTTTCTTTTTTACTTAGGAGGTGATCCACATTGCAACACTAGCAGAACTCCGGGAAGCATGTAAAATCGGGCTGAATATATCGGTTGACGGCACGAATTTTGACAGCATGTTAGACCAAAAAATAAGTATGGTTGTCGGCTACATGAAAAACGCCGGTGTCACTGATGCCGTGATGGCCACGGATCAGGCAATCGGGACCCTGGTCATGGGAGTTTCAGACACCTGGAATCTGAACGCCGGGGAAATTAAATTTAGCACGGTATTCCATACGCTGCTGACACAGTTGGCAGCTATCGGTAGCGTCCTGACGGTCACCACAAGCCCTATAGACGGGGCAACAGGGGTAGTCGTGAGTGTTACCCCCGTATTGACGTTTTCAGCCCGTCTGGGTAGCTACAGCGTAGCCATGAAGGAGCACGACAATCAGGTTGACATAGCTATTACGGTTGCCTTAGATATCACGGAGATGACCATCACCGTTACACCTAGCAGCGATTTGGCGACTGGTACGAAATACGCGATCATTATTGAAGCCACTTCGACTGATGGGCCAAGTTTGGCGCGGACGGTGATAAGTTTTACTACTATTTAGGAGATGGTTAGATGCCTGATATTAATAGCATGGCCCCCGGTTCAGGTAGGAGATTGAGGGAAAATAACACAGTAGTTAACACAGCTGAAATGATCGAGGCCTTGTATAACGCACTGGTTGTGAATAAAAACGCTGGTGTCCAACTAACTGGTAGTATAGTGTTGGAAACAAAAAATGCAAGTTCGTTCTACAACACGTATACAGCGGTTGAATTGGAAAACGGAGAAGTCTGGTACTCTGATGTATTCGATTTGCAAGGTGGGAAACCGAGGACAATATACTACCAAACCTTTGCAACCTTCGCAGCAAATTTCACCCATATGTTTTCTGATGATGGTATTAATTGGATTACTGGTAGTAGTGCCGCAATTAATACCAGTACAGGTAACTCCGCAAGCCAAGTAGCTGTTTTCCGTTATTACAAAATGAGCATAGCAAACAGCACTACAGTTAATACAGTCAATGTTGCTTTAACAGCTAATCAATAGGAGGTAGAAAAATAATGATATGCTATAAATGCGGGCAAGCAATCGACGAAACAAAGTCATACAGCAAAGTACCGGTAGATCCTACTCAGGTTATAAGAGATGAAGAAGGAAATATTTTGAATGAATCGGAAATTGAGTGGAAATATAAACACTCTCCAAAGTGTCCTGTAATATCGAACTAATATAACTAACGAAATGTGTTAGTTGGGTAATGAGCCAGGCCCGGGAGAGATAAAAAAAGACCGCCAGATTAATCATGACGGTCTAGTTCTAGTATATCTGAAATGTCGCAATTCAAAGCATCACATATTTTAGCAAGGTTATCCAGCGTAAGGCGTATAATGTCGTTTTGACACATCTCATTTATTGATGCAAGTCGCACTCCTGTCTGACGTGCAAGTTCCCTTTGGGAGATGCTTTTGCTTTCTAGTAGTTTGGCGAGTTTAATTTCAATCTTCATATTATCCCTCCTTTTATTTATATTAACATATTGATCCGCTGGACGGAACATGTTAATATAATTAAAAGTGTTACGCTATGCGGAACAGTATGGAGGGGATAAGGTTGTTATTGTCGAAAGCATGGAAACTTTACGAAGCGGACAAGCGTCTTTTAGGATATTCACCACATACTTTGAATGCGTACAAACTGCAGGCTAATTTATTAATCAGGCATATAGGCGACATTGAGATTGAAAATGTTACCCATCTTGCTCTTAAGGAGTATTTAATCAAGCAGGAGCACCTTAAACCAGCCAGCATCGCCCACAGAATTAAGTTTATTCGGTCACTATTCCGACATCTGCACGAAGAAGGGTTTATCGATCGGAACGTGGCCGCCAAACTAAGAGAGCCCAAACAGGGAAAGAGAATCCCAAAGTTTCTTAACGACGAAGAAATCGAACTTCTCCGTGATAGCTGTGATTCTCTGCTGGAAAAGTCCCTGACTGAGTTCTTTTTTAGTACCGGCTGTCGCATCGGCGAGGTATATGGATTAAATCGCAGAGATATCAACTGGGACGCGCGTTCTGCTTCAGTGATCGGAAAAGGCGACAAGCAGCGCGAAGTATATTTTACGATTAAGTGTAAGATTTGGCTGGACAAGTACCTAAAATCTCGGACTGATGACCACGAAGCCTTGTTTGTCACGGTGAGAAATCCTATTCGCAGAATGTCTATAGCACGAATACGCGAAGTCGTGAAAGCTATTGCCCAGCATTCTGAGGTCACCACAAACGTATATCCTCATAGATGGCGGCACAGTATGGCCACAACTATGCTCAACAACGGGGCTCCGATGGAAGTGATTATGTCGAACCTGGGCCATGCACGGGTAAGTACAACGATGATTTATGCTTCACTCTCAGGGGAACGTCGCAGGCAGGAGTATAATAAATATTTCAGGTAGGTGAGTATGTAATGCAAGCCAAAAGACTCCCACATAGCATAAAAATACAAAAACCAACTATCACAAAAGGAACCAGCGGCGGTCAGATTAAAAACTGGGAAGATTACGTTACCCGCCTGGCCTTCGTGAAGCCTCTCCAGGGTCGTGAGTATTTTGCGGCCAAGCAAGTACAGGCCGAGACGTCGCATAAGGTTATTTTATGGTATACGCCAGGAATAACGTCTGAAATGAGGGTTATTTTTGGGGGCAGAGTACTAGAGATTGAATCCGTGATTAATGTCGATGAACGAAATGTTGAGCTGCAGTTGATGTGTGTTGATAAAGGTGAGGTTACGTAATGCTTACTGCAACACTTAAGGGTGACAAGGAACTAATTAGGAGACTCAAAAAAATAGGCGACGCTGTGAATACTAAAGACTTTCAGGGGGTTTTGCTGGATGCTGCTAAAATTATTGCCGATGATGCTAGATCAAGGGTAAACAGAGGACCTACCGGAAACTTAGAAAAAGCTATAAATGAAAAACAATGGAAAATAAATTCTAATGAGGTGCTTGTTTTAGCTGCGGTTGACCGAAAAATAGCTCCTCATGCCCACTTGGTTGAGTACGGACATGAACTTGTTAGAAACGGTAAGATTGTCGGCCACGTTCCGGCCCATCCCTTCTGGCGTCCAGCGGTTGACGCAAAGGCAGACGAGGCAAGAAGGAAAATGAACGAAGGCATAAAACGATTGATTGAGAGGGCAACAAGATGAGCGTTAAACAGGCATTGTATGATCGACTTAGGACATACGCCGGATTAACTGCTTTGGTTGATGATAGAATTTTCCCTGTAAATGCAGGACAGGGATCTTTAACACCTTATGTTACCTATCAGAAAATTAGTCCAGGCAGGAAATACGCCATGGGCGGGTACATTGGTATGCAAAAAACAAAATTCCAGATATCGTGCTTTGCTGATATCCCTGAGGATAATGAAGCGGTTGCTACACAGGTAATAGCTGCCCTGGAAGCCTGGACAGACGCAACAGCATACCTAGATGATGAATCAGATACGTATGAATCTAAAACAGATAGATACCACATACCGCTTGTTTTTATAATCTGGTACGCGGGGTGATAAATTGAATACAGAAGTAATTATTAACCAACTGCTGTCAATGCGCTCTGCCATTGATGCAATGTTGGCTTTTTTATGTCCGCAGGAAAAAGAAGAGTCTCCAGAGTGTCCACATCCTGCCGATAAGCGCAAAAATTATAGCTCTATGGGTTTTAAGCGCTGGCAATGTCAGGACTGCGGGTATTTGCATGAAGAGAAGGTGATTTAATTGTCTGCAAGAGTTTTAAAGAATTGCAAACTATATTTTGGTGGCCATAACCTTTCCGGTGACGTAAACAAAATGACACTTGACTACAGTGTTGAGATGCTGGAAGCAACTACTTTTTCTGATGATAGTAAACGCAGGGTTGCCGGCCTATTCGACGTAAGCGCTGACCACGAAGGATATTTCCAGGCCGGCACTGCCCCAAAACTGGTAGACGATATATTGTTTGAAAAATTGGCGTTGGCTGATCAAGTTATGACTGTTTGCCCTACTACCGGTGCAGCGGGTGAGATTGCCTACACGACAAAAGCCGTGGAAGCTGAATACTCACCTGGTGCTGCTGTTGGCGAGTTATTCGCTTTCTCCGTATCTGCCCAGGGAACTGAAAGACTTGTCCGGGCCACTGTGATGCAGAACGGGGCACTGACTGTCAGTGGTGATGGTATTGCCCGGCAATTGGGGGCAGTAACTGCAGATCAAAAAATGTATGCAGTTGTGCATGTTATTGCGGCAAGCGGCACAACTCCGACATTGGATATCGCTATTGAGTCGGATAATGCTGAGGCTTTTTTAAGTGGCATTGAGCGCGTTACATTCGACCAATTTACTGACGTTGGAGCCCAGTGGAAAGAGTTGTCCGGGGCCATAACTGATGATTGGTGGAAGCCGGTATTTACTGCGGGAGGTACTAATCCAAGCTTTACGGTCATTGTGTTGCTTGGAATTATGTAAAGGAGGCGTTTAATTTGCCTGTAATGGTTTTGAAGAATGCTTATGTAAGCGTAAACAGCGTTGACCTAAGTGATCATGTAACATCTGTAACAATTAACTACAGTGCCGAAATACTTGAAAAGACAGCTATGGGTGCAAGCAGTAAGCAGCGCATTGCTGGCCTAAAGGATTTCTCTGTTGACTTAGAATTCAATCAGGATTTTGCGGCTGGCGAGGTTGACGCAACCCTATTCCCGCTTGTTGGGGCGGCCGCTTTTCCTATTGAAATTAGGCCGGATGCCGGCGTAGTAGGTACCGCAAACCCGAAATACACGGGTAACGGTCTGCTTGAAAGCTATTCGCCGCTTGATGGGTCTGTGGGTGAATTAGCAACAACAAGTACCACTATTCAAGGTGACGGTGATTTAGCCAGGGCAACGAGTTAAAATAATAAATTGATGGAGGTAATCATATGCCTAGAAGCAAGATTGTAACAGTTAATGGTAAGTCAATCACGATTAAGGAATCTAAAATCAAGGAACTGAAAGAGGATGTTATCCCCAGGTTGAGCGGCATCACTGACTCTAAGGGCCTTGCCGGTAAAGAGGTTAAGGACATTATTCCTATACTCGAATCTAAGCTCGTAGAATTCTTCCCAGAGATAACCGAGGCTGATATCGAAGAAGCCTACCCGAGCGAAATTGAAGCACTTGTGGAGGCGTGGATTGAAGTAAATTTTACTGGTCTAAAGAAAATATACAGGCCAGTGCTTGCCTTGGCAAAGATGGGTTTAGCCAAATCAGTGTAGCGCTTGCGAAGCATGGCTTACCGCCTTCTGAGTGGATGCAATTTACCGTTGAGGAATTGGAAAGTGTTCTTGTCTACACAAAAGAGGCTCAGGAGTCAGGGGATTATACTGAATGGCACAGGTTTGCCTTTCTTGCTTCGGTTATTTGTAACGTAAATCGAGGTAAAAAAGGTAAAAAAGTAAAACCACAGGATTTTATTGGGGTACCGCCGCACGAGAGAAGAGGGAAAAAGCCGTCGTAGTTGGCGGCTTTTAAATACCTCTGATTGCTGGATGCTCCCAATACTCATCTGCTAATTGATTAAATTTAGTTTTATTAATATTATCCCAGTTAATCTTCTTCAATGTTTCTCCGTTAATACTAAGTGTCATAATACATGTATTAGATTCATTGCCGTATTTATCTGTTAAAGGAAAATATGCGACTACTGTTATTTGACGGATCGGGATGCTGGTGGATAATATTTTTTCGCATACATTAGCTGTATCCTGCAACATACTCATTTTAATATAGGATGCAGTCAAATTATCGCTGGCGATAAAATGTATTTTAACAATTTTTTTCGATTCGTCTTGTACATAATTAAACACCTCTGAACTTTTTAATTTATTGCCAAGAGCATCTTTTATAGCTCCATCTATATTTTTAGGCGGTATATTGCTAAAAGAAACGAAAAGAAAAATACATATTACGATAATAATAATAGTTGTCATTTTGGATTTTTTCTTAGCTGGTTTTACACTGCTGTCTAAAATGTTGCCGCAACTAACGCACATTTTTGCCCAATCATTGTTTTTGTGGTTACACTCTGGACAATTAATCATGGCATCAAATCCTTTTTATTTCATTATAGCAATAATAATTCAACTAGACAATTTTAATCAGGGCCAAGGGAGGTGAAATTATAGGTACTTTAGGTAATTTATTGGTCACTCTTGGACTAGACATAACAACATTCAGTGGCCAGTTGAATGTAGCCAATGCCTCGCTAACTACATTTGGCGGCAATGTGGGTAAGGTATTTAAAGAAGTAGAGCGCAAGGTGCTTGATTCTATCAGAAATATAGGCATAGGTATGGTCGCACTTAGCGGGGCTGCTGGACTTGGGTTAAAAAACTTCGTAGGCGTTGCGGCAGATTTTGAGCAGGAGTTATCGAAAGTTAAAGCCGTATCCGGTGCTACTGCCGATGAAATGGAGTTATTAAAAGAACAAGCTATTGAAGCAGGGGAGTCTACCGTTTATACGTCGGGAGAAGCAGCAAAGGCACAGGGAGAGTTAATTAAGTCCGGCTTGAGCTTAAAACAGGTTTTATCAGGGGGCCTTGAAGGGGCTCTGCAGTTAGCTGCAGCAGGAGAGATAGATTTAGCTTCTGCTGCAGAGATAGCTTCAACGGCGCTTAACACTTTCCGAAAAGATAACCTTACAGTTATACAGGCTGCTGATATTTTAGCTGGTGCATCTAACGCCAGTGCTACCGATGTAGAAGGTTTAAGACTTAGCTTATCAATGGTTGGAACTGTTGCAGACGGTGCAGGCATGAAGTTTAAGGACACGGCCACAGCATTAGCAGTATTTGCTCAGAATGGACTTAAGGGGTCAGATGCTGGTACAAGCTTCAAAACCATGATAATGAACTTGATACCTAAGACAAAAGAGCAAATAGAAACTATGTCAAAGTTAGGTCTTATTACAGAAAAAGGCACATCGGCATTTTATGATCAAAGCGGAGATCTAAGAGATTTAGCAAGTATAGCTGAAATGGTGAAAATAGCTCTAAAAGGATTAACTAACGAACAAAGATCCTCTTATCTTGAGTCTATGTTTGGCACTGACGCCATTAGAGCAGGAAACATCCTGTACAAAGAAGGTGCCGCAGGAGTTAGCAAAATGGCTGCTGAAATGTCGAAAACAACAGCGGCACAAGTAGCCAAAGACAAAACAGATAACCTTCGCGGATCTATAATACAACTTTCTGGTGCTTTTGAATCACTTAAATTGGCAATAGGAGATCCATTAATAAAGCCAATACAAATAGTTACTAATTTCTTAAAATTATTAACTAATTCTTTTAATGCCCTACCATCGTTTATTAAATCAACAATTAGTTATCTATTTGGCATTGGAATTGTAGTAAACTTTATACTTGGTGCTTTTTTAATGCTTTTCGTAACCATGGCAAAGCTATCATTCTGGTTCCTTGTTTTGCGGTTAGGTGGCTTTAAGTTAATCGGCATGTTTTTGCGTTTTACTGTTGGCTATATTGCAGCAAAAGCTATAAACGTTCTTGCAATGGCGTTTAATGCTCTTAAGGCGGCCATGATAACTAATCCAATAATAGCAGCTATGGTTTTAATTATTGGTCTACTAGCTTTCTTGGCTTACCAGTCAGGATATGCGTCGAAATGGATAGACCAATTAATTAAAAAGCTAAGGGAATTGGGAGTGCTTGCTCCAGCTGTAGCAGGTTCTGCCGCCGCTGATGGCACAGATGATTACACGGACTCAATCAGCGATCTAAATGATATGATCAATGATTACAAGGATTCTGCGAAAGATGCCGAAAAATCTACAAAGAAATTTTTAGCGGCATTTGATGAAGTTTACCAGATTCCAGAGGATGATGAACTGCCCAAAATACCCGAAATAACACCACCAAATGAAACTGGTGGAGGCGGTGGGGATTCTCTCGGCGGTGGAACTGGTGGCAGTGATTATACGCCGGAATTAGATTGGCCCCCTATACCGCCTTTCCCAGGATGGCCCCCTATACCGCCGATACCCATACCACAAGTGCAGCCAGTGGTCATTCCAGTTCTGCAGCCAGAGCCTGTTATTATCCCTGTGTTGGTTCCAGAGCCGGTGCCAGTTCCTTCTTGGGTGTACGCGTTTGCAGAAGCGTTTCAGTTAGCCTTTGCACCAGTTTTAGTGTTAGCTGAAGCATTTCAACTTGCATGGCAAACCTGTACACAATTAGTAACATCGGCGGTAGTTGCGCTACAGACAGCATGGGTTATTGTGTGGGAAGCGATAGCTGTAGCCGTGCAACCAGTCAAGGAGTTAGCGACTATTTTTTCGCTGGCATGGCAAGCGGCGACAGATTTAGTGAAATCAGCAGTAGTTTTATTGCAGCAAAGCTGGGATTCTGCCTGGGCTGGATTAGTAGCAGCAGTAAAGCCAGTTATTGAGCTGGCTAAATTATTCGGGGATGCTTGGAACACTGGCTATGACAAAATAAAAGAAGTAATGAAGGACTTTGGCGATTGGGCTTCAGACAAAATGGGACAACTAGGCGACATGATGAAGCAACCGCTAAGCCAAGCTTTTGCTGTCATGGAAAGTTTTTGGGAGGATCATAAAACGGCCGTGCTTGTGACCGTTGGACTATTAATAGTAGGTATAGTAGCTTGGTGGTTAGGGCTACCAGCATTAGTTTTAGAGGCTATTGCTCTTTTGCTTCCAAGGTTGGCCGCATTTCTACCGCGTGTAGCAGCAGCTTTTACCGGATTAATTGACGATGTTTTAGCGTATTTTGAGGGTATGCCAGGACGTATAATATCGGCCTTAGCTAGTTTGCCCGGTAAGCTCTATGACCTAGGCGTAAATGCTTGGAATAGTTTCAAAAGTGCCTTCCCCGGCGTAGTAAGGCTTATTTTTAGCTCTGGCGGTAATACGTCTACTGTTCCAGCATATGCAAGCGGTACAGATTATCACCCTGGCGGCTGGGCAGTTGTTGGTGAAAAAGGCCCGGAGATATTAAATTTACCGAGAGGTTCAAGCGTTACTCCAAACTCAGACATTGAAAGCATGGTAGGAACCAGCAGTGCAGGAAAGGGCGGTAGTAGCAATATAGGCATTGATTATGAGCGCATCGAGACCGCCTTTATTAATGCGCTACAAAGCATGAATGTTATTGCAAAAGTAGATACAAGCACCTCAAGCATGACTTCACTTGTAAGGGCAATGCAACCGGCAATAGCAAGCGAAAAAGCAAGGCGGGGTGGTAGTTGATGAAACTTGGCGGGACAACGCTTCCGGAACCGCAAGGGTTTGAACGTGAATGGTACAAGCTTGTAAAGGCTGGTCGTGTGGCGTCTGGAAAAATGACGTTAGAAGTAATTGCGCGGAAAAGGAAATTTACGCTTAGCTATAATACTCTGACCGGTTCTGATTTTGCTACGTTGGTATCTGTAATTGATACTAACGATGCTTTTCTTACTTTTGAATTCCCTGAAAGCGACGGTAGCACGAGCACCTGCACTGTTTATACTGGGGCCTTGAAGTCACTTTTTTACATGAATACGGCAAGTAAAAAGCTATATAAAGACATATCCTTTGCCTTAATTGAGCAGTAGGGGGTGATATTCTGATTAATGTTAGCGAAGCATATAAAACTGCAATTAAGGCTGATACAAGATATATTTTACCAAAGGTAGAAGTCTATTTTGACGGCGAGGAAAACGTTCCGGTGATTTTTAATGTTGATAGCTCAGCATCAGTAAAGCTGCTGGAAGAGGCAAGCGCGGATGGCGATAATCCGCTTGGCCTAGTTTCGTCTAATTCTGTAGAGCTGGCTTTTGATAATAGTTCTAGGGATTTCACCCCTACAAATACTGCAGGTGCTTATTACGGCAAGCTCAAGCCAAATATTTTAATTAAACCATACCTTGGACTAGAATTGACTGACAGCAGCATTGAGTATGTTCCGATTGGTGTATTCAAATCTGGTGACTGGAGCAGCCCAAGTAGCTCCCTAGAATCATCCGTTGTAGCATATGACAAGCTGTATGAGATAGGCGATTTAGACGTACCCATGATCGCTATGGCCACTGGGGTAACAGTTGGCCAGTTGTTCGGGATGCTGTTTTCAGTGTTGGGGTTAACTGCTGATGAGTATGAAATTGACCCGGCATTAATTCAGATTGTGCAGCTTGGATATATCCCTAAGGGCAAGGTAAAGGCAGCACTGCAATACCTGAGTGTTGCCGGGCGTTGCTCTGTTTATGCCGACCGATATGGCGTTATTAAGGTTAAATCAAACTTCGTAACCGGGTCTCCGGTAACGACCTGGACTGATAACGACATGATAATCAGTGCAGAAAACCAGCAGAAATATCTTGATGCTTACTCGGTAGTCAGACTTAACTACAAACTCCCTACCAAGAAGGATTTAGATACAGTCTTAAGTATAACCGATTACGCCATAGCGGCAGGCGGCACGACAATAACTGCAGTTGAATTTTCAGCTGGGCCAGTTTTTTATGTTGAGCAGGTAAAGCTCCTGGGTGCTGTTAACTCTCAGGTAACAAATATTTCATACGGAGCCTGGTCAATCACTATAGAAGTATCGAATGCCGGGGCAGATGAAACGGTAAATATTGAAGTTATCGGCCAGGCAGTTGAGTTTACCGGATTTAACTACTCAGTCGAGGATGCTGGAGCTATCAGTGTTTTTGGCAGAAAAGAACTGCCCGTAGACAACAACCTTATTCAGTCCCTGGACGTTGCTACCTCTTACGCTCAGTCGCTTTTAAGCTATATTACCGACCCACTTGTAAACTTTGAGGTTGAGTTGAGAGGTGATCCAGCGGTTGAAATAGGCGACATTGTTCAAATCCAGGATGCTACCGATAAAATAGGTACCGTCAATATCGTTATTACCCGGCTAGAACTAAGTTTTGATGGCGGCTTAAGTGCTAAAGTAAAAGCCAGAAAGCCAATAGCGGGGGTGTAAAATGGCCGACGAACTATACAGTAAAAATCAGCTTACGAACCCCGGCGCAGAAACAGGAAACCTAACTGGCTGGACTATCGAAGGAGTGGCGACAGATATTGGGGTTGCTTCGGGCGGGGTAGGTGAGGATAGTAATTATTGTTTTGCTATTGACAGCGTTAATGTTAATATGTCCCAAACCAAGTCATATTTTACTGCTCCATCCGATTTTAAAATAGCTGCTGATTTCTTGCCATCTACGGATCCAGGGGATGGAGCATATCAAACCGAAGGAATTGTAAAGCTAATATTTTCCTACGGCGACGGAACAAAAGACGAAGTAATATTTCCACTCCGGGATGACTCAGGGGGTGCCTAAATGTCTATATCTTGGGTATCTGGACAACTGCAAAACCTGACTGTTAAATGGTTGCATGTCGAGGTAACAGCTACGGTAAACCAGGAAAAGGAATTCCTATCTGCTCAATTTTTAGCCGAGCTCGTGGAGTCGAACGGATTAAATGCCTACTTCGATAATTTTTCATTAACCAAAAACCTGATCAATGACAAAACCCTTGGGAACTATATCGTCTACCTGTCATTGCTGGCCGGAACCACTGAATACCCTGTCTTTGGCGCCCTGGCAGACTGTCATATTGCGGCAGCACACATAGTTCCAAAAGCCGACATAACTGGTACTGACGAAAGCCCGATGCAGTTATTACTCAGAAACGTTGACACTAACGAAGTTATCTGTACAAAAACTTTTGTATTTGGAAATAATGCTGCAGCTAACCAAGTAACCAGCTTCGGCCCGGTGAACGACACAAACAAAGAGCTTTATCCGGGTAACGGCGTTACCTTCGAGCAATCAGGAGGCAGCAGTATACCGGACATATTACTTATTATAGAGTGGAATCTGTCTTAGGAGTTGATGGTTTATGGCTACCGTAACGTTTGCGGGCCATGTAACTGATAGGCGCACCTGCGCGCCTCTTGCTGGTGTAATTGTAAACATTTCTGGAAATTACAATAATTCCAGTGTGTATTTTAATACAGAAGTTACTACAGATAGTAATGGGTTTTATACTCATACTCAAGATATGCCAAGTTACACGAATGGATTAGCGCTAAACTCAGTGTGGTTCAAGGGATCTAACTTAGTCTTAGCAAACTTCTATCCACTAACTGGTAGTGCTTACGTACCTCCAAGCTATACATACATCCTTGATGTGGAGCTAATTAGTAATGTAGCCGTTACGGGTATAGTAACAGATAGTATCTCCGGTGCTCCTCTACCAAATGTGAATATAGATGTCGTTATCGGAGCCTACAATTCTAGTAATGTAAAAGTTCAGGAAATAACCGTAACTACAGTCACAGATGCTAATGGGGTGTACACCGGAATTTTACCTGTTGCTGACTTTTTCACCATACCGATGTCAACTAGCGCAACTTATCTAAGAGTAATATCTTTAAGACTCTATTCGAGCTTTACGCAGGAATATTTGCTGCCCCTCACTGATATGTTGGTATCTTTCACCTATAGCTCTGTGTGGGTAGAATATCGCTATTCGGGGTTTTATAGTAACGTATCTCGAAACGTCTCATTAGTCTCCACGACTCACACTCTTACTATAGATGTTTGCGGAGTTGGCACAACGGCTCCTGCCATAGGTACACATCAATATATAGAAGGACAAGTTATAAATATTTCAGCGGTACCAAGCGAGGGCTACGCTTTTGATTCTTGGGATGGTAATGTAGCTCAACCTAACAGTGCAAGTACTACGGTAACTATTGGTAGTACTGATACAACAATTACGGCAATATTTGTGCTTGTCTGTAGCTTAACCATACAAATCAGTGGTAACGGTATGACTACGCCTAGTAGTGGAATTTACAGCTACGGTATTGGCCAACTAATAGACTTATTAGCACTTCCAGACGAAGGTTGGAAATTTCTACAGTGGCAAGGTGATGTAGAAGATCCAAACAGTTCGAGTTCGACCATATTTATGAATGCGGATAAGGTAGTAACGGCAGTTTTTCAGCTATCTCCAAGTCCACCACAATTATTAACAACTGAAATACGTAGCGCAAACCCGCTGATTAAGTTTCTTATTATAAAAGTAACTAACGTACCTTACACAGGTCCAAAGTTACACTACCGGGTAGAAGTATTTGCTGATCAGGAAATGACCATAGTGTTAGATGACAGGACAAGTAATGTTGTAGATAGTAGTCATCCGTCCTTTGAGTATAGTTTTGACAATATATCTTGGCATGATGTAGCTCCAACAGGAATTGACCCTACGCAGTACGGCAACTTTGATATGTATATACGGGCCAGGGTGCATGTGGGGCCCAGGCAGCAGGCTTATATCCGATGCAGCGTGGGGATAGACGATGCAGAATAAAACGTATACCTTTTAGTATTATCGTTTATTAAAAAACCCAGCAAAATCAACAGGTATACTTTTTGTGTACAGGTATACTAAAGTATACCTCAGTAAAATCAAGGCTAGAAAGTATACCGCCAATGGGCGGTTATTTTATTGTTACCGGAGGAGTGAGGTGAAATTGAACCAAGAAGAAGTAGTTAGGGAACTTTCCAGACTAACAGCGGAGGTGTCTTACTTGAAAGAACGGGATACACAGTTGAATGGCACCATTTTTCGAGTTGACCAGAAAGTTGACAAGCTGCAATTTTGGATCATGGCTTCGGCGGTCGGTGCTGTGATAAATATAGTAGTAAATTTAGCTAAATAGGAGGTATCGCCTTGAATCAAAAAGAATTTATCGCAGCCATTGCGCCGGGCGCGCAGGAATTGCAAAAGGAATTCGGTATATTTGCCAGCACAACTATTGCCCAAGCCTGCTTGGAAACTGGCTACGGCAAGTTCTTGCCGGTAGATAAGAATACCGGCAAGGCAAGTTTTAACCTGTTTGGCGTAAAAGGCACCGGACCGGCAGGCTCAGTTGTCTGTAAAACATGGGAAGTATATAGCGGTCAGAAAGTTAGCATCGATGCAAATTTCCGGGCCTATAGCAACTATGCTGAGTCGTTACGCGATCACCACAAGGTGTTGATGGCAAATCGGTATATTCCTGTTAGACAGGCAACCACTCCAGAAGAAGCCTGCCGACAGCTTCAGAAGTGCGGGTATGCTACTGACCCGGCCTACCCGGAGAAACTTATCAGCATAATCAATCAGTTTAATCTTAAGCAGTATGACGTTGTGCCGGTACCGGTACCAGGGCCATTTCCCGATGTTGCCAGTGACAGGTGGAGTGCTGGACATATTCAACGGGCGAAGGATACCGGTTGGCTAAAAGGCTTTGATGATGGTACCTTTAGGCCGGATCAGCCTGTGACACGGGAGCAGATGGCCGTTATTTTGGCTCGGTTTATGGACAGGGGGGTGATTTAACGTGGAAGAAAAAGTTGCCGCTCAGCCGGTGCAAGCAAAACAACATGACATAGTTGATTATGCGCTGATTACCGCGTTTATAATGTCGTTAGCAGTTATCCTGACCATGGGTTACCAGGAACGAGCAGTACCTGATTTGCTGCAGAAAATTTTTGAAATGTCGGCCCTGTCGCTTGGATTTAAAAAGGCGTTGCCTACAGTAAAAGCATAACTTATCGAAGCCCTGGCCGTTTGGTCGGGGCTTTTTTATTTTGCCCGGACAAAGCAAAAACCCGTCGAATTCGACGGGTTTTATAACCTTATAGGTAGACTATTGAATCAGCTACCGCCACGCTTAGAATGTTCGTTTAGAACATGACCAAGTATATGTTTCAATCCCTTATAGGTAGGCTATGTGGCTGGTAGCTGAGAAAATTATATTTCAAAAACACAAAATTGTCAAATTTATTTTGAAAGAATTTTCACGAAAACCCTGGAATCCGCGTGTTTACTGGGTTTTTTAATTTTATAAACTACCAAAATAGTGTTGACATGGTGATAACACTGTGCTATACTTATATATAAGAACAGGGAAACAGAATAAAACCCCGGCACGATAAAGGAGGATATAAGGTGAAAATAATCATTGGAAGCAAGCTAGACCAAAACATCAAACTAGCCTTCGCCGCAAAGCAAGCCGGTGATACCGAAGAGGCCAAGAGACTTCGTAAGGAAAGACTTGCAGCTCTTGACCTGTACGACGGTCCTATTTTCGACAGAAACGCTGCTGAGATGTCAGACGAAATACTTACCCACGAACTGCTGTGGTCTGAGAAGAACAACGATAATGACAACGCGGATCTGATTGCCGAAGCAGTGAAAAGAGGCTGGGAAGTATCGAAGTAGCTTGTACTGGTTAGGTCGGGCTGGTTGCCTGGCCTAACTTAAAAATAAAACAAGGGGAGATAAAAATAATGAGAATATATAACGGAGAGAACATCGACATCACAATAGTAACAGACCTGGGCGACGCAATCGTCCCGGCGAAAACCACAGTTGAAGTAGAAGTACCTGAAACAGCAATTTTAAACCTACACGATGACAGCATGTGCGTGCAGGAGGAAGGAAGTTGGTATAGCAAGACGGAACAATGTCACACCGGGGCAGACATGGAAATATACTCTGAAGATGTTATCCTTGACCATGTTAGTTTCACAATAGACACCGATTGGGTGAAGGAAAACGACGAGGAGGTATACGACGAGCTGCACGGCATCATGGAGGACTTTGTTACAGACGAACAGAACGCCTGCGATGCCGAAGACCTGGAAAACTTCGAGGCCGGCAATTGGAAGGTCGAATATCTGTTCCGCGACGGTGAGGCAATATACACCGCAGGACGTGACGGCCAACATCTAGCAAATCAGGATGGATGGAGTCGGGATAAGATTTCCGACATCGAACCAGAGAAAATAGCTCTATACAAAAGCATGTTATAGGACAAAAGCCAGGCCCGTTCCGCTCATCGGGCGGGCCATAACAGGAGGACATCATGGCAGTAGGACAGGACAAAACCCGTACGATGGTTACAGTACCTAAGGAGTTACTTACCCGTCTGGATGAGGCTGCAAGTAAGCTCACAGCGGAAAATAATTTTAAGGTGTCGCGTAACGATGTGATGGTGGCGGCGTTTGAGGAATACCTAAGGAAGAGGGAGGAAAACCATGAAAGTATCTGAACTAAAAGCAACCCTAAATTCCCTCGTCGATAGTCTCGAAAACGGCATCGAGGATGATAAAGATATGATGAGCGATGAGGCCTGTGAGAAAGTCGGCGAATTAATACGCCAGGCCGCGCAGATATGTGTCATGGATACTTGGGCCATGGCTATGAAAAAGCATATAGATGATACCTTGGATGATGATTAGCCCTCCATTGGGGGGCTTTTTTTATTCCACATGGAATATTCCACAACCCCGCCGAATAGCTTTTGAGTAACGCATTAACGAAGTTAAGAGTAACGCAAAAAAGCAGTAGGGCGAATCTGGCCTTACTGAAAATAGGTTATAATATACCCAACAGATGCCGCCGCGCTTCCTTCACTAAAAGCGTACCAGGGCGGTACATGTAAGGATAGCTAAACCCTCTTAGGTTCCTACCTGGGAGGGTTTTTGCTTTCTTGTGCATCCTTCCTTGTCTTATCTGCTATATCTTTGGCGGCTCGGTTAAGATCGTAGCTGTCTCGGTCGTATTCTGATTTTAGCAATGATGTATTAACTAAACGTATCAATCCCAACCACCTCTGCAATTAGTATTGACATATCAATTTTCGCATATACATAATAGTGTGAGGTGATTTCATGTTACTGGAATTAATGGGTTTACCGGAAGATCTGACTGAGATAATGCTGGCAGTTTTCAAAAAAGCCAAGAAGACTAATCCCAATCTCACTGAATCTAAATTCTTTCAAGGTATTTTTGAGGAATGGCTTGAACCGTACAGCAGGGACGCCACGGTTTTACCTAAAAATGAAGTAGTGATAAGAAATAACCTTAAAGATGCTATAAAATTAAGTGGCAAATCTCAGGCAAAAATAGCTGAGGAAATAGGAGTCAATAGGCCGCATTTAAACAACGTAATTAACGGAAAGGCTGAGCCATCAATAAAAACTGTCTTACTTCTCTTAAACTCCCTAAACTATCCTGCTGAAAAAATTAATGATCTGTTTTATCTTGAGCCCGTTATTAAGGAATAAATTACCTTATGACGGGTTTATTTTTGTTGTCATAGCGGACAGGCCATCAGCAATAATATCTTATACAATACTAAAACAGTACGGAAAACCATACATAAGAAAGGCGGGATAAATATGATCGTGAGAATAAACGGAACCCCGATAAACTACAGCAAGTCGGCACCAAAGCCGGTTAAGTCAGAATCCTTCACCTGGCAAACCAAAAAGGCCACTGCTATACAAGTCAGACCGGAGGCATCCCCGGTAGCAGTTACCGAGCCAAAAACCGAAACTTTACGCGACAGGTTAACCCGCATCCGCGAAGCAGCCAAACGCCACATACTGCCACTGACCACAGGCATAAACCTTCTGGCAACTGCTCCAATATCAGCCGTAACAGGGCAGTACAGCGTAGCAACAACAGCCCAGGCAGTACCAGTCGCAACTACGTATATGGGCATTGCTCCGGCACTGCAGCCCGTTATCAGTATGCTGCAGGAACTTGCCCTCCCGGTGGGTATAGGCATGGCGATATGGGGATTGATAGAGATCATACTCGGGAACCCTGGCGGCAAGGACAAGATAAAGTATGCCATGTTGGGGTATATCGGGGTGTTTATTATTCCGTTCTTTTTCTACCAGATCAAAGGTGCCTTGTCGGTTATGCCTTTGGCTATGGGGCTGCTGGGGGTGGCGTAATTAAGCAGTTGTTGCAAATCTTGCAATAACTCAAAATTAGGGGTGGTGTAGATGCCTGCAATTATGGCTTGGCTTGTCGCTGCTGGGCTTAAAAAAGTCGCCGGGTGGGTTGCTGTTGTCGCAGGAGCCGGAACAGCGTTCTACTATTATTCTTTTGAAATTTGTCTGATGGGTGCTATGGTGTCGTTGTTTTTTAGTATGTTCGGCTTTAGCCTGGCCCGGAAGGGTGTGCTGTTTAGTGTAGCGTTGTATTTGGTGGTGCAGGTTATTGGAAAATCATTTTGAGGAGGGATTTAATATGTACGACAATGATGAGGTAGTTAATTGGGAATATGACATCGAGTGGATTTGTCCGAAATGTGGAGTTAAGAATGTGTCGGACGCGGAGGACGCTGATTGTAACTATCAGTATTGCTATGACTGCCAGACAGATATTTATGTCACAGTTGACATTGATTATGATGAGCTTACGGCCGTAGTGATTGACGTTAAAGTAGTTGATTTAAAGGAGGAATAACCGTGAGTAGAAATATTGACGATGCTATTAGTTGTTTGAAAGGTTTGAAACCCAAGGATGACGCTGATAAAAAGAAAATCGATAAGAAAGTAAAAGAACTACAGTCCTTGAAGCGCGAGGGCTGGTGAAATGAAAAACCGCCCGGAGGCGGCTATCTTATGTAGCTTGCTGTATGTCATCAAAAACATCCAGTACGGTAACCTTTAGGATATTTTTATTGCAAACGCCTTTGTTGATACCAACAGTGTACGGCATTGCGTAGGTACTAAAAACCAACTCGTTTGTGTTCGGATCTTCCGCATCCTTACGGAGTGCTTCGGCAATCTCTTGCGCATACATTTCAACCGTTGCGTCTCTCATGCGCCCTTTGGCTTTGTGGCGCGCTTCTTTGGCAATTGCCATGGCACAAACCTCAGGAGTGCCTTTTACGAACTCTGCACGGCCACAATATCCGTTGTAGGTTACTAATAATTTCATTAAAATTCCTCCTTCTGTGGTTTTACGGTTGACCACAAACCGGATTTTTTTTAGCTATGGCTATAAATTGCATTTTGAACAATCCTTACAGCAGAGGTCGTCTGAAAGTTTCTCTGCCGCTTCGTAAATGTCGAGATCTCCCTGATGGCGAACGTCAAGCCAATTCCGGATATGATTCTCAAGGTTACAGTTATTGTCAGTGCGGTAAGTCGGAGAAAAGTGTTCCCCTTGGTACATTTCGTAAAGTTTATTCATTGTTCTCAATCTCCTTCTTATTTTTAGGATTAGGATGGTCTTTCGGAATAACCCAAGTTTTCCCGATTTTCCGGGCAGTGACTTTGCCAGCGGCACACAGGTTTTTGACAGTGCCGGGAGCGAGACCCCAGCGGATGGCGGCGTCTTCAACTCCCATGGTGTTTTCGATGCTCTGTCTAAGGTACTGGTCAAGATCTCCTTCCAGTACGCGGTATTTACAGTTTTCAATCTCAATGTCGGACACATCTACAGCATTAATGTGGCCCGACTGTATTAATTCCTGCACTTGGTGAACAGATTTGCCTAGTTTTTTGGCAACCTGCTCTAAATGATAGAATTTTCTTTTGAAGGATCTTTGTGCGCTGTGTACGCCCCCATTCCCATCTACCCTAATTGGTTCGATGGTTTGGAGTAGATCTCCGACAGCATTTTTCATATGTTCGAGAGATGGGGTGTTTTCAATATTCAGCTCAGTGGCAAGATCTCTGGCTTGCTGCTCAAAACCTTCCTTGCCGCGAATAGCACTGTCTAATAAATAGTAAAGCCTGTTGTATCTTTGCACTAGCGGTAACCTCCTAATTTTGACCTAGTGGAGTTCTGCCATCGGTATCCACTAGAATCATATTCATGTTGCGGTGCGGTGCAACTATGTCCTTATAGGTTTTCCATGCATCGCGATGTTTTCCCTGCGGAATTGGCAACTGAACTTCCCAGTATTTTTTAATAGGGTTAAATTTGCAAGGGAAGTGTTTTTTAAGTTCGTCGATAGCTGGCATCGCATCTTCAAAACGTGTCGGCTGAAACTTCCAGTTCAAGGTTATGGTTTTAACTTCTTGCTTAATTTCTTCGACCATTTGTTTTGCCTCCCTCCAGGCTTGACGAAGGGCAAGAGCTAAGCGAGCGTAGTAGTCACCTATCAGAGTTTTTGCTATTTGGTGCGCTCTTTTCATGATTTTGGATTTCATGTTATCGCCCTCCGTCTATGCGTTATCGCCTTTTCTTATTTATGATTATAAACTATGCGGTATCGCATGTCAACACGATTTCAATAAAAAGAAGGTGGTTTTTTGAAAAAGTTTCAGTCTATCCGGGACTTACTAAGACCGGAAATTGACGAGGAAAAATTAATCGACTACATTACCGAAAAATCAAATATTTCCCGCGAGAACGTAACGCTTATCCTTGATTTGGAATTTGAGTTTTTAAAAGAGAAAAACATTGTGAGGTGATCTTGTGGCTAAACTAACTGACGTTGACCGATTTCTAGAGGAAGGTTTTTGCGAGTATAAAAACTGCACCGAAAATGAACAGGGTTACTGTTCCCTATGGGTTTCGGTAGACGATATGAAGGACGGCGACGAGTGCTTTGTTGCTGTTGACGGAAGTTGCTCAGAGGCATGTCTGTCTGATGAATACTGCAAGAGTTGCGGCAGAGAAAAAAAATTGACCAAATCATGGCAGGCAGTTGGGAATGTGCTAGAGGTGGTTAGTTATCGGCATTGCCCAGGATGTGTGATATGAAAAAGTTTCAATCTACTGCCCTGGTGCCTAAAAATAATCAGACTGACTACATAGATGCTGAATGGTACGAACTAGAGCATAAAAATCACTTTAACCTCTTCAGTCACTACCAGGTTGTTGCTCCAGAGCATAAGGTTATCCGCGTCAGGCCCGACACATCGGCCCGCAACTGGCACACTGAAGACATAGCTAAATCCGTTGCCGGTACCTTCAAAATCCCGCTTGACCGATTCCATTTTGAGGATGGTTGGAAGCTCCGGTACAGAGCACCAGACAGAGCAACGTGGGAGATTGATTACACACAGGGCAGCATTGATTTCCTTCTAACAGTGCCAGAGGATCGCGTTAGCTCATGGGTACGGCGACTGTCCGGCATATGGGATAAATCCACTATCACTGTCGATGGAGGATACAGCGAAGCCTGGGACAAAGAAACGACCGTTATTTATGAACTGGTACTAAGAAAGCATGATATGTTTTCCCTTATGACCGACGCAAAAAACAACCTGCCGCTGCCGTCCCTACTGCAAGGCGTAAAATCTCTCGAGGTAGGCGACAAAGCCAAAGTATTTGTATTTTTTGACCCAGTAGGCCGCCTGGATTGGAACGCGACATATCAGGAGGCCTGGGAAATGTTACGAAAGGGTAGGCAACCGATTAAACGAAATGGGGATGCTCGAGCGTATTTTAGGTTGGGGTTAACCTGCATCGGCCAGCTGATGCAGGAGGTTATGACGGGCCTGGGAGATATGATTAAATCCGACAACCGGGAAAATAGGTATGCTAAAAAAGAGATTGATCCCGAAGCTGGCTTATTTGCTATTGAAAATCTAACCAGTGCCACAAAACGTAAAGGCGGCATGGGAGCGCTAAGAACTTACCTTTGGATAGTTGCGCAGTCCGATGATAAAGGCCGCAGGGAATCGACAGCCAGAACGCTTGCAGGGGCTTTTGCTGACCTTGCCGCAGACAATGAATTTGAAGCCCGGGAGATCAAGAACCGAAAGAAAAAGGCGGCTGCTATCGAAGCTATCACAACAAAACGCCTGCCTAAGCTGAAATTTAATCATAGCATTTTATCGACTGCCGAGGCCGGGAAACTTATTCAGATCCCGGGCCGGGAGCTACAGGAGGATTACCCGCAGGTGAACGGGATTAAATTGCAGGAGGTAACTCTGCCGGCCGAACTTTTCGGCACCTCCGGCATCCCGCTGGGTAAGGTGACAGATCGGGGAGTCACCCGGGAAGCCCGACTCCCGATACATGACCACGACATTGAGTGTAAAGCGGAGATTGATTACGGGAATATGGGCAGTGGCAAAACAGGAAGGGGGATTGTTTGTGCTGTCGAGGGCATTAAAAACGGTAGGACGGTATTCTTTTTCGACATGGCCGATGGTGATGCTATTAACTCAGTCAGAGACGCTTTACCGGTTGATTTCCCTGATTCAAAGATCGTTGACCTAGACTTTGGGAATAAGCACTGGCCGATACCGCTAACATTGACTGACGTTGCCATGCGGGGGATGCAGACCGGGGAGGATGAACTGGCCGCCCTGGATGCTGCTGAACGAATGACTGACTACATATATACGTTTATAAACCAACTGGCAAGCAGTGAGTTTTCGGACCGGATGGAGTATTTTTTAACTCCAGTGGGCAAGGGTGTACTGACGGATCCGCGCAGGGGGTTACTTGATGTGGTGCTGGCTTTATCCTCGCCTGTCTATCGAGAGGAGTTATTACAGGACCCTGTTATACAGCAGCAGTCGGAGGTTGTTGACGTTTTGCGAGAGCTACAGCAAAAAGCCATTAAGGGCAGCGACAAAACTTTAGTACAGCCCATCCTTGACCGGTTGAATCTGCTGGCCGGGAAAAGAACGCTGGCCAATATATTTCTGCAGCAGGAAAAGCTAGATCCCGACGGTAAACCAGTCCTTGATTTTCGCCGCATGATGGACGAAGGCGGGTATTTCGTAGGGCTCAGGATACCTAAAGCAGAGTTAGGGAGGGACGGAGTTAACCGGGTAGCCTCGTTTTTGATGGCTAAAATCTGGCTGGCAACATTATCCCGCCTGGATACGGCGCAGAGTAAAAGACGGCCATTCTACACCATTATTGATGAACCCCATAATTGCTTAGAAGGTACTGGGCCGCTCCTGGACGGGGAGATCGGGGTGGAGGCCCGGAAGTATCGTAACAAAATGATTTTCTTGGCTCACTCTGCGGAGCAGTTCGGCAAATACAAGGCCGGGATTTACGCCGGGGGGCCGTTCTTTAACTTTTTCAAAACCGAGTTGCAGAAAACTTTCATCGACCATGCGGAAAAGTTAACTCCGTTGGAGGCCCGGAGGCTTTATGAGCAACTACCCAAGCGCTGGGTGGCAGCCTGCAAGATGGAGTTGCCTGGGACGGATAGCCTACCGGCTTTTATTTGTCATATGACGGCACCACCGAAGCCGGTTAAGGATCGGAGTTATCGCCGGGCAGAATGTTCTAAGCAGTTTGGCCGGCATTGGAAAGAAGTGACTGAGTACATTCAGGGTAAGCGGAGGATCACACTGCAGGATGAAGCTTGGCGGGAGGAACGTCAGGCTGAGGCTAAGGAATCTCGGAAGGCAAAGAAATAACCCCGACATATGGGGTTTTATTTTTTGTCATTATTATTTTTATTCAATTTCCTCAAAATGTATTCAGTCAACAGTCGGATCGCCGTCTGAAAATCCTCTTCCTTGTCAGAATATACCCTAACTATTTTCAATGCACCGACCTCCCTAATTTGATATAATCTATTTATCTATGTAAGATGTATATGCAGTAACATCAGGAGGACAAACCTATGAAAGTAGCATTTTATGGCAGAGTTTCAACCGAAGAACAAGCTGAAAAAGGAAACATCGGAAGCCAGGTAGATTTTGCTAATAAATATTTTTCTTTGCATGGCGAGGTTTCCGGCATAACTGACTTTGAAGTCTATCTAGATGATGGCGTATCTGGCACGCTACGACTCCAGGACAGGCCCGCATCTGCGCAGATGATGACAGACGGCAGTGCAGGTAAATTTCAAGCGGTATATGTTTATAGGCTTGACCGTTTAGCCAGGTCAACTTTGCATGTGTTATCAGCCTTTGAATTCTTTGATAGTCTGGGTATTGCTTTAAAATCAATGACGGAGTCTTTTGACACCGGCACCAGTTCGGGAAAGTTTTTTATGACTATGCTGGCAAGTATTGCGGCATTAGAAAGAGACACGATATTAGAACGAACTCAGCTTGGAAAAGAGCGGGCTATTAAGGATAACCGGTGGACTTCCGGGTCGCCGCCGTTTGGTTATCGTGTGGGTGAAGATAAGAGACTTATAATAGAAGAAACTGAGGCAGAAACTGTCAGGTTGATATTTAAGCTATACCTAGAAGGCATGACAACCGTACCTATAGCCGAGTATCTAAACGCTAGAAATATATCAACTCCTACCACGTCGAAAGGTCTTAAGAATGGCAGCGGTGGTAAATGGAATGCCAGTCACATCAGTATTATACTAAGGAATAATGTGTATGCTGGTGAATATAAGACTATGCAGAGAAGCAAGAAGCATAAAGACGGCAGGGTAATAGAAGTTCCTGCACTGGTAGGGAAATCCGATTTGTTGCAGGCAGATAAGATTCTGCTGTCTAATTTAGATGCTGGCAGAGGAAGTAAGGGGAGAGATTACTTGTTACGTGGATTGATTTTTTGTGGGAATTGTGGTCGGGCCTTGGTTGGCAGCACTGGTGGCAGGAAAAAAGACAAGGTTTATTACCGCTGTACCGGCACTACAAATAAGGGCGTTGGTAAGCAATGTGATATGAAAATGATCCGGGCCGCTGACATAGAGGAAGCCATTTGGTCGGACATACAGGGGTTTATTGCTAATCCTGGAGTAGTGGCTGAGGTAATAGAAAA